>Ga0307518_10002858_pt1 | contig 12540 bp, 10 predicted proteins | sample 25_EM_MG_FD_203889 | JGI IMG/M metagenome (GOLD analysis project Ga0307518, IMG submission 203889) | Populus trichocarpa ectomycorrhiza microbial communities from riparian zone in the Pacific Northwest, United States - 25_EM | ecosystem: Host-associated > Plants > Roots > Unclassified | place... | reverse complement strand
TTGGTGCTACTCAATTAAGTCTTAATCCTGTACTACACTCACGGATGAAACACATTGCAATTGATCTTCACTTTGTCCGTGATCTGGTTTCTAAAGGAATGCTCCAGGTATCTCATGTCAGCACTCATGATCAGCTTGCCGATCTCCTCACCAAAGCTTTGTCTCGTCAGAAATTTCAAACATTATGCTCCAAGATAGGTTATCTGATGGAACGCCTATCTTGCGGGGGCGTGTAAAGGAAATCACGTAGTTGTAACTGCATTGATCTCTATCACTAGATCAGCTGTAACAGTTATTGATTTCTATCCTTAGATTAGCTATATCTTATCCCCTGTATCACTCTCATCTTATCCTACGTTGTATAGTCCTACATATACTGCACTTCTCCAATCCTATAAATATAGGATGCATTGTTAATAAAGAATTGTCTTTTCTGTAAAATTCTATAGAAACGTGGGAGAGAGAATCAAAGATTAAGGAAAAATACCCCCACCTATTCCTTGTGATAGGTACGTAATTTAAATTTCAAGGATGAAATTTTTGTTAAGAGGGGAGAATGTGAAACCTGAGAACAAATTATATAAAAAAAAGGGATTATAATAATTAAAATTTTTATAATACAAAAATAGTGTAACTACAAAAAATAATAATGATAATAATTATGGTGATAAAATTTAATAGTTTTGGAGAAACAAAAAGGGGCTTGATTGAGAAATAAAAAGGGAGAAAGATGGGGCCAAAATGAAATTAAGAAGAAATGGGACTATAAATACCCCATTCCTTCTCTCTCCCATGGCCGACTGGACAACATCAAGAAAGGGGGAAGATTTTAGATTTTCCTTCATCAAGTCTAGGAGAAAACACCTAAGTTAGCATACCTACATAAGTCTTGGAATTATTAAGTGGAGAGGATTTATAAGAAGAAAAGTGAAGAATTTGTGAAGAAAAGAGGGAGAAGGGAGGGTCGGTTGCAGGTGAAGAAAAAAGAGTTGAAAAAAGAGTTGAGAAACCTTAATCAAACTAGAAATTAAACCTAAATTTCCCTCAAGTATATAGTTCTAAACAAATTATGAAAGCCAATTTAAATTCAATTAAGAATTGTGTAGTAACTTGGTTGGTTACTTGTCCTAGGGAGCCTGTTCCCTTGAACAAGCCTATTTGTTCATGTCTGTATATTTTGACTTGCTGGTTTCTAGCTGTGTTTCACTTTTGATCTATATAATTTCTTACATTTGATAAAAAAAAGAATTGTGTAGTAATTTGAAGTTGAACAATTGGGGTTCTTGAGTAAAAATATTGGGGGAATGCAAAAATAATTGGAATTAAGTGGATGAGAGTTGCATAAGTTACCTAAAAGGATGAAATTATATAAAGAAGATTAAAAAAAAAAACCCATAGCCAAAGGAGCAAGAGTGGTCGGCCAATGTGGGTTAGAGAGGAAGGGGAGAAATTCTGATTTTTTCTTATTGTTCCATAAGAACATTGAAACATATTGTCATGGGGTAAACAATGATGAAATGTTGTGGATGAGTGTATAAAAAGAGGAAGGGAACCCTTAGTTCCCTTAAGCCAAATTCAGCCAAGAGCCAAGTGAGGGAGAGAAGAAGAAATTATTTTTGGCATGTTGTGTGTTCATGATGCATAAATTAGGGATAATGGAAAGCTCAATTGAAAATCATCGACGAATCTGGTCAGATTCGTCACCTCCTTTCCAGAGGAGATTCGTACCCCAGAAAAACAAAATTTAGGGACAATCTCTTCATAAGAGTTGTAGTTGGGAGTGTTAGCTTTCCAATGAATCCGATCCCTGTTGGCAGATTCGACCAAGTCGATAAAATGATGAAATTTAGCCATATTAAAGGTAGAATTTGTTTTCTTAATCCCTTCGTAAAGTGTGTAACATCGTGTCTTAATCTTAAAAAAGGAATAAACTGTGATGAAAATTGAATTCATGATGTTCACTTGAGCTACTAATGAGCTGAAAATGTTAAAGGATAATAATGAGGAATGTAGGTGAGAAAGAAAAGAATGGTAAAAGAGAAATGAATATTATTGCCATTGTTGTTGTTGTTGTTGTGTTGTGATATATGGACTAATATGGAATAATGATGGGTGTTTGTGGTTTCAGGAGGAACCGCGGGAGGAGTGCAGCAACAACAGGGGAACGCAAGTCGAGCGTTTATAGCAGGTAGATACTCGGTACCTATATCTCTTCTAGTTAATAATTATTTTAATTAATTGTTGAACTATAAATTTTGGTGCTTATTGATGAGGAAAAGAAAAGGGGAAAATGAAAGGTTAAACGATGGGAAATGGAAACAGAGAACTAGATTTAATTTTTGGGTCCTTTTGGAGGAAATGGACAGTAAAAATAAACTTTAGGAATAACTATTCCTCAAATTTGATTAGCATGTCCCAGATACGGGAGGCTAATGATGTTAGCCAAGTTGGTTAACATCGGCATGACCGGTATGTGGGAGGAGGAATATAGAACTTGATTAACTATTCAAGTTCAGAATAGTTAATGATATCAGCGGGTGCCGTTGATATCGGAAACATTTATGGGACTTGATTAGCTTTCCAAGGTGAAAGCTGATGATGTCAAGAATCCTTGACATTAGCATACCCGATGACCTCCCAAGGTAACATGGAACACTGATTAACTATTTCAGCTCGAAAATAGTTAATGACACCAACGGTTGTGTTAGTGTCAACATTTTCATGAATTTGATTAGTTGACCCCAGGATAGGGAACTAAAGACACTAATAGGGGTCATTAGTGTCGACAGTAATCTTGCCAATATGGGGAGAAGTGGAAGGGTGGATACCCTCGATCAGAGCTTGGATTACAAAAAAAAAAGGGGCATAGTTAAAGGAAACAAATTTGCTAATCCTTAAAAGGGGTTAGTTGTGGTGTATAGAATTGCATATGACTTAAATAGGTAGATGTGTTGTATAATTTTTCTTCCGTGAAATTGGTTGTATTTTTTTTTAATTATATGAAAAATTTATGTTTTGCAGGTCCCTCCCATTCACGTCAGGAGTAGAATTTAGGTTCTTTGATCCCTTTTTGTTTAAGTTAGGAACTTAAAGATTATTCATGTAATTTTTTTATGCAGTAAACATGTAACATGAATATAATAGTATACTCCTTGTATTATTTTGTGTTTGTAATATTATATGTATCAATATATGCTTGGGATATTATAATGTACTAGTTTATGTTTACAATGCTAAACTGTGTTGTGTTTATATATGAAATTTCAGCACTTGGAAGGTTCTCTTAACTACTAATTTATGCATGTGATATGAGATGGAGATTGAGTATGAAGTTTTGTCCTTAGTATGTTCTCGAATAAATTAAATCGTTGAATTGGACCAATTATGGATGTCTTTATGGGTGGGATGTGATTATAAATGCGTGCAGGGTATATTGTTGATACCTTAGGACCTCCCGGTATAAGGGAGACTGGAAATTTTGGTGAACTCAATGTAAAAAAAAAAAATTCTCCATTTACCCTTTACGTGAAAGTTAAACGGATAAATTGATTTAACCAACGAGGCTGTTTACATCGCCACATTTGGAGATTATATTGCAACTCATTAAAGATCTTTGTGGAACTAGGAAACTCCTGAAACAAGATCTTTGTGGAACTACTCAACACTTAAACTTTACAAAAATACAAAGAAAGTAAGAATATGATCTTGATCTGAAAACCAAGATGCCTAAATGCATGGCAAATGCCTCCTTTTATAGGCCAAAATTCAGAACTATTGATTTGATGACTAATTGTTGAGTGAGTGACAACCTCTTGACTTGGTAACAATCCTTATCTTCTTGTCTGCAGAAAACGTCATTGCTAACATCAGAATTTGAATCGATTATCCTCATGAAAGTTCTGGAAAATTGTCTCAGCTTTCTAACAAAACAAGAATGATGTCATTTTGATTTCTATAACTCAAGATATGGGCTGAACATTGAACAATGTCTGGGCTGCAGGATAGATTCTGACTTCTCTATTGTTGCTATAATTTGAACTTGAAAACGCTCTTTTTGAATCTTGGACTCTTCATGAAAGTTTTAGGCCTATGTCTTAGCTTTCTATCCATGTAAACCAGACCTAAATCCAAGTTCTACAGCTCCCGTTATGATCCAATAACCGAATGGTGTTCCAATTTGAATTCAACCAGCATCTCTTTTCTAAGCTTAGCCCTCTCTTTGTCTTCTCAATTTTAGTAATTAAACTCATCAATCAACCCTTTGATTTATGTGATTAACCTGCATTTAAAATGAATATTTACCATAAATTAAAGGTATCTTATATTATCAGACTTGTTATTATAAAACATGCTCTAGTTAAGGAGTTATTGATACTTTAAGTGCAAAATGATGATATAAAACCTTGATAAAAATACACTTTTAAGTACTAATCACACCCCCCAACCAGCTTATTACTAGTCCCTAGTAATGAAAGTGTTAAAATAGAAAAAAAAAGTACAAAATCCAAAAGCAAGGTATTCATCATTCAACTTCCATTAATCTATCTAAATAAACAAACTCTTATTAGATTTATTTATATGCTTCATACTATTGAAACAAGATATTAATAAACCTTCTTTTTATGTGCTCAATGTATGAAAACATAGATGATGAGGCTTTTATTAGAAGAAAATAATATTTTGTTCTAATGTTTTTCTAAGGTTAACTTCCTTGGGTTGAGATTATTATCTTCTTTTTTTCTAAATATATATACATATAACTTAAAACACAATGCATCTTTAACTCATGTAACGAGCTTTCGGCTAATAACTCCCAGACTAGTTGATCTTAGGGCTTTAGGTGTTGAGACACCCCTACGAGCTTAGTAACTCGGGTTGCAGATAATGATATGTAGATAGTGCAATGTTTTATTCCCTTAAGCTTTTCTCTTTAACCCATGTAACAAGCACTAGACCAATAGCTCCCAAGTTAGTTGACTTTAGGGTATTAGGTGTTAAAACACCCATTCGGGCTTAATTGCTTAGGTTAGGGAGGCTACAAAACCAAACTTATCTATGTTTTTATTATCATCAATATTATCATTTTTTTTTGCAAATTATATACTATCCCTTTCCCTTAATTGTTACCTTTAACAAAAGAACATAAATAATGTAATAATCCAATGTGCAACCCACAATCATATGTTAAAGTGTGTGTGTGTGAAAATGAAGGTTTAAGAATACTTGTTAAATGAGTATATGAGCAGAATCAAGTGATAACAATGCGAGAGTTTGTAAACCTGAATATTTCAAGAGGTATTTTGATAGACCTTGATAAGAATATTTACTAAGATGCGTCTCAAGAGTCAATAAAATTCCTCTTTACTCTGCCATCCTAATAACAGTTTTGTCAAATGGTTTTAATAATAGAAAAAAAAAACAGTTAGTAAGTTAGGTTTTTTTTTTATGTCAACTACTACCCTCCCTCCCAACCAAAACGAGACATTGTCCTCAATGTCTTAAGGTAGAAGGATAAAGTATATAAGACATCACCTGAAACAACGAACACTGACAAACCTGAAACACACTTAAACAAATATAAGAAATAACAAAACAAAATAATATGTTATTAATAAAACCAAAAGACACAAGGTTTCACAAAAGAAGGCTCAAATCCAATCTAAGCTTTTTATGGCTTTCTATAGCTGACCAATTTATGCGACTCATGGAGGGATCAATATAGGGATGAAAGATTGTAGTTGGTCAATCAATTGTTCAGTAGTAGCAGCAGAGATTATGATTTGTCATGCCGAAGATGTTAGAAATTTCTGTTCCGCAGCTTGATCAAGAAAAGACAACAAATTATCATAAAAACTTTAACATTTAACAAACTTATAGCTTTATAGTGAATGTGCAGTTGGGCCCAAGAGAAAATATGAAAGATATTTTTCAATGTGCCCAGACCACCTGGTAAGGCAATGAAGGCGTCAGCATGGTTAAACATTGTATTCATTCGATCAAACATTGTGGAGACTTGTAGTTCCTCTCCACTTATTTTTCCAATGATGTCCCCTTTTGCTAAAGCTTTGGGGACGACCCTAAAACTTGACTACCTCCTAAAAATACAGCTATTGACTCACCCCTATTAACCCAAGGCTGCCTCCCCCATACACTAAATGAATCTTTCTCTCAGCTAGTACCTGACCAAGATAATTTGCTGATTCTAAAAACTCTTTTTCTTTCCTAGGACTGGATCTACCGAAAACACAAATATTTCATATTTGATGACTTGAGGAACCTGTCATTTCTACACACTTCTATATCTCTTGAATGTATGGGTTAAGTAGAAATGAAGGGAAGGAAGAGAAGATTTTATAGATGAGAAATTAAAAATGCAATCATACCACTTACATGTAGGCCAGCTGGAGTTTCACTGTTTCTCTTTTTATTTTTGGTCAAAACATGTGTATGTACAGGTAGTTGTGATTATGGCTCACATCTTCCCTTGGTTTTACATCCAAGAACGGCTTAAACGCCCTTTATGGGTCGAGGATAAGCTTCCCATTTAGTTTTCTTAAAAACTAGCAAACAAGGTCTTCTTTAGTTAGATTCCCAAGACTATGTCGAGCATGTTCTTTACGGAAATGAGGCCATAAATCATGAATTGCACGATGCACATCTCTATTAAGGTACGTCCCAAGAATCAATAGAAGATTATCTAAGGACTCTTTATGTTTTGAAATAAATCCTAACTTTTGACAATTTTCACAGGTTTTGCAGAACGTATGTGTGTCCTTGAACATGGTAGGCCAATAAAATCCACATTGTAAGATTTTTGCAGCTGTCTTTTTTGATGAGAAATGACCCCCACATGCCTCAGAATGACAAAGTTTAATGACACTACTTACCTCATTTTCGGGAATATATTTTTGAAATATTTGATCAGGATAATATTTGAATAAGTAAGGGTCATCCCAATAAAAGTTCTGCACATCGCTCAAAAACTTTCTTTTATCTTGGGTATCCAAATGAGCTAGCAAAAATCCTGAAGTAAGAAAATTGTCAATATTAGTAGACTAAGGTATTGAAGCAATAGAAAGTGAAGATTCATCAAGAAAGTAATCATCAATTGGTGTGATGTCAGATGTCAAATCTATTATCAATTTTGACAAATGATCCTCGATAACATTTTCGGTGCATTTTTCATCCTTGATTTCTTCCTGTTTGAAAGTTTCAAAGATTTCAGAATTGTGATTGACTTTCCTTTGTTTGGTCATTGCATGAGGAAATGGAAGTATTGGTGGGGGAATCAGTCTTTTCTTTGCAATGTTCAGGTTTAACCCCTTTCTTACCCTTAGAGATTGACTCATCATCTTTCTCACAAGGTTCAAGAATGAGTTTTTCAATAACCTTACCACTGTGGAGAGTAATGACTAATTGGACTTGATCCATGTGTTGGCGTCCAGAGCTACTCGCACTTGAATTGTATTGCCCTTTGGGATTTTGCTGTGGTTGAAACGGAAACTTACCTTTCTCCTGAAAACTGAGAGCAGATGTGAATTTTGCAAGAGTATCTTTAAAATATGTCATGCTTTGAGTAAGTTGAGTGTTAATTGTCTCTTGCTTTTCAATGAATGCATGCAATGTTTCCTCAATATTTCTTCTAGGAGAGGGAGCATAAGGAGGTACAAATCCATGAGAATTTTGAAAATTATGGTGTGCTTGAAACGGTGGCTGTGAAGTTTGTGCATTATTGTTATCACTCTTCCAACTGAAATTTGGGTGATTTCTCCAACCAGGGTTGTATGTTTGCGAGTATGGGTTATGATTGGGCCTTTGGAAACTGTTTAAATCATGGGCTTGTTCATGGAGGCATTCCTTGAAAGAAGGCAAAGTTGGACAGTCATTGATTGAGTGTTCATTGATTTCACAGATTTGACACACAATGTCTTGAACATATTTTAATTGACCACTCCTTTTCAATTCTAGTGCCTCGACTTTTCTAGCTAAAGATGCAAACTTGGCTTGGAGGTCATGATCTTCTCTAAGGTTGTACATTCCTCCACTAGATGTATGAGGTTGAGTTTTACTTGGTGCCTCATAAGTGCCTGTAGTGTCTCAATTTTGAGCATTTTCAGCTAGCAAGTCTAAGTACTCAATTGCTTCATTAGGTGTTAACCCTTGCACATCAAAAGTTCCATTGCACATCAATTCCACCATTTGTCTATCTTTAGGTGTTAACCCTTCATAAAAATGTGAAACCAATCTCCATGTTTCAAAACCATGATGAGGGCAAGTATTAAGCAAGTCTCAATACCTATCCCAACATTGGTAAAATGTTTCTCCTGGTTTTTTAGTGAAAGTGATGATTTGTCTTTTGAAAGAGTTTGTTCTATGAGACGAAAAAAACTTCTTTAAAAATTGTTGTTGCATTTCATCCCAAGCACGAATGGATCCTGATTTCAAATTTTGTAGCCATGTTTTAGCTTTATCTTTTAATGAAAAAGAAAAAAGCTTTAATCTAATGGTCTTCATGCTACAATTTGAGTCATTATAAGTGTTTCAAACTTCTTCAAATTCTCTCAAATGCAAGTATGAATTTTCTAGATCTAAGCCATGAAAAGAAGGTAAAAGTTGAATAATGTCTGGCTTAAAATTAAAGTGAGACACATCAGGAGGGAAAACTATACATGAGGGTGCACTTGTTCTTGTAGGATTCATGTGGTCTCTAAGTGTTCTAACTCGATTATTTTCATTATTCTCATTATGAAGCGACTGATTATCCTCTTCGGCCATGTTTTCTAAAAATAATGAGGATAGCCTACAAAGTCTACCACTTAATGTATGTGACCACTTAAGTACTAATCACAACTTACAATTTTTTTTGACTTAATCAATCAAACTTACGATCCAAGTCATGCATGTCATTGGATTTAAATTTTTTTTAATACTAGATGTTAGTTCTCATTTAATTATAAAACAATAAAGCACATGCAAATTTTTTTGTATGAAATAGTTTTTTAAAAGAAAAAATAGTTGGGTCATGCATGGGACTCAGATAGCAAAATAAAGCCTAATTGTTTTAAGCTAAATAACAAAAAAAAATATTTTTTTTATTTTAAGTTCACATAAATAGATAATTGATAACAAAGAGTTAAATTATATTTTTTTTATTTAAATTTAAATAAAAAGATACTTGATAACAAATGGTGAAATTATTTTTTTTTTTAAATTGAGGGACCAAAAATGCATTAAACAATAAAAAAGAAAAAAAATACATTTAATACATTTTCACATGGACGTTGTGGCTTAATCTATCAAACCTGCAATCTGGATCATGAACTCAACTATGTTTAATACATATTTTTTCTTAAATTTATTTTCACTTAAATATAAAATAACAAATAAATAAGCTTAGACAACATGGGCTTGGTGCCCTAGCGTATGTGGGCATAAAAAAAAAAGCCTAGGGTCGAGCACCTTGGCCTTTTTTTTTTTTTTTTATATTTTTAAAGGGAAGATGATCTGTCTTCCACCCCTATTTTTTCTTAAAAAAGTAATCAGATAACATGTCGTTTGTTGAGGTAGACAATATATTGTTTATTTGCCCAGATCTTGGCCACCATTATGGTGGCTGAAAAATCAGGGCAACATATTTTTTTACCATAAAAACTCATTTACCACCAATTTTAACCTAAAAACACCTTAAAAATCCTCTAAAAACTAATTTACCAACCTAATAAACAAAAAAAAAATCACAGAATCAAACTAGGATCCTGGTCTTAAATTTTGTAGTCATGTTTTAGCTTTATCTTTTAATGAAAAAGAAAAAAGCTTTAATCTAATAGTATTCATGCTACAATTTAAGTCATTATAAGTGTTACGAACTTCTTCAAATTCTCTCAAATGCAAGTATGAATTTTCTAGATCTAAGCCATGACAAGAAGGTAAAAGTTGAATAATTTCTGACTTAAAATTGAAGTGAGATGCATCAGGAGAGAAAACTATACATGAGGGTGCACTTGTTCTTGTAGGATTCATGTGGTTTCTAAATGTTCTAACTCGATTATTCTCATTATGAAGAGACTGGATATCTTTTTCGGCCATATTTTTCTGAAAATGATGAGGATACCCTACAAAGTCTACCACTTAATGTACGTGACCAAACTCTCATGCACGTGTAGGAAGAGAATAAAATGAAGAAGAAAACAAAAGAAAAAGAAACAAAAATTAGATACAAGAAAAGTGAAAAGAGAAAATAAAATAAATATTATAATTTATATAGGAATTTACCTCCCCGACAACGACGCCAAGAACTTGACACGATCAAAAGATTGATGTCTTATCCCAAGTGCAGGAGTGTCAAAGTAATAAATAACCCGGCAAGACCGGGATCGAACCACAGGGAGGTGAACTATATAAATTACAAATAATATATATATTTAATAAAACAAAGAGTTTATGAGAATTTTATGGGATATTGATGTAAGGATTAAATAAGGATAAAAAAATTATCAAGGTTAGAGGATCCACTAATGGTATTTCAAATAAGTATAGTATAAACTTTTTTTATTACTCAACTGAAAACCACACAAAAAGGAGGTTCCAATCGAATAATGTTAATACTTGTAAATGTTGTCAGGTATACATGATGTTAATTTATGTTAACAACAAATCAAGTTCCTTTCATAGCAAAAGTATCGGTTATACCATACAGTAGGCTATGGTAGTCAAGTATTTGTTGTACTAAAGGTTATACAACACAAATCTAGATTAACCATTTAACAAGCAAAGTATTAAGAGTGAATAAGATAACAAACACAAAACATGTTAGTATCAAACATTAAAGTCCATGTTAAGTTTACATTATACCTATTCTAACACCATTAGTGAAACCTTTTCACCTTAACATAATAAACTTAGCTAAACATTGTGAAGAAGAGAAACATAAATAAACTAGATAAGAACATAGTTATGATGAAAAGCATAAACAAGAGATTAATTAAAGCAAAACTTAAACTTTATAAAAATACAAAGAAAGCAAGAATATGTTATTGATATGAAAACCAAGATGCCTAAATGCATGACAAATGCCTCCTTTTATCGACCAAAATTCGGAACTATTGATTTGATGACTAATTGCTAAGTGGGTGGCCACCTCTTGACTTGGTAACAATCTTTTTCTTCTTGTTTGCGGAAAACGTCATTGTTAACATTAGAATTTGAACCGATAATCTTCATGAAAGTTCTGGGAAATTGTCTCAGCTTTCCAACAAAACAAGAATGAGGTCATTTTGACTTCTATAACTCAAGATATGGACTGAACACTAAATAGTGTCTGGGCTGCAAGACAGATTCTGACTTCTCTATTGTTTTTACAATTTGAACTTGAAAACGGTCCTTTTGAATCTTAGACTCTTCATGAAAGTTTTAGACCTATGTCTTAGCTTTCTATCCATATAAACCAGACCTAAATCCAAGTTCTATAGCTCCTGTTATGATCCGATAACCAAATGGTGTTCCAATTTGAATTCAACCAGCATCTCTTTTCTAAGCTTAGCCCTCTCTTTGTCTTCTCAATTTCAGTAATTAAACTCATAAATCAATCATTTGATTTATGTGATAGGCCTGCATTTAAAATGAACATTTACCATAAATTAAAGGTATCTTATATTATCAGACTTATTATTATAAAACATGCTCTAGTTAAGGAGTTATTGATACTTCAAGTGCAAAATGATGATATAAAACCTTGTTAAAAATGCACTTTTAAGTACTAATCAGGTAACTTTGTCAACATCATCTGCAGAGATGTGATGATGAAGATGAAGTTAGATCCCTCAATGATGACCCTGTAAAAACTCCCTTAATTGGTATTAAAGGGTTAGGAGTATAAGTCAAAGCTGCTCTTAACCTACCAGTCACGATAAGCACATACCCTAAATGTGTCACCCTCTAACATCCTTTTAAAGTGATAGACATGGATTTAACATATAATGTTATAATTAGGAGACCTATCCTTTACCATATCAATGCCATCATCAGCACACGGCAGTTGGTCTTGAAGTTCCTGACCCAAGAGGGAGTGGCCACGATAAGGGGAAATCAAGGAACCTCCAGACATTGCTCGTCATCGTGGCTAAAGAGCAAGAATGCCTTGGTTACGGACCAATAGAGGTCCTTGAAGGAAATAATAGAAGTCAAAATGGAGGCCATAGAAGAAATAAAAGAGGTATCTTTGGGGCAGGAAGGGGCACGCACTAAGGTGGGCTGCACCCTAGATCCACTTGAATGGCAATCACTGGCTGATCTCTTTTCTGCCCACAAATGTGATTTTGCCTTCCGCACCTCAAATATGCTAGGGATCAAATTAGATATAGGCATCTATAAAATCCAGGTTAATCCAAATCACCTATCCATCTAGAAAAAAAAGGGAAACTTTAGAGGAGAAATGCGACAGGTGATAACTATTGAAGTAGATAAACTATGAGCTACTAGTTTCACAGAAGAGGTCATGTACCCGGATTGAGGCTAATATGATGATGGTAAAAAAGAGCACAA
>Ga0307518_10002857_pt1 | contig 12542 bp, 14 predicted proteins | sample 25_EM_MG_FD_203889 | JGI IMG/M metagenome (GOLD analysis project Ga0307518, IMG submission 203889) | Populus trichocarpa ectomycorrhiza microbial communities from riparian zone in the Pacific Northwest, United States - 25_EM | ecosystem: Host-associated > Plants > Roots > Unclassified | place... | reverse complement strand
AAGGAGGTGAAAAGTGGACAGAAGGTCAAACGGATGGGCGATGAGCTTGATCCTGCTGAAGATGACTTTGTCAATGCGGTGACTCGACATTTTCGATGCTACAGGCAACCAACCATGTTGTACTTTGGCAACAAGGCAAGCGGTAAGTTGAACGTTTGTTTGATGCGGACATGAGCATGTGCCGTTGCCATTGAATGTGCCACTTACCTTTGTTCATGCCAGATTCTTGCCACGCACTCTGCAACCCCAATTTACCTGGCAGCTGTACTCGCTGCATGCTTCAACAACCAGACCTCTGTTGCGAGCTTTGTAGCCCTTCCTTTTTCTCCGATTTTGCTCGCACCTCCATTTCTAAGCTGCCAGCTGCTCCGTCTCGTTCAAAACTCAGGGATCACATTTCTGATAACTGTGACATGGCACTGAAAAAAGCTCTACACCGATTCCGCACAGAAACAGCAGTCCAGAAGTACGGCCAAGCATACTTCACTGATTATGGGGCAGGGATCGTGATGTCCCAACGCATTCTGCAGTGCGTAGTGGACTGTGCACATGCCAACAAGATTAATTCCAAGGACGACCTTCTGAAGGAGACATGCTGGGTGGGGGCCGAACAACATGGTGATGCAGTCCTTCAGCTCATTGCCACACATCGCCCTCCACCAGTGCCATCATCAATGCCACTCATTGACATCAACACCAATAGTATTTCTGGTAGCACTAGTACTATCTGTCCACCTGGTGCAAAGCAGCAGTGCAAGGCATGTGGGTCGTTTGATCATATAGGTAGGCATTCTTTTTTTGAATACTATTCAATTGACCGTTTCTCGTAGCCTCAAACCGCCGTTGCCCTGCAAGGAGTGTGGTCGCTTTGACATCTGCATCAAGTTCTACTTCTCGAAGTGTCAATTGTCCTGATGAAAATGTCACACCAGCAATGCTCAATGTGTCATTATGAATAGTAAGTCAATACAACAGCGGCATAGTTTGTACTACTAACTTGTCATATATTATCAAACAAATCCTCTGCATCCACGGCCCTTTGTTCCATCACCTCTGCCTCTTCGTCATGTACTACCAGACTAGTAGTTGAGTACATTATATTTTCACCTTTGTCAAGCATGTCAGGCACAGAATATGTTGTCCCTCTACCAGCTATATATTCATTTGGATGATGCTCATTGCAATCCATCAACATCTTCTTGAGAGTCTTTGTGATATTTGGATCAGCATGGGTGGTTGTTGGTGTTGTCATATCCAGATTTTCTTCCATCATCTTATGGCAGTTGCAGTAGATCTCAATCAATGGGGACTCTTCAATCACCCACTGCTTAGTGTAATTGGATCCTCTTCCACCAAACGTGACCTGTAGGATTTGTCAGTATGTGAGCTCCTACTACTAGTATGCACCAAGCATTCAATTACCTTTATATTTAGATTTGCCAATTCAACTACCCAGTCCACAGCACGAAACTTTCCAATCTTGCCAGTTGGATTCACCAGCATGCTATGTCATACAGCTTGTCGAAGGCCTGGAGGATAGTTGTAGTGCACATTGGTGAGAAACTTGACCATGTGCTTTGCATACTTGTGCTTGCCAGTGGCCCGAAAAAGATATATCCATGGAGGAAACAAGGTCTCCACTCACCCAATGTCCCCTTCATTCATTGCCCATGAGAGCTCTTTATATAACAAGAAGTACTGTTGCATCAAGAGGACATTCTCCCTTTGCATGTCACGCTCAGCCTTGCAGCGTGCCTCAAAAATATATTCAGAATGGGCAACATGTGAAGTCACCAGCTGTCTTGCCATGTCTTCAAGTATCTCCAAGGATGGCTTCTTTGATGCAAACTCATCGAAAGATTCACATTCTGGATATTGCTTGTTTGCCTCAACCCGCCATGCATCTAGCCGAAGAACCACTCCTGTGTGACCAATGACCTCATGCATTCTCCAAAACCCTGGATCAGAGGCAATCTTTCCTGTCTCTCATGGGCGATTCAAAGACACAAAGTGCATAAGACTTGTTGGATCATCTCTGGCTTGCCTTGGCTCAATCAAAATGCACCATACTGCATCTGCACAGGCCATCTTGAGATGGAATAACCCCATCACAAAAATAACAAACTGAAAGCATTGCCATGGTGTGGCCTCAATTGCCTGATGCTCCATTAAGGTCTGAACCCGTTCAGCTGTTCCAAGGTCACCATGAAATAGAACAACATAATCAGATATGTCCACAATACTATCATCAGACTCTTCTGAGGCATCTTCAATGCCTCCCTGTTGTAGTAGTTCTGTGATTGCTTGAATATTGCCAGACACTTTGGACTGATTGATGTCCATGGCACGCACAGGGACATAATTCATCCTCTTAACAGGGATCTGATCAATAGGCTCAGGACACTGAAGTAGAGCATGGAACTGATGGAAATAGGGGGGTTCATATTTGACCAAATCAGCAAGAAATTTATATGCCATCCATTGCTGACATCTTGTCAAGCCAGATGCAAATAGATGACTCTGAGGCTCGGGGTGTAAATTCAATATGTCCAGAAAACTCCTATTGGGTGGTCTGAGGTGGGCAGGAATCATTGGATTCAATTGGGACTGCCTCCAGAGATAAGTTGAGCAGCAGAGATCCTCCTGTTTGACTCCATCTAACTTGATCATGCATCCTGATGTTAGGTGAGTTAAAGTATCCTTCACATTCTCCACTGTTGGCACATGAGTCTTGAAATCAATGTCGAAATTATCATAGGCATATGCAACCACCAATGTCTGACCCATCTCCTGCATAGTGCGGTGTGTTTCATGGGACAATGAACGGATTGCTCGATGGATGGCACTGAGAGATATTGAGATTCCCATTCGTGATAATGCATTGATAACCCTCTCTGGTGTGTTGCAGGAATGCAGAAAGATCCCAACAATGCATTCAAAAGCATTGCACTTCTGATTGGTGCTGTGCAACATGATGCTGAGAATGACAACCTTTTTCTGTATTTCCAGTCTTAAATACCCAAGAAGAGTAGAATGCACAAAAAAAAGACATACAATGTTTATGATACTGCTATGCCTGTCAGATTTTCCCCCCTCCTTGAATTGTCTTCCAATACCTTCATCATCCCCTCCCCCAAACTCCATCTCATTGTCCTCTCCATCTCCTTCAGTGGCATGAGCACCAGGCTTTCTATTTGCAGACAGGAGTATGTCAAGGAGCTGCCACAGCTCAGGCATTGTTCTCTCCATATCTTGTGCCAATTCTCCGAGTCGGAAGTCTGTCAACTGTTGAGCTGACATCCTGATAGCACTAAAATGCCAGCCATATTCAGCCCTAGAAAGCTCTAATACTGACTCAGCTAGTTTATGAGATACAGTAGTAAATGCCCAGTGATGGACATGAGGAGTCAAGTGGACAAGAAGTGAAGCAAGGATCTGCTCGAGATTTACAGTAATATCATTCACAGGTGAAGGTGGGAACATAGGGCTTTGGAGCAGAGATATGAGAAATGACGATACAGAAAGTCCTTGGTCAGTCAATGTCTGCAGAACAAGTGCGATCAAGGACGGCAATATCATGGTCACAGTGCAAGTCAGACGTGCTGATCGTTATCATAATGCTGATGCGGCTGATGTAATAGACAAATTCGGTGGTCCATGGACCTGTGGCAGTGAGTGGCAGTGTTGTTTACTCGTCTTTGATGCCAGCGGTCACTGAGAGGATGGGGGCGGAAGTTTGAAAAGCAGATGTGAATATATTACCAAATATGGGCAATTAGGATTCAGTACTATCATTATCTACCACATACATAGCCCCCTTCCTCGAAGTAACCACTGGGAAGGAGTGTGGATGATCCCCCTCCATCCAATGATGACAATCCCCCTCTGTCCAATGATGACGTCCCACCACCTCCCAATGATCCCCACAGAGGCCAACCATTTGTTGAGAGATATGAAGGAGGCATGGAGGCATTTCCTGGAGGAGAAATGTTCATGGATCGATTTGGAAATGATCAATATGGGGAGCAGCAACAAGAGAACATTTACTTTCCTTGGGCATCAAGGCAGGAGTGGGGCTTTGCCTCCTAGCTCTTATGTTCCCGCCTGAGCATGGCAGTGATTGATGACCTACTCTCACTCGAAATTGTAAGTAGTAATACTTCTACATATTCAATGTCTTACAGTCCTGTAGATCAAGAATGTACTGCTATCCTTTCGCTCTGCAAGAGAGCTCAGAGCCTGTGCAGAAATTCTTCCACCTGGTCTGCAATGGCTGTGTGAAACATTAACACCTGAATATCCCACAAAGGAACCTCCCCACCTCTTCTACCACAATCCTATAGAGTGTCTGCAAGTGCTCCTGAGCCACCCCCTCCTTGAACCCTACATATCCTTTGTCCCAAGAAGGGTTTGGACATGCACCACAAAGATTTGTCATATATATGATGAGTGGTTGAGTGGAGATCACGCTTGGAGCATGCAGGTAAGTTTCAACACCTCAGGTTTGTGTATGAAGGATTGACAAACATCTCTCAGGAGGCACTACCACCTGGCACCACACTCCTTGGTGTGGTCTTGTCATCTGACAAGACCAATATCTCAGTGATGAGCGGCAACCATATGGCATATCCAGTACTTATTAGCCTCACCAATATCAATGTGTGCATTCGCAGTAAATCATCTCTCCATGCCCATCTTCTTCTCACCTTACTCCCTATCGCCAAGTTCATGCACAAGACCACTCATGTCTGCAGCTTACTTCAAGACCAACTTGTGCACCAAGCCCTTAACATTGTCTTATCCCCTCTCAAGACTGCAGCAGCAGTAGGGATCATGATGAGCAATCCAAGAGGAAACTTATGCTATTGCTTCACACCAATAGCTGTGTGGATTGCAGACACACCTGAGGAATGCCTCCTGTCTGGGACAAGTCCAAAGGTGTCTCCAGTTACCACCACTACTTCAAAGAATTTTGGTGACCCTTATCGACACCCACCTCATACTGGGACAATGATGCTCACTGCCATCTGCAAGGTCTGCTCACAACATTCCCCAATGGATTACAAGAATTTTCTGAAGGTCATCAAACAGTTGCAGTTGAATGGCATTATCGACCTGTGTTGGAATATCTGGGCACTGTCGGATCCATCTGACTTCATTACCCCTGAAGTACTACACCACTTCCATGGGATGTTTTGGAACCACAATGTCAAGTGGTGTATTGCTGTGACAGGAGCTGCCGAGCTGGATTTCCACTTCTCTCTTATTCAGACCCTCATGGGGTATTGAGCATTCAACGAATGTAACAGACCAACTTTTTATCTTATCTAATCTGTGATTAGATAGCGTTTATCTTATCTTAGTGTACAGCCATATCTTATCTACCTAGTCTAGACCTGCACCTCATGCTGTACACGCTGCCTCCCTTGATGTCATCTCGCACAGCCTTAGCTCCACTATGACATCACTTAGCATAGCATCACACAGCACGTAGCCTCATGGATAGCCTTGCATAGCCCTTGTGTATAGTAGTATATATACAGTGCAATCCAGCACCCAGAGGCTCTCCATCGCTCATCTTGGGTTATTGCCCTAGTACTCGCGTCCTATTCCCTCAGAGTCTTAGCGTGTGGTTGGGTCCTTGGTGTTCTGCCTAGGGTCATCTCAATGAAGGAATCTCAAAGCTGAAACAAGTAACCAGTCATGACAATCATGGAATTCAGCACTGCATCATAGGTGCTGTAGTTGGGAGTGTCCTGTGCAAATTCCTCATGGCCATTTGTGTGCTCTTGGATTTTCATTACCTTGCACAAGTGCCATCATTCACCACTCGATCTATTGAAAGGGTTACGAGTGCCTTACAAGAATTCCACAATCACAAGGAGGCCATTGTCTGTGAGGGCATGCAAGCTGATTGGCAAATACCCAAGGTTGTACTTCTTCAGAGCGTAGTCCATAGCATTTACCAATTGGGAGCAGTGATCCAGTGGTTGGCCGATGTCATTGAACATGCTCACATTGAAGAGATTAAAGTTCCAGCTCATGCAGGTAACAATCAAAATTACTACAGTCAGATTGCACGACATCTCGACTGTCTAGGCAAGTGTTTTCATTTTGACCTAGCAACCTACATCACAGAGCACACAAATAAAGAAGAGGATGGGGACAAAGATGACTCTGACTTGAGAGAAGATGAAGAGGATGGACCTGACGCCGAGAGGTGCTACCTCTTGGAGTATTCCATGCCAACCTGTTGAATCCCTAACTATTTTGCCCTCTCCTCTGCCCTTCTTCTTGGCACAAAGCCCTCCGCTCTGAAGCCTTATTGCACGTTTGCAACATCAACAACCAGTTTTCATCTAGCCACTAAACCTTCATCATGGTCAAGTGTCAATGAGGCTGCCACCACATACCATCTTCCTGACCTTGCCGATGCCATTGCTGCCTTCTTTAGGAATGGGGATGCACTTGTGCAAGGACACCTGCATACTGATAAGCTTCAAATATGGCACAAAGTATGTGTGCAGCAGGTGTCCTACCACAACAGTGAGACTGTTCTACCACCTCAAACCCTTTGTGCCATCCCCCCCTCCACCGTGAATCATTTTGGCAGATATGACTCTGTTATCATTAGCCCTGGTGCTCAGAGTGACTAGCCTCAGAATGGCCTAGCAGGTCATTCTGTGGTGCAGCTGCAGATGATCTTCCATGATCTGCACTCAGATTCTTTTTTTGCATATGTCCACCACTTCAAGATCGTTCCCCAGTCGAATTCTACTAATATCAATTCAGCAACTGGCATGTATATGCTGAAATGGGCAGTGAGGGGGAATGGTGAGCATATTTGTGAGGTAATTCCTCTCATTCACATTCATTCTCCGGCACACCTTATCCTGAATTTTGGCCACAAAGCACATTCTTGTCTGACCAACTTGAGCAGCTATGAACTGAGCAGTGAGTTCTGGCTGAACAAGTTTTGGTCAAAAGAATTCTACCATGCCTTATCTCCTTAGTCATTATTACATTGCTCGTGTATTTTTGTGTATGAGAATTTTGATTGATTGTGATGGATCAGATGGTCACTGTCCATTTCCCTCACCAACACACACTTGCCTGAAGTTACGATAAACAACCCAGGATCCAACAGCAAAGATAAAACACCATTAAAAGGTTGAGTGAGTAATTAGCATTTCCTGAACCAGCAATTCTTTGGTGTTTATTGGATGTCTCAGTTGCTTGTGGCTCACGGAACACCGTTCAACCTGCAACGTGTAAGTCATCCACTGACATTGATTGGGTTCAAAAAACTGAACAAAGTTTGAAGCTTTCTTGTATTCCTCCCCCTTTAAGGCAGAAAAGCGACTGGTTTCATGTCATGATGGATGCCATGATCAACAATGATACTCGTGATACTCATTGGGAACTCTCACCAGATGACAGCAACAAAATGTTGAATTTTCTCTTCCCAGATCAGGTGCTCTTCCCAGCATCCAAAGGAGAATTAGCAAAAAATTTGGGGCACTATGCAATTGGGGACATATTATGGATTTGTAAACAGCACGGACTGTACAGCATTCCTGGCAACAATGAGGTAGGCACTTCAAGTGATGACAAGGTGGGCACTTCGGGTGATGACACACTGAGGCAGCCATTTTGGCTTGACGCTCCTCGCCTTGATGCAAATGCTCCTGCAGACCATGAGATCGCTCTTGCACTGTTTTTCAACAAGGTGCTCGCATGTGCAAAACAAGCATGTTTGACAGTCAAATGTTTGTGAGTTCTGATACAAAGCTCCCAGATGACTCAGGCTGACTGATATACTGCAGTGAATGGGACAGAAGTTCATGTCTGCATCCCTTAAATGGGGGAGATGCAATGAGGAAACCAGATATTTCCTGTTGGTTCCCCAAACACCAGTTTGACTGGAGACATCTAGCTACTTTTGCCAAAGTGAAGAACCTGGCTCAAAGGCCAATGAAAAACTGTGGTATATTGAAGTAGCCGGTAAAGCATCCTGCTTACTGTACACACAAGATGGTTGCCATGCCACCCCATGCATCCAAATCCTCGGCTCTGAGATCTTCTTAACAATTTTTGATCGTGGCGGGTCACTCACCACTTGCAGCTACGACATCCATCGCTCCCCACAATCATTCTTATGCATCCTCATCAGCATTTCCTCTGCTTCCAATGTTTTCGGGTGTGATAAGTCTATCCATTGGCAATGAGAATGATGGGAAGCCAGGTGGTTGACATTAAGGAGCTGAAATTCAAGAAGGACAGTATCACTTACACCATCGAACTCACCAAGCTGCTTTTTATTTCCGACAATCTAAATGGTTGAGGGACAATGGTTTGGCAAGGTACGAGGGTAACCAGGCGAAATAGGTCATCAAAGCAAGTAGCAGTTGCCATGAAAGACTCGTGGATTGATCCACTATGGAAGTATCACGACATTGAACAAGCACATGATTAAGGGTGTCCCAACCCTTATTCATGAGGAACAAATCAAAGCTTCCTATCCCCCGACCATTGACAACAAACAGGCCAATAGTTCAACTCACTTTCTTCAATCATTCCTCACCAAATGCAGGAATGGTGGTACCTACAGTCTCGTCACCCTCCTCCTTGCTTCTGATGTAGAATGCCCCAGAAATCATCTGGAATTCACACAAGACCTGTTGATGATAAAGAAAGAACACCTACTCAGTAGAATTGCAAACCTCAAGCAGTGAGGGGTGGTTGCCAATTGGGGCTATGCTGTCCCCATCATTGAGTGCTCCATCACCCCTGACTTAGCACACATCACCAGTGCCCATCCTCCCACATCACCAGTGGAAGTGCCATTGCAGATGGAAGAGCTCGAATCTACTAACTATGTTCCCATCATGCCTGTGGGCTCAAGGAATGCACAGGCTCATTTAGTTCCAATCTCCGAGCTGACCAAGGATGACAACATTGTCCTCAGCATGAGTCCTGCCAAGGCAGAGGATGACCCACACCACATGATTGACTCGTCTCCACTTTACCGCACAGTACATTCAGTTTTTGGTGCACGCCAAAATAACTGAATAGATTGAACTAGGGAACATGGTCTGGATGTCTGCTCAGCTTGTCATGGCTGGCATTAGGCAGCCAGTTATGCATGACTCCATCCATGATCTCGAGTCCCTTATCTATGTCCTCATCATTGTGTGCGCCCTTCTCGACAAGCCCTACAAGCCAAAATGCGAAGAAGACCTCACACAGTGCTTTGACAAATACTTCAACACTTTCGAACCAAGTGTGCTCAAGACGATTACCATCCAGTCAGATCTCACCTGGCAACCGTTCATCCTGTGGCACATATCAAAGTACTTTGAACCCATCGTCCCCCTCTTGAAACACCTGCGAGATGGTATCATCTCACCACTGTACACTGATGACCATGGAAATTTCTGCTGCAGGACAACCTTCACCCACAATATGTTCATTACTGCCATCATCAACACACTCCCAGAACTTGAGGATGACACATGGATTCCTTATAATCCTGAATGTGACAAGTGTGTGGAAGACAAGAATGATGACGGTTCCAACACGATGTTGGGAAGAGTCAAGGTTGAAGGGGATACAAGTATGGCTGATGAAGCAAACCCGAACATCCTCCCCAGTGATTCCACTGACAAGCCAACCAACCAATGTACTTTCACAGAGATGCCAACTGTCCCCCCACCGATGTTACCCTGGCCATCTTCTTACCAATCCTCTGGAGGTCCAGGCTTTTCCAGGAGCTTGGACTCAGCCCTGGCTATTCACTGTCGTCGTGAAGAGGTGTCAGACCCACTTGAACAGTCGCTAAGTAAGCATCACTGTTCATTGTCTAGCTGTGGTACTCCCTCCACACGCAGTGCTACTGCTTCATCAACCCGTCGCACTTTGGGTTCCAACTCTACCAGGAGGAGGGGGTGTCAGAGCACCAGTGCCATGCAAGGACGGTCTGCACAGGTAACCAAGCACAACTAGCTTTCCATTCAGACAATCTCCTATTAATCACTACAGTATCGTATTGTTGATTGATTGATTAGTTATTTACAAATTGTTGTTCTGATTACTAGCTTGTAGTCTTTGACATGTGCTCGCTGCATGGTGTTATTTTTAAGTAAATGCATGTTAAGCCCACAACCACTGTTCAAACATACCCTCATGCCTCCAAAGCACAAAGGTGTCCACAACGGTAGATCCACTGCCAGCACTGCCACAGGCAATGTTGTTCCACCACCTGTGAAACGACCAAGAGCTGACCAGCTTTTTGATGCAGAATGTGCTGGTGAGTTTTTTTTTTCCAGCTGTTCCATGTCATTCTAACCATGTCGCCTTGTAGAATCCAGGCCTACTCCAAGACACTCTTTGCACACTGGAAAAGGTAGTGGGGGCAACACTGCAAGCATTTCTCAATGTTTCATGACAAAACATTGTAAAAAAATAGAAGAAAGAGATACTCTTTTATTTACAATTTTGTTGAACAAAAAAGACAAATATCATACAGCATCATTTTTGTCATTTTTGTGTCAAGACATGATTTGAGATCATTTGTTATGTTGGGACTACAAAATATTTAACCTTCTTCTTCTGCCTGTCCCTTGCAAACCAAATAAAGAAATAACAATGTAACTTTTCCCACAGCAAGCATTTTCAATTTTCTGCAGTGACAAATTGAATCAAAAGATACTCTATTCCACAAAAATTACTGTCTTTTTCAGGCAAGTTGACCCGTGGGAAAATATTAGTAAAAAACACACCTCACCTTTCATCGTTCATATCTCCTCAACGCCTCACCGGAATTCGAAGAAAATTATACCGTTCAACTTGTACAAGTCCAGAGAATCTGTCCCAGGTCGTCCGGTGGCCAAAATTGAAACTTTTTTTATCTCGGAATTTCAGAGCTTCGGGATCTCTTGTACAAGTAAGTACCAGTGATGAGCATTGATCCAGCGCTCACCTCTGCTTTGCAGACATGCGACGAGGTCGGAAATTGTCTCCCGAAATCCAATGGGCTGTCATACGGCTGTCCAGGCTACTCAATAACAACCAGATAGCAATGTCTCTTGATGTGTCTACCAGTTCTATCAAACGCATCCTTTCCCACTTTCGAGCATATGGGGACATCCCATACCAGGACAAGAATCCAGCTGAGGAGAATCACAGAGGTAATAGGCGTCTTTGAGATGTTGATGTTGAGGTAAGTCATTGATTGTGCAATTTATGTGCTAATATATAGTATTGTTACAGTTTCTGCTAGGCGCCATTCAGAAAACACCAGATCTATACTTGGACGAGCTCAAAGAAATGCTCACAGTGTCCTCTGGTGTCGAGGTTTCACCTGCAACTATCTGGCGAACGCTTCGCAGAGCTGGCTTCATGCTGAAGAAGGTGAGCATATGTTCTGTCTCAGGTATTCACTTTCTCATTTTACTAGATCACATGGGTTGCAGCAGAACGATCTGCACAAAAGCACCTTGAGTATATGGCCAGGATTGGAACATATCATGCCGAGCAACTTGTGTTCATTGATGAAAGCTCAGTTGACTGCCAGACAACATACCATAATCAAGCCTGGTCAATCAGAGGAACCATGGCTCAACGCAAGGCATTCTTTGTACGTGGACGTTGGTGAGTCTTAGTGCTGTTTTTTTTATATTGCTGTTGATCATCACACAGTTTCTCAGTTCTTCTGGCACTTTCTCTCGATGGTATTTTGCACTGCAATATAGTTGAAGGCTCATTCTGCACGGAAACATTCACAGAATTTATTGAAGGTTTACTTGACAGGATGCAACCATTGCCCGCAGCCAATTTGGTCATTGTCATGGACAACTGCCAGATTCACAAGCATCCCAATATTCAGAATATGATTCAAGCTAGGTAATGTGTCATTCTATTTCCTACTGTTCTCGTGAACTAATTGCTATTTAGAGGAATGTGCTGTGAATTCTTACCGCCCTATTCTCCAGACTTCAACCCAATTGAACTCGTGTTCTCGGCTATGAAATACCATTTGCGCAGGAATGGGGATTACATGCGGATGGTCATGACGCAGATGGCCGATGAACAGATCTATGTTGCCCTTCTCAGGGCTCTATATACCATTACTATGCAGGACACATTTGGCTGGTATTCACGCTGTGGTTATGTTTGACATACATACACTGTTGTTTGTTGTTCTATCATTGGCATGAGGCATTCACTTGAAATATGTGTGTTATGTTCACTCCTTGCCTTGCGTTCGAATGGCCATGAAGCACAAAAAAACTCAGTCCAATCCAACAAGTGAATCTGTTGAAGTGCCTGTTCAAGTAGCTGCACCCACTGCAGGTAAGTGCTTCAGTGTTATGACCATGAATGTACTATTTATTCTTTAGTAGGTGCTACTACAATTGTCTACCGCCACTCTTGATGAGATTCGTTCATCTGTTGCGGAGAAGCTAAACCGTTACCATGGGCACATTTCTTTACAGTATCGATTGGATTCCAACAAGGCACAAACAGGAGCCACCTTGATC
>Ga0307518_10002856_pt1 | contig 12546 bp, 5 predicted proteins | sample 25_EM_MG_FD_203889 | JGI IMG/M metagenome (GOLD analysis project Ga0307518, IMG submission 203889) | Populus trichocarpa ectomycorrhiza microbial communities from riparian zone in the Pacific Northwest, United States - 25_EM | ecosystem: Host-associated > Plants > Roots > Unclassified | place... | reverse complement strand
TTTATTAGAAAAAATCGGTTAATGACATATCATGTTGTCCATCCATTGAAAAAAAAGTTAGACGGACAGTCCTAACCTTTCAATCATATACTCGTCTGAGTTTTTTTTTTCTAAAATCAAATGCACGGGGTTTGTTCTTCCGAGCTCATGCATACCTAGTTTTTTTTTTTAATATCTCATTTAACATTTTTTTTTCTCTTTTTAGATCTTGAAAAAAATATATCTTTAAAAAAATTTATTAAAATAAATATTTAAAAGATTATCTAATTATACCGTTGTTAAACAATGAATGGAATGGAAAGATTTCACCAAGCGATGCAGAAAAAATGGATTGCACTCAAATGGAAACAATGAATGTGGGGCCCAGTAAACACATGTCTCGGATTAATATAAACGGACAAACACGTACGAGAAATATATAAGAAAACTGAAAATCGATTAAATCAAAAAAACATTTAACCGAAAAAATCAAATTTAAAAATAAAACCAAATAAACCGATTAAAAAACCTAAAAAAAAAACCATTTCGGTTTGATTTTGATTTTTAAAATATTAAACAGATTGAACCGAACTGAACCGAACCAGTTCAACCAACATTTAAACCCACTATAAAAGGAAACCCTAAAACTAAACTTCTCAATCCTTCAGCTCTCAGCCGCCCCCTTTTCCCAAATGTCTTCCCTCTCTAACCACTCTCCCTCTCTAATGCTTTGCTCTTAGCCACCCCTCTCTCCCAGATGTCTTCCCTCTCTCACCACTCTCCTTCTCTAATTTTTTGGATTAAAATATTCAAAACTCAAGCCCTTATAAACAGAAGATGAAGAGATAGAAAACGTTTGTCCCAAATTTCTGTCTTTCCCTCTTTCATATTATATACTCCATCATTATTATTTATAAACAAAAGATGAAGAGATGGAAAACGTTTTTTGCTGTCTGTTTATGCATAAAAAAGATGTGCATTAGAGATATTTTTACCCTAATTTTTGCTATCTGATTTAATTAGAGACAGTCTCAGTTTCATGGATTTTACAGGGTCGTTTTGAGTTTTTTTATGAGTTGGTCCTCTTGTTATTTAGATCATTATTTTGCACTTTGTAAACGGCTGAAATCCTTGCCATTTAGACCAATCAATTCATCATCGATCTTCTCCATTTGTTGGCATCAGCTTGCCCTTCACATGAAACATAACTTGATAATATCGGTTTTTCCAATTTTTTCCTTAATTAACCGAACTGAAATAGTCGGTTTGAACCGATTTTGGTTCGATTTTGATTCTAAATTAAAAAAAAATAAAAATTCAATTTGGTTTGTTTTTTCAAGTAAAAATCAAACCAAATAAAAAATGCTTTTACATATTCTCAATAAGAAATTGAAGTTTGAGTTCAAATACATTATTTTTACAAATGAAAAGGTGTTTTCTCAATTTAAAAATAATTTTTTTAAAATATTTTTAAAAATACTTTTAAAATACAAATACAAACAAACTTTCCATCTAGTTTTTCAAATGTATATTGAATTTGAAAATTAAAGAATTAGAGGTTCTCAGTAATTTTTCTTTACAAGTTTTCCATCCTGTTCCAAGTTAAAAAAAAACATGAACAATATATATTTTAAAATTATTGTTTTATATTAATTATTTTTTTGCATCAAATACAAAAACAAGAATACACACATTTAAAATATTAACTATTAAAATTATTTTCTTGTTGTGCTCTCGAATATTCTTCACTACCAGAACTTGTATTTAGACAACTATGCAATTCTTTTAAAAAGGAAAAAAGATTTCAAACTTATTTTTTATATATAAATCTAATATAAAGATTCTTTTTAGCAATATAACTTTTTTATGATAATTTTAATTTTATTAAATTAAAATTAATATTCTACAATTATATTATCATGAATATAAAATATTAAGATAATTATTATAAATTATTGTTTTGATTTTTCATGAAAAACAATTGAATCTTAATGTATTTTTTATTTTCTTCAATGAAAAAATTATTCTTTGTTTTCAATAAATAAACATATTTTTATATTTTATTAAAAAAATGAAATTAAAAATGAAAAGGAAAATAATTATGTTAATGAATATAATAACATTCAAGATCATCTGCTTTTAAATTGGTTCTTTGATGATCTAGATAATAATTATATATATATATATATATATTTTTTTTTTTTTTTTATCAAAGAACAACATGCATCATATCCTAGAAAATTTTATTATTCTCATCTGTAACTATTGTACATGAAAAGAAATGTTTTTAAATAAATGATAGTAAAAATAATTCTTATATGAAACAGGAATCAATAATTACAAAAATAGTGCCCGCCCTTCCATCTTAATTTTTTTTTGTGTTCATAAATATTTTTTATATAATTTTAAATTGTTTTGATATATCAAAAATAAATTTTAAAAAATAAATAAAATATTATTTTAATAAATTTTAAAATAAAAACAACCTCACTTCAAACTACTTTTTACTAAGCACTGATTATTTTATTTTTTTAAACCGGCCGCTTCTCTAGAAATTCAAAAATCAATCTCCCTCCCCCCCTCTCTCCCCTACGGTCTACTTTTCTACCTCTCAAATCTCTCGCACCCTAAGCCCTAAATTCAGAATCAATAAATAACTTTTTTTTTCCCACTTAGAACATCGTCGCAATGAATGAATCAGAGCAAAATTTCAGCTTCGAAGAAAAAACGCTAAGCCTCATTGATGTCTCCTTTGAAGACGATTGCCTTTATAACTCACCTTCCCACGACTTCCATGTCCGATTCTCAGGTCATCTTCTTAACAATCATCTAATTATTTCTTCTTTTCTTCTTCTTTTTACCTTGATTAAGCTGATTTTAGTCCTGCAAACGAGCTTCAATTTAAATATGTCTGTCGCGACGTGGAGGTAATTGATCTTGTTGTTTTATTTTTATTCTTGAAATTGCGAATTTTAGGTTTTTTTTTATTATCATGTTTTTTTACTTGCTTAGTCTCTATATTTTCTTTAATCATAACAAAATAGATTTAAAATTGAGCATTTGTGGGTGATTAATGATGATAGATTTGTGTCTAAATCCATTGACATGTAATGAAGTAGCCCAATTAAATTGCGGATTAAGAACAAAATACTAGTTGCAGAATTCAATTTATGTTTGATCATCCACGGCGCAAATAATCTGTTAGCTCTAAATGTGCAGATACTAAGATAGGGGCCGAAAATAACTTGGGTTTTGCGGAAGCCAACAATATGCAATCCGAGCTGGCCTCCTTTGACGGGGGAGAACTAGGACCTGATCCTATTAAATCAATGGAACCAGAAAGGGTGAAAAAGAATACAAAGTATAACTTGCGCAAAAGCTTAGCTTGGAACAGTGCTTTCTTCACAAGTGCAGGTTTAGTTTCATTTCATGAAATTTGAAGATTTTCATTCATTCATTTGGTAAGTAACGCATTTTCTGGTGTAAGCAGGTGTTCTGGAACCGGAGGAGTTGTCTAGCATGATTGGATGCGAGAAACATATGTTACCCGGGATTGAAGAGGATATCCATACATCTAGTGATTCTATATCTACATTAGCGAGTGATAATTTGACCTCGGTGAATCTTGAGGAGGCTGACTTGTTTGGAGATATAAGAGCTTCAATCCAGCGATCCACTAAAGGGCCTGGTATGGAAAATTCAAATAGCAAAGTGGGTTCTCCAAAAACAGAAAGCAAAACCATCCGATGTAAGTCTGCATTTACTACTACACTAGGCCCGGGACAATTAAAACACTGCATCTAATTCATATCTTCTAACTCATGCAACCGTGATTCCTCTATCACCATTATAATTGATTGTTCCGTCTAAGTCTAGTAAACTATTACTTAGTCCATCAATAATACAACCACATAGCTAATTGTGTTCCTTTATCCATTTATTACCTCCTCCGACACTATTATACTGTCCTGACAAATTCTATCTCAGATACAACGTGCTAATACCATTCAGCTGGTTTCACTCTGACAGTCTAAAATAACATTTTTCAATGTCACAAAATTTAAAATCTCCAGGTCACCTTGATTCTATCTAAGATGGGCATAATGCTCGGGTTTGCCAAGGGGACCAGGTGAAAAGTAAACATGCATTTCATGCTTCTAGATATAGTTGCTGGACTAATTCCCTTACAGAAAAGATGGTGCAGTTGTGTTTGATATACCCTGTAGGATGTTAAGATGCCATCCTCTTCCCTCTTGCATGTGTGCGCATGTTTGGATCTTGCAGGATATTTTCCGTTGTTTATTTGCTGTGAAAAATCTTTGTCAAAGTTCAGACTGATTAGGCTAGCATGTTCCCCAGTAACCTTGAAGATTTTGGCTTGAAAATTTCAATTAACTCATTATGATTGCATGTTTTTGTTAGCTCATCTTTAAACTAATAGAACTGTTCCTTTCAGCTTCGGAGAAAGTGGATGTTGCTTCTCGAAATAGGGTACCAGCTTCGGAGAAAGTGGATATCGCTTCTCGAAATAAGGTAACTTCAACAGCTAGAACTGTAATTCACTTAATTGTCTTTATTGTAAAGAACTTTGTACATTTTGATGCTTTATTATTGTAAATTTCAGCTAAAGGCCAAAGCTGCTCCCAACAAGCCAAATGCAATCATGCAAGGAACAGAGAAGACCGCAAAGCAGGTCTGTCTGTCGACAAACTTCATTGCATGCATTTACTTGATATTTGGCATATGTTTTGTTAATTATGCTGCTGTGTGGAAAGGAATCGATGTCAGTTATCCTGGCATTTAACTGGAAGTAGACATTGTTCATTTGATCTAGATATTAATTAATTAACAATTATTAACATTAACATTAAAAATTAAAAAAAAAACTAAAATGTGGCTAATTTGCAGTATCTACATTCATAAAATACTATTCCTGAGTGTAGTATTTTGTGTTTTCTTTTTCTTTTTTCTATTTTCACCCTTCAACTTCTCAATATATTTTTTTCAATTTCTATTTTAGGAATTATGTTTTTTATGTTTTTTTAATTTTTTTTTATTGAGTTATATATTAGTTTCATGAATTTAATATTTTTTTTCGATTTCAACATTTAATATTAAATATTATGGAAGTAGGACTTTGAATTTTTTTTAATTTGCTTTTTATGAATATATCATAACATCATGATTTGGGTTTAACAGGTTAACATGAGTTTACTTGGGTTAACATAGGTTTACTTGGGATACTTTTCTTTGGGCCTTTTTTTATAATTTTTATGATTTTTTTATGGAGTTATCCTGATCTCATGACATTTGTCATAGGTTTAACAAGTTGACTCGATTTATTTTTTTGTCTATTTTTAATTCTTTTTTTTTTAATATTAGGTTATTTGACAATTTGACTTCATTATTTTTTTCAATTTATTTTTTGTGGAGTTATCATGATCTCATGGATATAATATTTTTTTTCTTCTCGATTTCAATCTTCAACATTGAATCCGTTGGAAATAGAGCTTTCTAATTTTTTTTATTTGTTTTCTATAGGGTTATCCCGACCTTATAATCTAAGTTGTAGATTTAACAAGTTAGCCCAAGTTGACTTAGTTTATTTATTTGTTTTTTTTTAATTAATTTCTTTCTCGATTTTATTTTTTCAACATCAGGTATTGAGAATTGAGTTTTGTAATTTATTTTTTATGTGGTTATCTCGATTTCATGACCCGGGTTGCTGGTTTGACAAGTTAACCTATGTCTTTTTTTTTGTTTTTTATTCTAATATTTTTTTTTTAATTTCATCGTTCAACATTAGATTGATTAGAAATTGTTTTTTATAATTTATTTTGATTTGTTTTTATAGGGTTATACGATTTCATAAATTAGGTTGTAGATTTTATAGTTTAATCCAGGTTGATCTAATATGATAATGTTCTAATATTTAACAAAATTATCATTTAAAATGTCACTGTATTAATATTTTGAAAAAAATATCATCCAATATATATTATATTTTGTATTTGTGATTATTATTTTTTTATTAGAAAACAAGATCGCTTGGATATTTTTCTTTACATTAAAAATTGATCTGCACCCTAGCGCCGGTCGTTAATCTAGTGTTGTCTGTTATTTGGCATGCTATTTGTATACGTAAGGAGGGGAAAAAACATTTAAATATCACGAAATGGACCTGATTTCGGTTATGGTTTAACCAACATTATTCCGTCAATACAGTCTGTTCCTATAAATGGAGAGTCAAAATCTCTTTATAGGCCGCCCAAGATAGTTGGCAGAGTTGGTCCCATTTTAGCACCAGCCACTAAGAGAGCTTCCTTGGGTGCCAACCGTGTCAAAGTGGAAAGGGCTAAGGATAATCCAGAAAATGCAAAAAAAATAGCTGGTAAATTCATCCCTGATTTCTTATGATTCCTTTTGATGCGGAAAATCTGGACTGCTGATGTAAACGTTATTGTGCAGGTAGAGGGGCAAAAGTACCTGCTTTGAGTGGTCCCAGAAATGCTGTGCCTAGGCCGACATTGCCTGTTAAATCTTCATTACGATCTTCATCAGCAATGAAGACTGCGCTAACAGCTTCTTCCTCTATCGATAGTTCTGGAAGCTTGTCATCAGACTGTAGCAGTAAATATTCATTAAATTCTGTGAGAAGAGAAAGTGACTCCAGAACTGGCAATCATTCTTCCTCTGGTTCAAATGTCAAAACCACATTGAAATTCCCATCAAGAAATAAAAACCAGTCAGCAAGTTCTCATCTCTCACCTTATTTGAAATCTGTGGCCAAGCTCTCTTCCAGCATATCACCTGCTAGCTCTATCAGTGAATGGTCTTCGGCATCATTATCACCGATTTCTACCCTTAATAAAATGTCTAACAGTTCAAGATCTAGCTTTGACATTAGCTCTTGCAAAGATGCTTCTGGGGACAGTGATGCCTCCCAAGTTTTGGATTCTCAAAACCATTTAAATGACGAAAACTCTGTTGGGCCTGGTACGCAAGTGGGATTGCTGGGTGAGAGTGTAAAGAAAGTTCCTACAGGAAGTAGTTCAGTTCTCCATCCAGATTCGGTTAAACCCTCAGGCCTTCGTTTGCCATCACCCAAAATTGGTTTCTTTGACGGGGTCAGTTCTGAGTTTCCTTTCATAAGCATTTTAGACTAATTGGTTTGTGATTTTTCCAAGGGAAAGGAGAGAAAAAGGTCATCACTTATAATGCCTAGGATAACCATCATTACAAAATGTTGTTTTCTTGAAATTTAAGCTAGTAAAACGCCTCCCTTGTTCTTGATCATTGTTCTTCCAATTTGCTTTTTTTCAGGGAATTGTTATACCCACATGTGATTTGTCAATTATGCAGGCGAGACCAACTGCACGAACTCCAAATAGAAGCAAGCAATCTCATACAGCTCTGCCCAGTGGCTTGCCTGGATTTAGGGCAGGAAGTGTTAGTCCAAGTGGAGGGTCAAAAAATGCAAAGCTTGGAAAGCTTCAGCCTGCTAGAACAGCGCTTCGGGGTACCAAAATTAGTGATCAGGCAGCTGCCTTGGGCATGAAATCTCCCTCACCTCTGCAGGAATCCTCAAATGCAGCACCAAGGGCCTCCAGTGCTTTGAAAAACGAGAAACACAGTGCTAGCAAATCTCTAAAAGCTCAGAACAGAAAGTCATTTCTAGGTGAAAGAAAAAGTAATTTGAAGGCAGAGAAAATTGGATCAGAAGAATGTGGCACGTCTCTGAAGGATACAGATAGTGGTTTTACTGAAGGGAATGGGAATGCCTGTTTTTTGAGTGATGCTCCTGGAAAAGATACTGAGATTACTCTCGGCAATGGATTGCATGATAAGACTACCGGCTTGAGTTCTATTCCCAAGGCTGAAAGTATGACCTCATTAGAGAAAGTAGGTGAAGATGTGGTATGTAGCCAGAATTATATCAAGAATAGTTTGCCTTCTCTTCACGGCACTAGTGAGAAGAAAAAAGCTTCTACTGAAGATCAAGTTGATGGTTTGACCAAACAAATTGGAGCTGTAGATTTTTATAATGAGTTGCACAAAGAAGCCATAGGTGATTCTCTTTCCCTTTCTCAAGATGATGTCGGTAGAGTTGCTTCTGGTATTCAGGAGGAATTCAAACAGTTGTCAAAGCCTACTTGCTCCCCAAATCCTGCTATGGCATCAACAATCGTGGAAGCAGAGAAGGCAGAGGCAGGAATTGAGAAAGCTTCTGTTGAAGACCAAGTTGATGGTTTGACCAAACAAATTGGAGCTGTAGATTTTCATCTTGAGATGCACAAAGAAACTGTTGGTGATTCTCTTTGTCTTTCTCAAGATGATGTCAGCAGAGTTGATTCTGGTACTCAGGAGGAATTCAAAGAATTGCCAAAGCCTACTTGCTCTCCAGTTCCTGCAATTGCATCATCAATGGTGGAAGCGGAGAAAGAAGAGGCAGGAATTCATAAAGCTACCGCTGAAGACCAAGTTGATGGTTCGACCAAACTTGGTGATTTTCTTTCACTTTCTCAAGATGTCAGCAGAGTTGATTCTCATGTTCGGGAGCAATTCAAAGAGTTGTCAAAGCCTACTTGCTCTCCCACTCCTGTTATAGCATCAGCAATGGTGGAAGCAGATAAGGCAGAAGCAGGAATTGAAAAGGCTTCTGTTGAAGACCCAATTGATGGTTTGATCAAACAAATTGGAGCCTTAGATACCCATCCCAAGGTGCACAAAGAAGTTGTGGGTGATTCTCTTTCCCTTTCTAAAGATTATGTCAGCAGAGTTAATTCTTGTATTCAGGAGGAATTCAAAGAGTTGTTGAAGCCCGCATGCTCTCCCACTCCAGCTATGGCATCAACAACAGTGGGAGTACAGATGGCAGAGGCAGCCACCTTGCTAAATCCAGCAACCACACATGGAAAATCTGAAGATGGTGAAACATCCTAGCAGTAAATTTCTCAAAGGTACTACATGAAATGTGAATCAAATATGTCACCATTGTATTGTGCCATACTCTTTCAACTTGATGAAAGTATTAAATCTTAGATCATCAGTAATTATTATTAAAGTCGTTCTTTAAGTTTCCTGGAGTTCTACTTGATGCCAGATTGATCTTGTCTCACAATGAATCGCAAGCAGGTGTTTACATGGAGACAATTCTTAATTTACCATCTTATTAGCTGTTTCGCTGCCATGTTTGAGAAGGATCTGACAGCTTCACTCCATGTTTCTTGTTAGGGTTTCCTGTTGGATGTAAATTGTACAAGTGTGTGCAATTCAGACTTACAGGTTCAAACATGCGATAGCGGGAGGACAGAGATCTTGTTGTTCGAATGTGCATTTTATGCCCATATGTCCATTTTTATATCACTGATAATTCATTTGTTTTTTCTTTCTTTTTTCCCTAGTTTTTGTCTAAAATTTTTGCAGCAACCTCTGGGGCTGTACATGTTAATGGTCAGTGCATGTAGCAGCTATATTTCCTTCTAGTGACTCTTGTATATTAAACACATGACTCCAAGACGAGAAAAGTGGAAACTAATGCAGGATGATGTTTTTTATGAGCTCGCGTAATTGTCAATTGCATCTATCAGTATTCGATCACGCTGATCACACAGAAATTGACGTTCGATCTATTTGTAAGCCCCACACTTTTTTTTTAATGGTTCTTCAACACCGGAACGTACTCCGGAGGATAGGGCTCAAGGCCTGGAAAGTGGAAACAGAAATGGCCTAATTGCCGCAGGGTCCCGAAAGGGTCCAAACTCCACACTCATTCCTTTTCCACTAACTTTATGTTTTCAGTCCACTTCTTCTCTACGAAGCACCGAATATTTCAAAATTCACGCATGGCCGCTGCTTTTCTTATCAGAGACACGATTTTTCAAATAAAAACTCGGAAAATATTTACACCGTAGTTACACAAATATTTACATCTATTTTTTTGACATAAATAGTTAATATTTATATGAGAATTATTGATTCCAATGAGATGGTCCACCGTACTAACATCCCCTCTCTAATTCAAGTTGATCAATCAAAAAACATAAATTTACATATTAGAAACTATTAGCGGTGGCAAATCATTGATTTTATAAACACAAGCTATTTAAAGGTTGAAGAAGATATGCGGAAGAGAAATAACTTTAATATTCATGGCTTCCCGAATAAAATGACAATCCACTTCAATATGTTTAGTACGCTCATAGAAAACAGGATTTGTAGCAACCTTAATAACACTCGTGTTGTCGGTATAAAGAGGAGTAAAATTAGTCTGTGAAAATCCAATGACAAATCCACTTCGATATCAAGGAATCAACAAGAAAAATACAACAACCTATGACAAATCAACGTGTATCAAGACATGTCCATTTAACATCACTGCATGCAATAAAACAAACAAAAGAACCATTTGGGAAAAATATAGCATGACTAAAAAAGCCAATGAGATATTGAATGATGTGACGAACAACCACTAAATGTAAATGACATGGAGATTTCATAAATTGACTGATTTGTTAAACTGTAAAAGAGATATCAGGCCAAGTAATGGTAAGATAATTCAAGCTGTCAACTTATTGTTAAAATAAAGTAGGATCAAGAAGAAGATACTTCTCTCCATAATAAAACTTTACATTTATCTCCAGAGGAGTATCCACTGGAGAAGAATTTTGAAGACCAAAACAATCAAATCCTGAGTATATTTATGTTAATTTAAGAACACACCAAAACAACTAGAATAAATTTCCAATCCTAAAAAGTAAGTAAGAGAACTGAGGCCTTTCATGTGAAAACAATCTTAAAGATATTGCTAAAGGTGTTTAATCAATAAAGAATCAATTCTTGTAATGACAATATCATCTATATAAACAAAGAAGAGAACAAAACCAGTAGATATCTTGCAAAAAAAACAAAGAGGAAACATATTTTCAAACCACACCTGGGGAGCCTGTTTTCAAGAATGGCAATAATTGTTTTATATTAATCTAGAGTTTTTTCTACAAGAATAAAAAGTCATTTTTCTAAACCCTAAAAAGCAATAATGGCAATAATTGTATGCACTATAGTCATTTTTTCTACAGGAATAAAAAGTCATTTTTTCTAAACCCTAAAAAGCAATAATGGCAATAATTGTATGCACTATAGTCGTTTTTTTCTACAGGAACAAAAGTCTCCTCATAGTCCACGCTATACACCTACCTATTTTCAAGAGAAATCATTCATGTTTTATATTAATCTAGAGTTTTATCAAAGCGGAGCTTACTCGAGTACACCCATTTACACCCAATGATCTTAACACCTAAAGGATAAGAAATAATTTCCGATTATCTTGAAGAGCCTGAAGTCCATTATGCATTGCTTTTTGCCATCACTCATGCTGGATAACTTATGAGTAACATGATGGAACATTAATAATGGACAAAGTAGTAGAAAAACCATATTGATCAAGAGGATGAGATACTATCATAAATCGCTGAGAGTAGGTTCATGAGAAGGAGGCTTAAAAGCAGTTTTAGGTGGTGAATCGATCTTAGGAAGGAGTAAAGTTGGTTGATTTATTTTATACATAATTTCAGGCTTGAATCATTCAAAAAATGATAAATTCTTAAAATTAGAAAGAATTGGAGCAATATATGAGGGTTCAACATAAGTAAGGAATACTTATTTATTTTTAAAGAAAACAACATTTCTAGAAATAAATAATTTATAATAGCTCATAGCATAACTAACAGAACCTTTGTGAGAAACACTAAACTAAAAAAAACACATTTAGCAAACTAAGCAGAAATTTTATGTCATTCATGAAAAGGAAAATGGACAAAGCAAACGCAACCAAAAGTATGCAAATAATGATAGTTAGGAGACTTGTTGTATAGATCATAATATAGGGTATCAAAATCTAATAATTGCGATGTTAGTTTATTGATTAAATAAACTTTAGTAGACAAAGCTTTAACCTATAATTTAAATGGTATGAAAGCCTTAATCAATATGGTTCTAATGATACCTAAAAGATGAAGGTTCTTATGCTTAGCAACCCTATTTATTATGATGTATATGGACATGACTATTGTGAGACAATACCTTTCTGATGTAAAAAATTATGAAATTCACGAGACATACATTCTCTACCCAAATAAGATCTTAATACCATAATACAAATAGAAAATTGAGTCTCAATATAGGGAAAAAAAAAGTCTTCAAAATAAAAAAGACCTCAAATTTTGAATGAAGAAAATACATATAGGTAAACCAATTATAATCACCAATAAATCTCATAAAATACTTGTAATGAGCATGAGAAATAATTAGGGTAATACCTCAAACATCATTATGAATAATATCAAAGCACTTTATAGAAGGATTATTAAGGGGAATGAATGGAAGGATTTTACTCTTGTGAAATTTACATGTAGAATAGCCAAAGAGAACATCATGAGATGAAGATTGATTTTTTATCTCCTAACAAACTAGAGTTTACCAAATAAGACAAAACAATAAAATTCAAATGGCTTAAATGTTTATGCCATATTTCACCTTTATTTTGAACAGTAGTACAAGCAAAAGATG
>Ga0307518_10002855_pt1 | contig 12546 bp, 14 predicted proteins | sample 25_EM_MG_FD_203889 | JGI IMG/M metagenome (GOLD analysis project Ga0307518, IMG submission 203889) | Populus trichocarpa ectomycorrhiza microbial communities from riparian zone in the Pacific Northwest, United States - 25_EM | ecosystem: Host-associated > Plants > Roots > Unclassified | place... | reverse complement strand
TCTCCCGGGTTGAGGGAGAGGTTCTCAAGGGCTGCTTGTGCTGACAGACCTTGTCCACCAGGAGGTGCACCTACTTCAGCGAAAGAACACTTCTTGGACTGAGTAGAGCCTGCCACACTCGGAGCACAAGAGTCACGGGAAGATGGATTGTAAGACGATGGGGATGGGATTGAAGAATGAAGTAAGTGAAATGGAGGTGAGAACATCTGTAGCTGCTGGTTGACACCATGAGGGAATGCTACTTTCTCAGATGTTTCACCCTGTGCGACAGTGCCAGTGGGACTTCCAATGAAAGGAGTTCAATATTGAAGATGGGCAGGGGAAGTAGAGGGTGTCATAACCGGGTTGCTTGACGTGTGGCTGGAGGAACTCATGTGTGTGCCATAATTGGGACCAGCAAAATTGAAGGGTGAAAATTCTGGGATGCCATTCCCTGTGTTACGCTGAGACTGGGTCTCAGCATGTTCTAACCCAAAGGGTCATTCGTTCGTCCTTCATGAGGTTGTTCCTCGTGTCGTGCCCACAGACGATGCTTGGGACTTGGTTCTAGGGACGGTGGTTCCCTAACCAGCAAGGTTACTGGATTTAGTCAAGAGTTCTGAGTATCTCTTAGTAGAGATATGAGAGTGATCAGAGAGCAAAGATAAGCTAGATTGCATAGCTCGAGAATGGAGAATACAGGAGCTATCCCTAGGGTTTATATACAATGATCCATATAGCCTCATGGAGGCAGCGTGGTATACACAAGGCAAGAGAGAGACTAAAGCTATTGGCTGCCACAGGTACAGCCGAACACAGGAACGTACAGGCAAACACAGGTTGGCACAGCCAACACGGACAGCAGGGAAACATGTGTCGTACAGCAACAAGGCTGTTCAGAAAAGGGACTAGTCCAGAAAGGGAAGTGAAGAAAGAAAAGAGTGGGGCAACCGTAACACCCTACAGAAATGCCTGGGACACCAGGGGTACTGGACATATTATCAGAGATGCCAGGGGGAACACCAGAGATGCTGGGAGGAACACCAGAGATGCCGGGAGGAACACCAGAGATGCTAGAAGAAACATGAGATGCACTGGGTGCCATAGAAATATCAGAGGCACTAGGCAGTGCTGTGGAAGCATTGGCAGAGACACTGTGTGCAGTAGTTCCCACAGCTGCAGGATGATATGCATGACTCCCACAAGCTAGGTTGTTTGAAAACAACACGTCCATTCCTTTGAAGTGGACCCATCCCTCTTCCTTAAAACAATGCATCTGACTCATTGGTCGTCTCTGTAGTCAACAACTGTTAGTATTCAAGTGAGAAATAGTAAGCATACAGATGTACCTCCATGAACTCCTTGAAGGCTTGTTTGCCATATTCCGACTCAATCCTTGCTCCATTGTGATTGTCCCAGTGCTTTCCTGATGACCCACACCAATCATTGATATCCCTGAATGTTGCTTTGAGCTGTATTACGATGTTCAATTGATCAGTAACAGATAAAAGGATCGCACTGAATCCATACAGAATTTATCTGATTCTTGCATTGTTGGGCAGTCCAGGATTGGTTTGGATGCTGACTTAACATATGGGTGGCAGCAGCATTCATAGTAATCGCCTTGAAGCCCCCCTCGCCCAGCTTGCCAGCATGTTTCTCCTTGACAAGGAAAGAGATCAGTGTAGCTCATTCAGCATCACTCCACTGAGAAGAGCCAGTTTCTGTTGAAGTCATATCTATAATGAGTTCTGCACAATATTGGCCAATGAAAGTTACTAGCAATCCAATAATCGGGAGGTATGGTTCCAAGGGATGTTCCACCTTGGCAGAGCAGGTCAAATTACGAACTCCACTGCAGGCAAGGGGGGTTGTGGCTGGTTCTCAAATCTTTCAAGTCTGTCCATGATAACTTATTAGCAATTATCCAGAATATTTTCTGCTAAGTCCTGTGACAAGTAACTGAGTCTAGCTGAGCAGTATCGTATGAGCTCTAATGGATCCAATGAACAGTTTGCAGATTCCAGACTTGTTGCTGTCAAGAGTCTCAAGGCCCACCTTGGCCTCAGCTCAGTCTCCGTCCCAGCCCCACCAGTCCCAGTCTCATCGCCAGCAGCGAGCCTCCCACACACACCAGTCCCAGGCCAACAATGCTGCCCCTGCAAACAGCCCAGCATAGTACCACAATGTCTACTCGCACCCTGCTGCTGTAACCTATGTGACTGCCTGCTCCTGCAAATGCTTGGCGAGGGGGAGTTTGGAAAGGTCAAGCTGGGTCTGCACTGTCAGTGGGGAGAGGAGGTGGCTGTCAAGATTATCCACAGGGGAAGCATCAATCTGTTGCTCAGGATGTCCAAAGTTGAGTGGGAGATCGAGGTCCTGAGGGTGTGTCATCCCTTTCTTTTCTGTCCGTGCCGGTGTAGGGGGTGAGTCCCTTGAAGGCACGAAAATGGGTGTCCGCCCAAGGAGACCTGGTCTGGCTTGACTAGGAGAGCTAAGGAGACTAGAGCGCAGGAGCGTGCTCGGAGGTTCTGGGAGTCGAGAACAGAGTAGGGGTGAGGAGCGCAGCGAAAATGCGCAGGGAGTGCGCGACTAGGGAACAGGGAGGTTGCCTGGAGCGTGTAGACACACGCTAGGGAGAGCTGAGAGTAGCAGGAACCACCGGAAATCGTCGGAGGACTGAATAGGGTCGTCTAGGGTTGTCAGAAAACAAAGAGAGAGTGGCAGGACACAAGAGAAAATGATAGGGAACAGCAGAAACGACAGGACTCGCACTTAGACACTCAGATGGGGGCAGAAAAGAAACTTCTTATTTTTGTGAGGACTAGGGCTATATACTGAAGCCTAATCCAGGGGGAAGGGTGCAAGCGACCTGAAGAGCAGGAGAGAGGATGACAGCTCTAAGAGGGAACGTAATACTAACATAATGACAGCTGTCAGGGCTGCTAAAGCAAGAGGAAGGGCTCAGGGACACAAAGGCAGAAGCTAAAGTGACAGGGAGAGAAGCAGAGAGCAAACCCTATGTAGTGCGACCCTATGTAGTGCGACCCTATGTATCGTGACCTGATGCAATGTGACCCTATGGAGCAAGACCCTAGCAGGGAGAGTGACACGACCTGATGCGACACGATCCGATGCGATGTGACCCTATGCAGTGAGACCCTACCCAGGAGAGTGACCCGACCTGATGCAGCGCGACCCGATGCGATGTAGTAGTGTGACTCGATGCTACTCCGAGTGACTGAGACACTCAGGAAGGGATAGGGATGAGCTACGCATGCAGGACCTTCGCAGGACCCTATTGGGTGTACCAAGCTGCACATCGGAGAGGTCTCGTGCGGGTTGGGTGCGGGTGGCTGTGCTGAGTAGCGCGAGCTAGTCCAAACAGACCCGAAGCTATTCCGAGTGATCGCAACGCTCACAGGAAGAGGTAGGGAATAGCTACTCATGCAGGACCTTCGCAGGACCCTATCGGGTGTACCAAGCTGCGCATCGGAGAGCTCTCATGCGGGTTGGGTGCGGGTGGCTGTGCTGAGTAGTGTGAGGTAGTCCAAACAGGCCCGAAGCTATTCCGAGTGATCGCGACGCTCACAGTAAGAGGTAGGGAATAGCTACTCATGCGGGACCTTCGCAGGACCCTATCGGGTGTACCAAGCTGCGCATCGGAGAGCTCTCATGCGGGTTGGGTGCGGGTGGCTGTGCTGAGTAGCGCGAGGTAGTCCAAACAGACCCAAAGCTATTCCGAGTGATCGCGACGCTCGCAGGAAGAGGTAGGGAATAGCTACTCATGCAAGACCTTCGCGGGACCCTATTGGGTGTACCAAGCTGCGCATTGGAGAGCTCTCGTGCGGGTTGGGTGCGGGTGGCTGTGCCGAGTAGCGCGAACGAGCTCGGGTGAACACTGATCGGTATATGCGCACCTAGAGACACATGCGTCTCTACACCAGTTACCCTGATGCTGATGATGATGGTGGCTGCACACAGACCCCTTAAGCTCCCCAACATCATCTGCCTGTATGATGTCATCGAAACAGACAAGTACATTGGTATCATCCTCAAATACGCTCAGGTGGGGAGCTATTTGACCACATCCTAGTAGCACACTGCCACCTCAAAGAAAAGGATGCTGCCAAGTTGTTTTCCCAGCTTGTCTCGGGCGTATGGTACATCCACCAAATGAAAATCGTCCATCGCAACCTCAAACTTGAAAACCTCCTTTTTGACTGCCATTGAAATGTCATCATCACTGATTCGAACATTGTGCTGATGACCTCATGCAGACCAGCTGTGGATCGCCATGCTATGCTGCTCCTGAGCTCGTTATTTCAGAAGAGCTCTATGTTGGCTCTGCAGTTGACATATGGTCCTGTGGCATCATTCTGTATGCTATGTTGGTGGGGTATCTCCCCTTCGATGATGACCCTGCCAATCTGGATGGAGACAACATCAATCTGCTGTATAAATATATTGTCAACATGCCTCTATCCTTCACTGACTATGTTTCCCCCGAAGCCCAAGATTGTCTGTCAATGATGCTCGTCCCTGACCCCATGCGCCATGCGGACCTGTGAACTATCATGGCTCACCTGTGGCTTGCAGGGTATGTGCATAACTTTTCAAAGGGCATGGAGGATCTGGAGAGGGCTGCGATGGAGCAGCATCAGATGAAGTGGCTTGCATATCAGACACAGATGCGGCAGGCTGCTGCTGCTGTGAGCCAGCAGCAGCCCGTGCGGGTCACATGCACACAGAGTGCATGTGTGGACAGCATGTTGGGTGTTTCAATCACTGCTTCTGGCATTGGTGCTGCTGCAGCTGAGGAGCCACTCATTCAGGGATAACACACAGCCCCATCCAGAGTACCTGTATGAAGAAATGATGAATCAGTTGCAAGACAGCCTGGATCTTATTGAGCTATGTGGTGCACCTTAGGCACCACTTTTTGGAAGCAATAGAGACCTATTAGATATATATTTTGTGACAGACACAATGTATCTAATAGACCCACCATCCACACTGGCAGCTTTGAGCCCATGTACCTGGTTAGGCCGTATTTTACGGCCAGCTGGGGTTGACAATCGGCCATATCTTATGGGCCAGTGGGGGTCAGGCTTTTGTCAGATGGCTCATGCAGGGAACTAGCTCAGAGGCAAACTCAGTGTCTGTTTTGGAACACTATATATGTAACTGACCTAGCTCAGAGGCAAACTAAGTAAGTTAGTACTAAGTAAATGAAAGTGTGACTAGATGTCTTACCTCAGTGTCTGGTTTGGAACACTGAGGTGAAAAGAGTCCTCAAGTGGATGAAAAATCCTCCGTGCTTACGTAAGGATACTCATTGCACAAATAAGGAAACTAACATGTAAGCCTAGAGAATGGTAGTGACGAAGTAGGCCTTTCAACACAGGCCAGACTACAGGGTGTTGCCATGATATATGGCCCGGCCTGTGTGTGAAATTGTCACCATAATATATGGTCCAGCCTGGGGGTGGGTTGGCACCATAATAAGGGTCGGGCCAGGATGCAGGTATCACCATAGTGTATGGTCCGGCCAGGGTGTGTAGTTTAACCACAGTATACAGTCCGGCCTGGGTGTGGGTGTCACCATAGTTTATGGTTGGGCCAGGGTACTGGTGTCACCATAGTTTACAGTCAGGCCAGGGTACCAGTGTCACCATAATATACAATCCGGCCTGGGTGTGGGTGTCACCATATTTTATGGTCGGGCCAGGGTACCAGTGTCACCGTAATATATAATCCAGCCTTGGTGTGGGTGTCACCATAGTGTATGGTCAGGCCAGGGTGCTAGTCTCATAGGCACTGGAATACATATCTGATTCCATTAAGTGATTGTTTTGAGTTATGGTGCATATCTGTGAGTTTGGGATCATTCCTCCGGCCTATGGGACATGAAACTGGTCCCTGGCATATGCAACCGGTCCCTGGAACATTACACCAGCCTCTGGAATGTTACACCAGCCACAGGAACATCACATCGGGCTCTGTAACACACACTGGAAGCCATTGAATGATGTTATTAAATCATGGTGCATGTCTGTGAGTTTAGGATTATTCCTCCGGCCTATGGCACATGAAACCGGTCCCTAAGACATGCAACTGGTCCCTGGCACATTACACCGGTCACAGGAACATCACATCGGGCTCTGTAACACACTGGTAGCTATTGAGTGATGTTATTAAATTATAGTGCATGTCTGTGAGTGTAGGATCATTCCTCCGGCCTATGGCACATGTAACCGGTCCCTAGTACATGCAACCGGTCCCTAGTAGATTCCACCAGTCAGGAACATCACATCACATCAGCAAATCCCCAAAAATGTGCCAGTGGATGACAGTTTGTCATAGATTTTGTTATACTCCCACAGTACATCACAACATCACAGGAAGCCCAGATAGCCCCAGTTTCACAGCAATTCAATTGAGATCATTCTACACTATATCACTGAACTGAACAGTGACAGCCAGAAATTAGGATAGTACAGCACAGTTTACACACCAGACTGCCCATTTCGCAACTTGAAATAACTCAGTGTGATTACCTCAGGTCACTACACAAAATAGACAAGTAACAAAATTGTACATTTTTACACCATTCACATTAGTACTATGCATCAAGCATGCCAAACTTAGTCAAGTTTAACTGAGAGTGAATGGTTTCCAGCGACAAGTTGTGTAAGGGTGCCACCTGCTAATGTCAGCTCGGGCCGAATACCAAGAATGCAAATGACTTACTGTGTTCATCTGGCACCTCTCGCGGTGAAGAGGGAGTTGATATAGATAGCGGGGCACTAGATTGGCTTCGTCCATGATTATTGAATGCCGCCCTGATCCACCCGATGTCAAGATCCAAGTTATCGATGGAGCCCTGCCTCTCCTTTGCTTTGAAGCGATGGAGATCGGCTATCTTCTCATGCTCCTGAACAAGGCATTCCGCAAGCAGCTTTTCTGCGCAATGAACCTCACGGTGAGCATAAACAATTGCGAGGACTAACGACACTTCCTTGGTTTCTACAGCATGGGACTCCTGTGACTTTGGCCAATAATGTATTAGATTATAGACTATTCATTAAATGTTTACTCACATCTTGCATCTGTGGACTCTTCTCGCCACAGTATCCCATGTAAACCTTGTCCAAGAACCTAGGGCCTGATTTGGGTTGCTGTCCCTCTGGGAAACGAGAGTTTAGCACGTCCTTCGGTTGCGGATAATGAGCCCTCCAGCTCGAAATCGGCATGGTCAAGGTATGTTTGAACATATTCCCTGGGAGCGAGGTTGAATTCTTCCAAGTCTTAGGCCCGTGTGCCTGGGAATCACCACAGTTGTTGGCGTTTATTCCACATCTGCGAAGTTCTTTTTTCAACCCCTGATTAACTGGTTGCTGGGCAGTAAGTATGCTTTGCAGGTGGATTGTGACACGGCAGCGGTGTTTCCCTGGTTTTGAGAATGTACATAAAGTAGATTTCGGGGGGGGGAATTTGAAAAGCCGGCTGGCAAACCTGATGCTACACTAACCAACCCCGCTACTACCATTATCCTCTTCATGCGCTGTCCAAATTGTGTGAAGGGCAGATTTGCCAGCCATGACGCCGTCTTGAGGCATATGGGCCAGCTGAAATCTGGCTGTTCCACTTGGTTCGACGATCTAGTCCATATTCAAGAAGATCTACTTGGCGGGAGTCACCATGGCTCCAACGACTTGCGCACCACGTCCATCAACAAACCACCTGGAGGGAGAGACAAATCTTATGAATCAAGGGTTGGCGGTGATGAACAGATGCTCGACGGGCATCAAGACAAGAATTTTCAGGCTAGTTCCATCAACTACTTTCCAGGTGCCACACAGACGTATAATGGGGGTTCTACTTTTATCGACAAGTTTGACACAGATGAATTCAGCAACCAAAGGACTTCGAACATTTATTATCCCTTTGCTTCCAGAGGGGATTGGAAACTGGGGTCATGGCTTCTTCACTCCAGCCTGAGCATGGGCGCGATCGACGCCTTTTTATCCCTTAGTCTGGTATGTTTTTTACTTGATTACCAACTATGCTACTCACAATAATGTAAGATCAAAGCATTACCTTTGTCCTTCCGGACAGCCAACGAGCTTCGAGGCCGAGCTGAGTTGCTGCCCAGCAGGCCACACTGGAAGTCCCAGGAGATACCGACATCGCACCTGACAAAACAGCCTGTCCTACTCTACTGGCGAGACACTCTCGAACTTGTCCAGTCGCTCTTCAACAATCCTGGCTTTCAAAATGCAATGGACTTTTCCCCATATCGTTTATACGACTCAGTGGCACGCCTCTATCGGGTCTACACAGAATGGATGTCGGGAGAAGATGCATGGTCTATGCAGGTGAGTCTTCTCTGCTTTGATGTGCTCTGCCACATTAATGTGCCAAAGTCACAGCTCCCTGCAGGTGCAACCTTGCTCGGAACAATACTTTCATCGGACAAAACAAATATTTCGGTCTTGACAGGCAATCGCGTTGCACATCCGTTGCTGATCAGCCTTGCAAATATTAAAATGGAGACCCGGCTCAAACTTTCCTCTCACGCCTTTCTCCTTGCCACTCTCCTTCCAGTCCCAAAGTTTGTTCACAATAATAAGTGGATGAAGGGTGTGCTCGAGGCCTGTCTCATTCATCAGTGCCTCGATATTGTGTTAGAGCCCCTCAAACAAGCCGCTAAATTAGGGGTAATGTTGTCAGATCCATGGGGCTACAGCCGGTATTGCTTCACTCCGATTGCCAGCTATATTGTCGACACACCTGAAGCTGCTATGCTAGCTGCTGTCGGCGGGAAGACGTCTCCCATCACGATGGCCACATACAAAGAATTTGGCGATGACTTCCGGCACGAACCACGCACATCCTCGACTACGCTCGCTCAACTTGCAGCTGCAGCATCAAAAGCTGACCCTAGTGATATTGAAGCCTACTTCCGCGAAGCGCAGAAGTTTCGTCTGAATGGTGTCCATTTACCGTTTTGGCGTGATGTCCCCCTGTCCTGTCCTAGTAGCTTCTTCAATCCAGAGATACTCCATTACTTCCACAAGAAGTTTGGGGATCACAATAGCAAGTGGTGTATCAATGCGTTGGGCCCTGCTGAGGTCGACTTCAGATTCTCCGTCCTTCAACCCATCACAGGTTTCCACCATTTCAAAGAAGGGATCTCATCGCTCAAGCAGGTGACGGGTCGAACTCTCCGAGACATGCAACGTTTTATTGTTGGGGTCATTGCCGGACGTGCCCCTCGTGATGTTATCGTTGCAGTCCGGGCTCTGATGGATTTTCATTATTGCATACAAGCATATCGCATTACAGACAGGGACATTGAAGTCATTAACTCCGCGCTCCGTGAATTCCATTCACACAAGGACTCTATACTCGACGCTGGCCTACGTTGTGGGAAGGCCAATAAGCCAATCAATAACTGGCACATCCCCAAGCTCAAACTAATGCAAAGCATGGTGCCAAGCATTCTGAGGGCTGATGTCCCCATTCAGTGGTCCGCTGACCTCACCGAGCATGCCCACATCGAACAGATCAAGGACCCTGCACGAGCCAGTAACAACAATAATTATGATCCTCAAATTTGCCAACAGCTTGATTGCCTGGAGAAGTGTAGGAACTTCGATATTGCAATGTTCTTGAAAGACCCAGCACTACGGAGGGATATGGCCACTGGCACGGCCGATGAACACGAGGAGAGCGATCCACATGTCAGCTCACGGCCTGTCACAGATTATTTTGTGCGTTCACTTCAGCTAGCTTCTTCACCACTGCACATTATCCCCCTTCCTCGTCACGCATTTTCGGTAAATTGTGTTGCGTTTAACCTCGCTTATGACCCAAGCATCTGTCGCATCTCAATAGACGAAGTTGCTGAGCAGTTTGGTCTTCCAGACCTGCGAGCAGCTCTCACCGACTTTGTCTGTTACGAGAAGGTCTGTGGAGTGGATTCAGTGCACCCCATTGGTGGGGGGCCTCGTAGATCCCCAGAGAATGCTGAGCTCCCATTCAAAAACGTCCAAGTTTGGTTCAAGTTGCGCTTACAGGTGACAGACATTCACACCAACACTATTTTACCTGCGCAAACCATTCTTGCTTGCCCACCTGATGGCAGCTGGCCATATGGACGCTATGATTCGGTAGTTGTGAATACCGATAGTGCGAAGGTCTGGCCTGCTAGTGGCCTTGAAGGTTTGGTATCATCTTATATTTCTGTGGATTCAATTCATATGTCATCTCTGATTAGGACACTCCATTGCACAGCTTCGTCTCATCATGCGACCCTTGGGCCAACCCCACGAGCGATGGCCTTAGGCTGATCGCTTTTTGTGTTATATGCAGTGTTTTGATATTGTCCCACAAGCAGGCACTCAACGGGATCCAGCAACTCAGCTTCACGTTCTCAAGAGAGCTCTGTGCTTGAGTGGACAGCGCCTGGGAGATGTTATTCCGGTTTCCCAGATCAGGGCTTATGCAAACCTCATCCCGCATTTTGGCCAACGCGCAGATGCGCACCTCACTGCTTCCAACAGTTTCGAACATTCCCGGGAATTTTTCCTTAACAAGTATTTTGATAAGAATAGTTACTTTCCTTTGTCGTTATAAATAGCAGAGTAGGCCGTGGATGAGAAACTTCGGGTACATTTTTGGTACATTCATTCTTCACTCCATCTCCTCGATTCTCTATGTTAGACAAAAGGTTCCGTACCATAGACACAATACACAAATTAGGGTCTTATCCTGTGCCTAAGGGTGGTCGCTCTGTAGCGACGATGGACAGGATCACAACTCAAGAACTTCAAGGAGCAATCGTCGTTGACACCAAAGCCAACACTTTTCGTGACAAATGTCTTGGATTCCTTTTGGACAGGATCTTTTCAGGTTTTGCTGCCATCGATATTCCGTCTCCAGACAAGTTGACAGTTCCACGGAGCACAATATTAAGGCATCACCCCAGGATCTCCCAGAAGTACCCGAACGATCACAACATCCCACTCTATGACAACGCTTGGAACTGGCCCTTACCCAAGGATGCCACGCCACCTTCAGATGCAGATAGCAAGAGTGGATGGCAAGAGATCCACCTTTCAGCACTTTTCAATGCAATTGCGCAAGCTATTTGGCCAGCTCTCACAGCAGAAGCACACTCGCGCAGTTCATCTGTTGCTGAGTGTTATTGGTTGGGTTTATACAGCACTCGCCATATGCCTGGCAATGTTGAGGGAGCTGGTGCTTATCATCGTAAGCCCAATATGATTCTCATTGAAAAATCAGGTATGTTCGCTTTTTATTGCAGGTTGGATGCATTTTCATCCAAAAAGTAGATCTTCCCTTAGACTCCATATCATGGATGAGCCCCAAAGTCATCGCCGAGTATAGCAGCCAAGTTTGGACACCGTCTTCCCGCCTCACAAAAACACTCCACACCAAGGCATATCTTGTTTTCCTTGATCAACCCTGGAGGCGTTTTGTGTTGGCCTTATCTATTATGGGTGAGCAATTGCGTGTTCACTTTTACGATCGCTCTGGTTGTTCCATTTCTCCACCATTTGACATCCATTGCAACCCATCCAATTTGGTTACCATTCTCACGACCGTCATGTTTGGCCCCCGTCTTTGCATAGGGTTTGACCCCACTGTAATAGTGAGGCCAGTCTACCTCTTATGCATCTCACCACGCAAAGTGATGTACAGGTCGACATGTGCCGATAACCCAGATTCCAAGGAGTTGAAGGATGGACATGGCCTCATCTCTCATCCAGAACCAAGCTTACCTACACCCCGATTGCAGCCTGCGACTCCCCCCAATCATGTTGAGGTTATGATGGCAGTCGACGTACCTGCTTGCACTCTACCTGTCAGGGTGTATACCAACCCTCCTCTCATTGATCCAGTCAGTGTCTCCAACGGTCATCAGGGTCCGATTGGAGAGATCCGGGTTCGCAACATTACATATGAAATCATGGAGGTTTTATTTTCATCAGGTGGGTTTTTAGGGCAAGGCACGGTGATTTATCTTGCCATATGTGATGGGCAAATGTATATTATCAAGGACCATTGGGTGGAAAACCCATTGCAGGAAGCGGATATGATGAAGCTCGTAATGGGGATGCCTGGTGTTCCTACTCTGATAGACAGTTGGGAGGTGGAAATCGAGCCCAATATTGTCAACACTACTTCGCGATATCGGACAGAAGCATGCCAGGCATCGATGAAAGGGAAAAGAACGCATGTCCGAATGGTTATGAGCCCGCTGTCACGCACCAAACAGGTTTGGTACAGTGAACATGGAAGATAACGTCAATATCAAACGATCCTGATGCGAAGGATGAGCACGATGGAGCCTCATCATAGCCATCTATCACACAAGAGGACTATCCTGATGCAAGAGACGACTGCCAACGCTGACAGTCATCTATCGCACAAGAACCGCCAAGAAGCAGAAGAAACTGGAGGAATAACGTCCATTATGGTATGAGAAAGGAATGCAATCTACTGCAGTCCAACTCCCATACCAGAACGAGCAAA
>Ga0307518_10002853_pt1 | contig 12549 bp, 10 predicted proteins | sample 25_EM_MG_FD_203889 | JGI IMG/M metagenome (GOLD analysis project Ga0307518, IMG submission 203889) | Populus trichocarpa ectomycorrhiza microbial communities from riparian zone in the Pacific Northwest, United States - 25_EM | ecosystem: Host-associated > Plants > Roots > Unclassified | place... | reverse complement strand
TTTTTGTCTTCTTTACACGGCGCTGCGTCGAAGCTTCGCTTCCTTTTCCCTCTCCCCTGCTTCGCTTCCGCTTCCGCTCAAGGTAACTTTAAGTAATCGTGTTAAAATATATTTTACTTAACTTCAGAGATTGTTATTTTTCATTTAATTTTTGGTAATATATTTGGTTACTTTGTATCTCTCTCACACCTCTCATTTTTATTCTCCTAAATTAATAAATTAATTATATGCAATGATAGAAGAACATGTTGAACTTTTAAAAAAAAAAGTTTTAAATTTTTTAGTGATGTTTATGTGGTGTCGAGCTGTCTTCGTGTTTGTTGATGTATTGCTACAAGTTTGATTTTTCATTTAATGACCTGTGAATTTGTCTCGTAGTTGCTGATAATGGCTAGGTTATTTGATGGGTTTCTTCGCGTGTCTTATGTTTTTGATAGATTTCTTGGTAGCCTGGTGCTTTTGCCCATTTGGTTTTTAGCTTGTGCAACAAATTCTGGTATTAGTTTTTTATTAGAAATAATAAAACTGATTTATCAAGGTAAAATAATCTCCTTTCCTTCTGCAACAACTCATTCCCTATGATTCTATATGATCACCTCCACAGTTGTGGAACAGTGAACTCCTTACATAATATAAAATTGATAGCGCTTCAAAATTCTTGGAAGGATGTGATATGAACTGGGTTATTGCTTTGAATAGATTTATTGTTTTTCCTCCCTCTCAGTTGATTTGAAAGTGTGCTTGGAGTGGAAAGAGAGTTTTTGATAATTGGTTATTGCAGGACAAAATTAGCATCATTGAAACATATAGAAAGATTCCTGTTTTCTTTTGTTCTGTAAGCTTTACAGTGTGAAACTAATAAAAACATACCTCCTTTTTATGTGTCTTTTACAGTGTTGTCATCATCACTTCTATTGTTCTTGTATTCCTCTGCTTCAATGTTCTCTATACCAAAAGTTTCAACTGGCATTGACAATAAATATATTAATGATTGACATGTGCTGTTATTCTTTAATTTGTAGTTGAGGGTGATTATTCAACCATCTGTGTGGAATCTATTTCTTTATTTCAAATCTATTCTGGGCATATTGCATGCTTTTGTAAATGCAATTGAAAGGAGATATAGAGTAGACAATCAAGAAACTTAGATGCACAAGTAAAGGTGAAGGAATCATTGTTGATGCAATTTCCTTGTATTTCAGGCAGTAAACAGTTATTTTGGAAGGTGTTCAAGATTTCCTCCAAATGGCTTTGGTTGTAATTTGCGGCCAGCCATGCAGTGGGAAGTCCACAGCTGCACTTTGCCTATCTGTAGCTCTCAAGGAATCAGAATCTAGCTCAACCATTAGAATCATTGATGAAGCTTCTTTTCATCTTGATCGTAATCAAAGTTATGCCAATATGACTGCAGAGAAGAATTTAAGAGGAGTGCTCCGGTCTGAGGTTGATAGATCTGTGTCGAGAGACAATATAATTATAGTGGATTCTTTGAACAGTATCAAGGGTTATAGGTATGAGCTATGGTGCTTGGCTCGTGCTGCAGGAATAAGATACTGTGTGCTGTTCTGTGATGCTGAAGAAACTCAGTGTAAAAAATGGAATGAACAGCGTAGGGAGAAGTGTGAAGCCACGTATGATGATACTATCTTTGAGGACTTGATAAGGAGGTTTGAGAAGCCAGATAGAAGAAGTCGCTGGGATTCTCCTCTGTTTGAATTATGTCCATGTAAAGATGGTATTCTGAAATCTTCTGCTGCCATCGTGTATGCCGTTTCATACTTGACAAAAAAAGTTGATTCAAAAACTCGGGATGTTAAAATTTTACAGCCAACAATTGCTACACAGAGTGCACGATTTTCAGAGGCAAATTCTCTATATGAGCTTGACAGGGCAACGCAAGAGGTTATCAATGTCGTTGTAGAAGCACAATCCCAGTCAATTGGGGGGCCTCTAAATGGAATTTCACTTAGCCAGGAATTACCAATTCGTAATATGTCAAGATCAGTCGGGCTACCAGAGCTGCGGAGACTGCGTCGGACTTTCATTAAGTTGACAGGTCAGACAAGCTTAAGTGGACCGCCCTCACCGTCAGATGCAGAGAGTGCAAAACGGATGTTTGTCGATTACTTGAACAGGGAATTGGGAACTGCTTGAAGAAGGAATATGGGGATTTTCTTATACCGTTAATCTGCTACTGGGAGTGGCTTTCTGGTTCAAGTGAAGCCTTGTGAATTATGTTTTCTGTTAGTGTTGGCTATTTAAGTTTCTGTACCAACAAACGTGGACAAATAGTCCCACTGTACAGGATTTGTCGCTGAATGTATTGCCTTTTTTTCTGTGTATCGTTGAAATCCGAGCAATATTTTGTTAACGGGGGCAGCAATGTAACCATTGGGTCTGCTATTTTCCTTGTAACTTTTTTCTTGTGAGACATTTTGAGCTGTAGTATTGTTGGATCAAGAAAGTCTCTCAAGTTCTCAACCAGATGGTCCCTGTTGAATCTTATCGTAAGGTGCAGGGTTGTATTCCTGTCTTAGGTAAGTCTCCTATAAAAAAGAAAACAAAAATAAAAACAAATCATGAAGCAAACTCCATGTTTTTCCACACTCGAACCACCCTAAGTAACTAGCTCTTTCGGTTTAGAATAGTGCTCCATAAATAAATAAATAAATATCTCAATGGGAGTCATGGGGTCCAGCTATCCTCTTATTGGTATGGTTGGGTGATTTAACAACAAATATTCACCCTGCATTTATTGTTGAATAAGCTTGAGTAATCAAAAATGGCAATTTCCCAAGGATGCCTGGCGTGAGATCGCCCCTCCTGGTTGGACGAGGGTTTTTATCAGCTTTCATTTGGGTCAAATGGATCGGGAAAAAATCGAGTCTGGTGGACGGTTACGGGTTCACCCGGCCCATTATTTTAAAATCTTTTTATTTTTTTCATATATGTAATTATTACAAATTCTATATGATAATTGAATGATCTAATTTTTTTTTGCTTCATAGATAGAGTTAATTTTATAGGTAATAGACTTTTTTATTCTAGAAAAAAATAAAAATATATACTTTAATGTTTGTGCATGCAAAAAATATTACAAATTTCTTTTTCTATCATATTTTATATGATTAGTGTGTACCGAAATTGAATTGATTTGTTTACGTAGTTATCAGCGTGCATGCAAAGTAAATGACTTTTTTTTTCTGGACAGCCAATACGTCATACCGTATTTTAAGGAGAAAAAATACAAAAAAACTTTTGGAGTTTAGGATTCCACCGTGGATAAAGATACAAACAATTGGATTGGAGCAATATTTTAATGTTTTTACCCTTTCGTCACAAATTATTAAATCTTGTATGGGAATATAATGGCCTTTTTTTTTTATTTTTAGTGTTGAAAAGGTCATTTGTGAATTTGACAGAGACAAGAAGGTTTTTATATGTTTTTTAAACATTCAAATTATTTAATTATCCTTTGAAAAAAAAATCAAGCCTTGAACTAGAGGCCTTATCATCTTTTTTTTTAAAAAAAAAAACAATAAGATAATTTATTTAACCTTGAAAAAAAGAATTTATAAACTTAGGTCAAGAGCCTTTGCATCTTTTCACGTTCGTTTTTTTTTAATAATCAAATTAGTTGAGAGATTGTTTGATAATTAAATTAATATATATTATTCAAAAATTGACCCTGCACGCGCCAACATGCAAGTTGTCTCCATGCTCTTTACGTGGCACATAAAAGATCGTGCGGTGGTCTAATAATAGCTTTCAGGATAGCGTTTAAATCATCTTGGCTTTCTTTTTGTCTCGGTATAGCACATGTTCCAAACGGATCTTGGATTTTGCGCATGCAACCCCTTTTTTCTTTTTTTATCCTTGATTTTCGTGTTGACTTTGCAGAATTTAAAAGCATCCTTTTAATTTGTTATTACTTCACATACAATTTGTTATTTTTAGATCTATTTGTTTTATTTGAAATAATTTATGAAATTTATTTTTTTTTTAATTTCACCCATTTGATTTTCTTACATTTCAAATTTGGACCCCACTATTTTAATTGATATTTGTTTTACATAATATGAGTTTTTAAAAGTTTTGTTTTTGAAATTTCATCATCCTCGAGTTTTTTTTTCATATCAATTTGATCCTCACTATTTTAATTGTTTTTTTTAATCTCATACTTTAAAATTAAATTTGTTGGGAAGTAAGTTTCTTGATTGAGTCCGGGTCTAGGATTTCACGAGAAGCAAATTTAAGAGATTAACCTAAGTTTGGAAAATTTGCTCGGGTTTGCTTGTTTTTTTTTCTTTTTTTATAAGCCAATGTTTTTCATTTTTATCCTTAAATTTACTCATGTTTTTTTTATTTAATTTGATTTTTTATGCTGTTATTTGTTTTTTTTATAGGATTTTTCAATAATTTTGATAATGATCCGGTTATTTAAGGTCTTTTTATTTTTCATCTGTTAAAGTTAGCATTTTATATAATTTTTATTTTTTAATTAAATTAAATGATTAAATATAAGTATGGAATGTTAATCTTATGATATTTTACTTAATTTACTCTATAATCATTGCTTCGAAACATATACAACCTTTCTTGGTATTGTCATGGCTCCTTTTGCAATGATAATGATGTTAGTATTATTTTGATAAAAAAAAATTTAGTAGTTGAATAATGATCATGATAAAGCAACGATAAATATTGACTTTTTTTTTTTTTATCTCTCGGAGTTATTTACTATGTATTTTTTTAAAATCATATTACCACTCCGCTCATGTTAGGTTACCAAACCAACCAGCCTAATTATTACAAATAGAACAGTTTAAGGGTCGGGTGACGTAGGGGCATGTTTGGCTGTCGAGAAGAAACATACATAGTTTTTAATTAACAAAAATACATGCGATCTGATATGCTTGGACCGACGCAAAGGAAAGCAACACTTGATCTGTACCCTCACCATTAAATAATAATAATAATAAAATACATATCGTGATATGTTTTGATTGGTTCAAAAGAAAGCAACTTCACATTTGTACTTAACCTTAAATTCCAAGTATGAAACGGTTGTTTTTAGTTGTTAGCATCCACCAGATTTAGGTATATTATTATTATTATACACGCCGAAAACAACGGTGTAATCAACTGCCAATTTAATAGCCGTGTTACTACCTGTCACTCCAGCACATCCTCTGTAACCATAATCCATTTAATTCCAAAAACAGTAAAAAAAAAAAGAAAAAGCAAAAACTTGGAAATGTTATTTCAATCTAATGTTGTTATTATTTTTTTAAAGGAAAGAAATGTTTCAGGTATTTACTATTTATCCTTTCTACTTTCTAGTAAAGATATGGGGGAAATTTGGATCTGATCACTTATAATTAATTAACTGATCATCATCACAAGATTGACAGACACACATCCATACCAGCAATAACCCATGAAACTGGACTCTCTCTCTCTCCCTCCATAAGACCTTTCTCTTTCTCTCATTTTCGCATTCGAGAGTCACGACTCTCTCCAACGAAACAAAAACGGTAATTCATTTCGTCCTTGAAAAACCCCCCATGGCTTTCCATTTTTATTTTTTGTTCTCGTTCCATTTATGAATCAAATGCGTGTTTCATTGTTCTTTTTTTCTTTTCTTATAAATGATCATTTTGTTAGTCGTTTTTTTCTTCTGGATCTGATCTGCATGTGATTCTTCTTCTTTTTTTTCAATTATTTCTTTTTCGAGATCTGAGTGTGAATGATGGAAATTAATTTCCTCTCAGAGAAATAATTCTAGTAGAAACTAGAAAGTTTCCGAAAAAAGAGAATTCAGAATCCTAGGAAATTTTTTCTTTTTCTTTTTCTTTTTCTATCTTCTTCTTTCCAAATCCAATTCATTACAAGATTATCATTTTTCTGTTCGATAAAAATGGCAAAACAGTCCGTTAGGGATTCAAAACGATGTGATACTGATGCTATGTTTTGTTTGTTGCTGTTTTGACTCTTGTAGCAGGTTGATCTTGACTGATTAGTTTCTTGAGACTGTTTTTTTATTGAGAAGGAAGATATTGGTTGTCTTTGAAATTCAAGGTCGTCATCGAGAGCTTACATTCCTTCCAAATAGTTCAATTTTGTGGATTTGTTATTCTCAACCCGGAATTGAAATCCGGGTGTCCCAATCACACTGGTTTTTCTGTCTTTTGGATGATGTGAATTTGACTTCGCTGTGGAAGATCTGTGTTTGTTGGTAGGGAAGTGTAAAGGATCTTGTATTCAATGCTTGTTGGAGTTGTGCGGATTCATGGTAACATACATAGAAGCTTGTGTGCTACGATAGTTTTTGGTTTCTGCAGCTCTTGGAGATTTAGATTTAAGTTGGATATTTAGTGGATTTTGAAGTTCATTTTCTTAATAATTTGGACATGAGAAGCCCCTGGTTCAATAAACCATTTGCTATTCTTGGCCCCAGACCGCCAATTAGTTGTTTGCTGCTGTGCTTTGTTTGTGTGCTTGGACTAATCGCTATCTTGGGTTCTACTTCTTCGAGTGTGTTTGATTCTGTGACTCCCATTCCATTGCCTGATGTTTATTCCAGTTATAGAAGGTTAAAGGAACAAGCGGCGGTTGACTATTTGGAGCTTAGAACAATCTCACTAGGAGCTGGTCGGCAAACAGAGTTGGAACTCTGTGGCAGAGAAAAAGAAAATTACGTGCCTTGTTACAATGTTTCAGCAAATTTGTTCGCTGGGTTTAAAGATGGGGAGGAGTTTGATCGGCATTGTGAAATTTCAAGACAAAGGGAACGGTGTTTGGTTCGTCCTCCAAAGGACTATAAGATCCCCTTAAGGTGGCCTGCTGGTAGGGATGCAATCTGGAGCGCAAATGTTAAGATAACCAAAGACCAGTTTCTTTCTTCCGGGAGCTTGACCAAAAGGTATTTTTTGACTGATCCTAATTGGTATTCTGGTCCATATTAGAATGGTCATTACAAGTTATGATTGTATTCCTGTTTCTGAGTACTTTTATTTTTTCTTGATATATTTACTACAGGTTGATGTTAGTGGAAGAGAATCAATTTGCCTTTCACTCTGAGGATGGGTTGGTCTTTGATGGTCTCAAAGACTATTCTCGCCAGGTTGCAGAGATGATAGGGTTAGGAAGTGATTCTGAATTCCTTCAAGCTGGTGTAAGTGTTTTTGGCATTACTGTTACCTTTTGGGTGCAAATTGGATTTCAAAAACACAAGCATTTGTAGAATAGAGTGCTTTATTGTTTGATATAATATTGTATTGATGTTCATGACCTTAATGTCAAAGATGCCCTTTTGTTTTCCCTTTTCTCATCTGCTGTTTATATATATCTCTTTAACGTATTGTGTTCATTACAGGTGCAAAGTGTGCTAGATATTGGTTGTGGATTTGGTATCTTTGGAGCTCATTTAGTATCATTGAAACTAATGCCTATTTGTATTGCGGCATATGAGGCAACTGGAAGCCAAGTTCAACTGGCCCTTGAAAGAGGTCTTCCAGCGATGATTGGCAATTTTATTTCACGACAACTTCCATATCCACCATTGTCATTTGACATGGTTCATTGTGCTCAATGTGGTATTGTTTGGGATGAAAAAGGTACTCGGTTAGCTTCTAGATAAGGAATGTTTTCTGCTGATTACTTGATGGCTTTACTCTGGGTGCTGCTGGCTATAGCTTTATAGATACCATCTTGCCCCCTGCTGATTTATTGACATATATTTCTGTTGCTGCTATATTTTACTCTTATTTTTCTTTTTCAAAATGTCAGTTCTCCTATACAACCATGGATTTTGGATAGCTTATCTAAAGTTGGCAATGTCAACCAGCTGCTGTAAATCTATTGAGTTTTCCCTTCCTCTCTAAAAATTACATTTATAAACTATGTCCTCATCATGAGGGAAAGACTATTTGAAAATCTAGGCGTATTGTTATAATAAAGAAGCTGATACTTATAGATTGTGTCAAATCAACATATTATGGTTATTTCTTAGTTCTGGAAGGTACATGAATGATGAAGAGATAGGTGCAATAAAATAATTCATGTTCTGGTTGATTGTATTGCTGAATTTAGAGCCCTAAAGATCAAAAGTACCGGGGAAGGTTTCTTTGTAATGTCACTCTTGATTCCATACTGACATAGTATTTGGAGAACTTGAAGGGACTGTATTTTTTCAAATTTGCTCTCTTTACTTTCTAACAGTGACTCAATAAAACAGATGGCATGCTCCTTATTGAAGTGGATCGAGTTCTTAAGCCTGGAGGTTACTTTGTTTTAACTTCACCAGCAAGCAATCCACATGGAAGTTCATCGAATACAAAGAAGAGAAGCACTCTGACACCAACAGAAGAATTTAGTGAAAATATCTGTTGGAATCTTATAGCTCAGCAGGATGAGACTTTCATCTGGCAGAAAACTGTGGATGTTCATTGCTATAAATCTCGGTGAGGATGTTAACAATACCACACCAGTATCCCCAAAATTAATTTTTATTCCCTTGCATATGTTGAATGGTTGTGACTTCTGAACTTGTATTGTACAGCTTCTGAAACATGGCCTTGCCTTTCAATTTTTATGGCTTACTTGAATTATCAAGCTTCTGTGTTTTTCGCTCTCTTCTCCGACTTAGAATTTTTCTGGAAAAACAATAATAGTTCTTTTACCTTTTTGGTCTTTCCTGCAGCAAGCATGGTGCTCTACCACTTTGCAATGATGTTCACAATACTCCATATTATCAACCCCTCATGTCATGTATAAGCGGGACCACCAGCAATCGCTGGATTCCCATCCAGAACAGGTCCTCTGGTCCCCATTTGAGCTCAGCAGAGCTTGTAGGTCATGGAAAGTATTGTTTCAACACATTTTACTTTCTTGCCCTTTTCTTTTGTTATATTCTTACTTTGTCCCTTTAAAACTTTTTTTTTATTTCAAATTTATCACATTATATGGCCGTTCTAGTTTATTGATCCATTATTATCCTTGCAGGAGTTCAGCCAGAAGATTTCTTTGAAGACTCTCAGGTTTGGAGATCAGCTCTCAGAAACTACTGGTCCCTGCTTTCACCTATAATTTTCTCCGACCATCCTAAGAGGCCAGGTGATGAAGATCCAACACCTCCATATAACATGGTACGCAATGTTATGGACATGAATGCACAATACGGAGGTTTAAATGCTGCAATGCTGGAGGAAAAGAAATTAGTTTGGGTGATGAATGTTGTGCCTGTCAGGGCTCCTAATACACTTCCTCTCATACTTGATCGTGGTTTTGCTGGTGTCATGCATGACTGGTATGTTAGTTTCATTTAAGACACATGCTGTTGTATAATTCTAGTTTCTAAGTTTCTTTCACCTTAAATCATTTAAAACTTTATTGTCTTGCTTATTCTTGATATTTTGAAAAACGCCTTGATAACTAAAGAGGTTGCATGACCTGTCTTCTTTTTTAAACTCTTTTGAGGAGGAACTTTGGTGAATCAATTTTTTTCCCCTAAAATGCTCTAGGTTTTGTAAATGCAGTATAATTTTTGCCTGTTAACTTGTATTGAGCAACATCCTCTTGAAAACTTCTGAAAATCAAGATACCCTGCAAGAAGAATTGTGAAATCTTTTACCCATGCTGCAGATGCATTTATCATGACTCTGATGGTGCTATAAAATTTCATGCAGCTTCTTTGCAAAAAGCATGGACATCAACTTTACTAATAAAGTTTACATTTTCAATCTGAGCTGAAAGATCTGAAGCTGTTGGCAGCAAATCATTTTTTCTGCTTTGGATTGCACAGCATATCTTATCAATTTTTCCGGTCATATCTTATCAATTTTTCCATGACAACATGTTAAGGAATATGCTATCTTATTTCAATTTAAGAACAAAGGGAACAACCTGTCTTCTTTTGCACAGGTGTGAGCCATTCCCCACTTACCCCCGAACATATGACATGCTTCATGCTAATGGGCTCCTCTCACATCTCAGTTCAGAGAGATGCGCCATGATGGATTTATTTTTAGAGATGGATCGAATTCTACGCCCTGAGGTACTTCTTACTTTACTCCTGGTATTTCTGAAACCCATTCCTTGAGATTTTTTGCAATGACCTATAAGATTGTTCACTTTCTGATTTTAAGTGGTGTATTAGCATTGCCTTGATTTTTTGTGGAGCATCTGGGCATTGCCTCATGTTCCTCTCCAGGAATTGTACTCTGAAAGTATGCAATACATGCTTTGATACTCGTGGTCTTTTTTAATGCTGTAAATCTTTTGAATGCGACATCAAACTAGAAATCTATCCTTGGGTGCAATTAAGCCCCATGTGTAGGTATATGATTAGGAATGAGGAATAATAAGTACTTGATAATCTTGCTGGTCAAATCGAAGGAATGATTATATCTGCCAAACTTCATAATTAGCTACAATATCTCTCCCATTTTGCCTTTAATATGATATCCTGAACTCCCCTCACCCTTGCCCACCACCCTTGCCCTTTATGCTTAAAAAATAAAGGTAAAAAACAACAAGAAGAAATCCCATCCCATTTTAGAATGCATTGATGTTGTTCCTTGTTTCCTGTGGTGCTTGGCTGCTTTTCCTCATTTTCTAATTCTGTTTTCTGTCTTCCTTTGTTTTCTGTTTTTTTTTTCTGGTCTTATTGCAGGGATGGGTTATATTTTCTGATAAATTGGGAGCTATTGAGATGGCACGAGCACTTGCTATGCAGATACATTGGGAAGCAAGGGTGATTGACCTAGATAATGGCAGTGACCAGCGGCTACTTGTTTGCCAAAAACCATTTATGAAAAAATGAGTGATCTAGCAACAGAAGTCCCATCACCATGAAAGTGTACATGTTCTTGCTCTGGTAACTCATCTAATCTCTCTTGAAAATTGGACAAATAAAACTTTAGGCAGTAATGTTTTGTCTAATATGGTATACATTTCACCAATGGCCTTGTGGCTCGCTGGTACCCTTGCTTGCTAAACAAGAGGGGTGAGGATTTGAGTCCTAGCCCCACGGTGGGGCAAACAATTGAAGTTTGAGGTTCAGCTCAGTTTATGTCTGTGCTGGTTCTCACAAAAACAGAAGACCCTAAGCAGCTTGCTCATTATAAACTCCATAAACACTTGGTAACATGTACTTGTAAACAGAAGTTCCTTTTGGGTTGAGCTTGGCAGCCAACGCTTTGTAGGCGTGGTTACTGCTCAGTGGTAATCAGTGCTCACGATGATCGGTCCAATCACCTACTCAAATCTGTTTTTTTCATTGCTAAAGACCTATAACAGAACTTGCAGCCAATCAGGGCTGCAGAGTTTCTTGGTGAAAAAGAATCCCTATCCTTCATTGTTCAGTTGTGACTGATTAATAGTAGATACAAGCCTCTTGTTCTTCCCAAAATAAAATCAAGGTCTTCTAGAGTCGGTTGAAAAGACAAGGGATTTGTGTCTATATGCATTAATGATCGAGTTCAATAGTTAACTATAGTGGAGTTAACTGGGAGAAAAACCCAGGCTTTAAAAAACTTTGCTATAAATTACAGTTCAGTTTGCATGCTTCAGAAAAATCGTTTTTTTTTTTTTCTCTTGGGATTTAACAGAGGTCGTGCCATAGAATTGATTGTAATGCTCTTGTTATTGCCAGATTACGAATACTTTTGACAGCATCCCTGTGCTATAAATGCCTGGGGTCGAGTTCAATGACTAGAACAAATATAGGGGAAGAGGGGGCTGTATATTAGAAGAAAGGCGTGCTCCAGAAGTGGGCTGCGAAGCATTCCAATTTTTTGTCATGGCATTTGTAGCAATTCTTTCATCACCTTATTTCTTTTTTTAATTCTTTTTGAGTGTTAATTTCTTAATTGTTTTAGTATCGGGCACTGTATTGAACGATACATTGTATCACACTGCCAGGAAATGATAATTACAAATTTATTCTTTTTCTTCTTTTCTCTGTGATCCCTGCGCAGTTGTTCAATTCAGAAAATTCTCAAGTGAATGTGTTTATAAAGAGAGGAGAGGGGAAGTGAAAAAGAAAACAGAGAATTCTCAAAAATCTGATTGACCTGAATTCTACTATCAGACACTCAAAATTAATTGCATGCACTGCATGTGAGGTTTAGTAGTTTTTGTGATGGCAGCGATGTGGCTTTGGTAAATATATTTGGAAAGCACTGAGTAAAAATTTATTTATTTTTATTTAAAATTATTTTTTTATGTTTTAAAATGATTTTAATATGTTAATATCAAAAATAAAAAAAATAAAAATTTATTATGAGTTATTTTTTTTCTCATCTTTCTTTTTCAAAAAAAAAAAAACATTGAAAACATGTCATGGTACTGCTCCCACCATTGTTTGAACCTGCAACCTCACTTAAACCCATGTTCTAGGCAACTAAGTTACAGGACAAGTGTATTAACAAACAATTAAAACATTTATATTAATATTTTTCACTATTCATATAAATTTAGATAAAGATTATTAGTTGTTTTGTTAACAAGCGTAAACAGAAGATTAGAAGAAGCATTGACCTTCTT
>Ga0307518_10002852_pt1 | contig 12551 bp, 19 predicted proteins | sample 25_EM_MG_FD_203889 | JGI IMG/M metagenome (GOLD analysis project Ga0307518, IMG submission 203889) | Populus trichocarpa ectomycorrhiza microbial communities from riparian zone in the Pacific Northwest, United States - 25_EM | ecosystem: Host-associated > Plants > Roots > Unclassified | place... | reverse complement strand
TCCAGACACCTATCCCCTTCGTCTTCTATCACTCCTGTACCCCAGGAGTATCCTGCATCTCTGTCTGCATCACCCTGTTGGTGTAGATCCCCTCTCCCCCTCCTCAGCACATCCTCTCTGGACACCGTGGAGGTAAACCACCACTCGCACAATTTCGTAGTCCTTTGTTGGTGTTGTGTTTGGGTTATTACTCCGACCCAAATCCACACTTTGACTCACAATGTGTTGATTTGCACAGCCTGGTCAACAAATTAATATTACTGAAATGAAATGGCAGCACATGTTCACACATCGAAAAACATCACATGCTGATCAACAACGTGTGTCGCGTGCCTGTTGATCAACTGGGAGTAGTATGCACTAATTATTACACTGTTTGTCACTCATTGCTGCAAGAAAAGTACATAGATAGCATGGTAATTCAATATAGTGAAAGAACAAAAAAAAGTGCATGAGAATTGAGCGAGAAATGTCGAAGTTGCGTGCTCACTGTGTGGGACAATGAGCAAAGGGGGTTCAATATTGTGGGAAACAATGACGGCGTGACCAGAATAGTGGCCTGCCTGGTCTGGGTTGATGCTGACATAACCTTATCTACACTTATCTACATTATCTGGTTATCTAATTGGGTCTTGTTTTCCGCCCTGTTGAAGTCACTCCTGAGTGCTGCAGTAATTGCTGAAGTAGGCTGTAGTAGGTCTTTCTCTCTAATTAGTGAGGGGACAGTGGTACAGTACTGTTACTAACAGCTGACATAAGTGGTGCCATACAGGTGCATTGGCCAGAGGGAATACCCAGCAGCATTCCCCACCATAACATCACCACATTGATTTCACTACATTCATCCTTGACTGCACTGATCTCACACTTGCGCTGCATTGATGCATATCCTCGCCTCCATTAGGTCAGACCACCTTTTTAACAACAAACTTTTGTCTGGCGAACACGTCTCACTCTCCACTTTTTTTCTTTCCAATGTCAGTCTGGAACTCGTACTCATTGGTTCTGCTTCAGGATCACATTTTGCATTGGTTGTGAGAGTAGCAGGGGTGGCAACTGAGTAAAGGCTTGGACAGTGTACGTCTTTCACCTTCTACTTATGTACTTGCCATAACTTCGACCTATAACATGTGTTATCCTCCTTAGTGTATTTCGTTGGTGGCTGGACCCATTATTTATGGCATCTAACACTGCCCTCCCCAGCTCTCTACCAATTCAAACTTGCACAACCTGAATGCTGCACCAACACATGCATCGCATCTGCCAGGTCGTACCACCTTTTTCACAGTCCATTGCGAACATGTCTCGGACAGTTGTATGTGCAGTTTCCTTGATCTCCACTTCTGCTTTTGAATGCCAATATAGCCCTAGTACTCTTTGCTTCCTGCTCCAGGATTGTGTCCATGTTAGCGGTTGCTGGCACCCATGTTCGCATTGGTTGCATGGTTGGCAGTATGGATGATCCGAGATAGAACTTGGACCATCTACCTGTGTCTTTCACAAGCTCAATTAGGTTGTAAGCATGAAGTGTGGTGGGTAGTGAGGTGAGCAGGCACGAGAAAAACTGACGTTTCGGAGGTTTCAACTTTGTTGACACCATTCTTACAGTCCCTCATGATTCAAGCCCACTGCGGCTGTGTTGAGCTCATTCATTGCACCATCTATGCGCTCATTGCTCAGTGGGTAAGTGGAAATTATCCTATTATTCAACCTATTAATTATATCTACCATGTAGCTTGACAACTGGGCCAATCTGCTGTCACATGCAGTACACAACCTCGCCTCTGGAATGAAACCAACTGTACCCCTTACCCAACCCTCTCACTTGACCACTGCAATTCTCATGTCTCCTGGTATCCTGTGCGACACATTGGATCACTTGAAAGTGGATCATCAGAAAATACCTAGCAAAGGAAGAAGTGCAGTGTAGAGACGCACACGTCTCTAGGTGCACATATACCGATCAGTGTTCACCCGAGCTCGTTCGCACTACTCAGCACAGCCACCTGCACCCAACCCGCACGAGAGCTCTCCGATGTGCAGCTTGGTACACCCGATAGGGTCCTGCGAAGGTCCCGCATGAGTAGCTATTCCCTACCTCTTCCTGTGAGCATTGCGATCACTCGGAATAGCTTCAGGTCTGTTTGGACTAGCTCGTGCTACTCAGCACAGCCACCTGCACCCAACCCACAAGAGAGCTCTCCAATGCGCAGCTTGGTACACCCAATAGGGTCCTGCGAAGGTCCTGCATGTGTAGCTCATCCCTATCCCTTCCTGAGTGTCTCAGTCACTTGGAGTAGCATTGAGTTGCACTACTACATACATCGCATCGGGTCGCGCTGCATCAGGTCAGGTTGCTCTCCTGTGTAGGGTCTCACTGCATAGGGTCTCACTGCATAGGGTCACATCACATCGGGTCATGTCACTCTCCTGTGTAGGGTCTCACTGCATAGGGTCACATCGCATCGGGTCGCGTCGCATTGGATTGCGTCACATTGGGTCGTGTCACTCTCCCTGCTAGGGTCTCACTCCATAGGGTTGCATCACATCAGGTCACATCGCATCGGGTCATGCTGCACCGGGTCGGGACACTCTCCTGTGTAGGGTCCTGCTCCATAGGGTCACATTGCATCAGGTCGTGCTGCATAGGGTCGCACTACATAGGGTTTTCTCTCTGCTTCTCTCCCTGTCACTTTAGCTTCTGCCTTTGTGTCCCTGAGCCCTTCCTCTTGCTTTAGCATCCCTGACAGCTGTCATTACGTTAGTATTACGTTCCCTCTTAGCGCTGTCATCCTCTCTCCTTCTCTTCGGGTCACTTGCACCCTTCCCCCTGGATTATGTTACGCTGAGACTGAGTCTCGGCGTGTTCTAACCCAAAGGGTCATTCGTTCGTCCTTCACAAGGTTGTTCCTTATGTCATGCCCACAGACGATGCTTGGGACTTGGTTCTAGGGACAGTGGTTCCCTAACCAGCTAAAGGTACTGGATTTGGTCGAGAGTTCAGAGTATCTCTTGATAGAGATATGAGAGTGATCAGAGAGCAAAAGCTAGCTAGATTGGGTAGCTCAAGAATGGGGAATACAGGAGCTGTCCCTAGGGCTTATATACTATGGTCCGGATAGCCTCACGGGGGCAACGTGGTGTACATGAGGTAAGAGAAACTAAGGCTATTGGCTGTTCACAGGCACAGCCAAACACAGGAAAGTACAGGTTGGCACAGCCAACACGGACAGCAGGAAAACATGTGTTGTACAGCAACGAGGCTGTTCAGAGAAGGGGCTAGTCCAAGAAGGGAAGAGAAGAGGGAAAAGAGTGGGGTGACCGTAACATTACCCCCTTTGTACATCGAGAATCACCAATTCTCAAAAAACCATCTCCGCAAGGTTCTCCAGTCATATTGGCCTTGGCAACTTCATCGTATTCATAGTTGTCATCGTAGTCTGCCAGTTCCTCCTCAATGACAGGAGGGGGTGCAGAGCGGCAAGAAGCTGAGGGATGACTGGGACAGGTGCCAGTGGTGTGTCCAGGGTGGAACCTAAGACAGAACGGGCACTGATAAAAGGGGCAGTCTTGGCGCCAATGTCCAAGGCAATGGCATTCAAAGCAAGCTAGGTGGTATGAAGGGTGAGATGGTCCAAGGGGACCGAGGGCAGGGGAGGACTGAGGGGGGTCAGAGTGTAATTCTTCAACATGTTGCAGCATGGCTTTGAAACGAAAAGGGTTAATTCCGAAAGCTTTTTCAGGGTCGACCTCACTAGAGGAAGACAAGTCAACGTTGATGGGGTTGGCAGGACTGCCAGGAGGGGAAGGGTTGGTTCACTGTCTGGTTCCAGCAAGGGGAACTTCAAAAACAATGGAGCAGGAGCGAGCGCGCCAAGGGGTATGCACTCAAACGGGAAGGGGAGCAGATGAGTTGGAGGAAGAGGCAGATTCCCCCCCACTAGGACGAGTGGTGGGACTGGTGCGAGCATTCCTAATATTATAGATGAGGTCTGCGCCTCCGAGTTGGTCAAACAACTGCATCAGATCAGGGACAAGTTCCATAGCAATGGTCCTCAAGATGGTTTTGGTAAGGTGAAGGTTGGGTTCACTGTCATTAAGGTATTTGGCTAAGTTTTCAACCCGGAAGGACTGGAGGGTGGTGCAATAAATGAGGTAAAGGGGGGAGTCAGGGTCAAGAGCCAGGAAGAGGGGGCTGGCATGTAAGGAATCATCGAGGAAGAGTTTGTGGGTCCTGAGGACCTGTTCATGGGCAGGCTGTCTGAGACGACGAGCAAAGGGAGTAGTACGAGTGGCAGGCATGTTCAGAGAGATGCGACCTATAGAGACGATGGAAGTTGTGGTTCTAGAGGGGAAAGCCTTGGGGTGCTGTCTTTTATATGTAGTGAGAAGGTCTGCAGCGTGTTCAAGGTGTGTTTCTGGTTCCCAGGAGTCATCAGCTGACGAATACCCTTTCCACCGCACAAGGTACGATCTGTTCCTAGCAGAGCCCCGATGGGAAAGTATTGTTTCGACCTCATACTCCTCCTCTCCTTCGATCAGGTCAGGTGGTGGCCTCGTGTAGTTGGGGCCATGTACGCCATTTTCGCGATAGGGCGATAAGAGGGAAGTGTGGAACGTGTTGTGAATCTTCCATTTTGTGGGAATGGCGAGGCGATAAGTGATGGGGGAAAGAACTTCGGAGATTAAGAAGGGTCCTTCTCGTTTAGGGGCGAACTTGCAGTTTTCATATAGGCACTTCAGGTTGCATGCCTCGAGCCACACTTTGTCACCCTTCTGGAAGGGGGAGAACTTTGCCGTTGATTGATCTTTCATCACCCTGCGGGCAATGTCATGTACAGCCAGGGCTTCCCTTCTTGCCTCTGACAGTTCTTTGATGCGACTTTCCGCCGCAGGGATGTGGGTTTCGGAGATTACCGAGGGAAGTGGTCTCGGTTCATAGCCATACATGAGGTAGAATGGCGATTGGTTGGTCACAGAGTGGGGACGATGGTTGTGAGCGAATTCCGTGGTAGGTAGGTGGTCAGCCCAAGAGAATGGATCATTCTGGCAGAAGATCCGAAGGTAGACCTCGAGTTCCTGGTTGACTCGTTCAGTTTCACCATCAGTCTGAGGGTGGTATGCGGTAGACAGGGCAAGGGAGTATCCGAGGAGTTTTCCGAGTTCCTTTGCAAAGAGGGATGCGAATTGGGGACCTCTGTCAGAAATAATTCTGTCATAGAGTCCGAACCTGGAGTATACTCTGTTATAAAAAAGGGTAGCGATGTCTGCAGCAGTGGCAGTTTTCATAGTTGGGGAGAAAATTACCCCCTTTGTAAGGCCATGGTCTACCACGACCAATACAGAGTTAAACCCCGAGGAGAGGGGAAGATCGGTGATAAGGTCACATGAGATCTGTTGGAAGGGTCACGAAGCAGAAGATGGAATAGGGACAAGGGGTGGGGTGGTGGCACTGCAAGCATTTCTCAATGTTTTATGTCAAAACATTATAAAAATATAGAAGAAAGAGATACTCTTTTATTTACAATTTTGTTTAACAATAGCATTGGTCTGTGGGCCATGGCGAAGGCCATCTCCAATTATTGCATGTTTATGGTCATGAAACTCTTGTAGTGCACGTTTGATCTTGTCACGTGTAATTGAAGTAATGGCATGGGCTTGTGAGAAGTACCAGAACTCCATGAGAGCATGGAGCGATATGACAATGTCAGGAGAAGCAGCACCGGCAATGACAGCAATGATGTATCGCTGTATTTCTCTTTGTATTCATCCGCCCACCTGCTTCAGTTTTGTGATTCCGCTGCTAAAATGATGAAGACCTGTAATTTGCGGGATGATCAAGAATCGGAAGTCAAGTTCAGCAGCTCCAAGGGCTTGGATGCACCAGCATATGTCATGGTCCCAGAATAGGCGATGCCAATAGTGTAAGGCTTCAGGGGTGAAGAATTCAGATGGCTCTGAGAGTGGCCAGTCTTGCCACCTAATCGAGGAGGGGAGCGAGAACAAAAACAAAGAGAACAGCGATCAAGGGCGGGACCTCAAAGAAGATGACCTTGAAGAGGAAGAAGAAGAATGCACCCAGGTAGGTCCTCCCAACATTTTTGTGGGCACAACACTGACTGAACCGTTTCATGTTCAGTTTAGTAGCTGACCTGTCCCCACTAAACTTAGTGCAGTGCCTAGGCAGCCCCTTGTGTACAGCAGCAGCAAAGTACCAAAGGTGGTCAGCGGCCACATTCCCGACCTCAGCGGTGAAGTGAGTACCATTTATGGTTGTAGTATTAATCTATTCTCATTGGGTTACAGAGAAGCTTCTTTCTCTTGGATGGTGAAGACGCAGGACCAACCTCACACCAATGTTCTTCGGAATGACCAGGTGTCAGACACAAAGACAGGCATGTCAAACATGGGAGCTCTGAAGGTGTGGTGACAGACTCTATGAACCGGTGAGTCCGTCATGTCATCATCAAACAAATACCTCACTGGAAGTGCTAGGAGTGATGTTCGTGCAAAGAGGCGATGGGAACCTATCGAAGAAGATGGTCCAGAAACCACTGTCATCAAGGCACAGAAGCTCACAGAACACGAAGGTCAACCACGCGCCAAAGACTACAATGATGTCACTCAAGAGTTCGTCAATGCGGCCATTGGAGACTACCAGGCACGCCTGTGTGCCAAGAGTCCCATGCCTGACCAAACACAAGAGTCCACTCTTCTGAACACGTCTTGGGCTAAGGCGCTTCAGACCACAGGTGTTAATCTTGTGCGGATGCCACAGCTCTCCAGACTGGTCAGTACTGTACTGGCTGTCACAGTATCATGCTTCCTATGTTATATAGATTACCAGCCATGGCTTGCAAGTTCGCAGCGAGCTCAAGACCAAGCTCCACCCTCTTGTCGAAATAATATTCAAATTTCACAGCAGCCAGACAAAATCAGCGATCAAGAAGAATTGTGCATTAGCAGAAGAGTTAAAAGAGGGTGCAAGCTTCGCATTCAAGGTGGGCTGGTTTGCTGTGGGGAAAACTTATAGTAACTGATATGTGAATGGACAGCATCGGGTGCCCGTTCAAGACAAGCACCGTGGCTTTCTCAAGGCGCCGATCATACAGAAAATCATCAATATAATGTGGTTCACAAACAAGAATGATGAAGGCATCAAGTATCAGACATGGTTCAAGACATTCCCTGTGCCTGCTCTGGCCTTAATACTGACAGCAGTAAGTGTTATGTTTCATGGCTGTTGCTGGATGGGTCGTCACTGACAGCTTGCCTTAGATTGAATGCTGCATAGATGAGTGGACAACTGGCACATGGACGGACATCGCCTTTACAGTTCATGACTACCGCATGATATATGCTTCACATCTCAAGTGCCTACAAGATTTCAATGAGGCAACAAAGGAGTTCGGTGTATTGAAAGGTATTTGTGCAAAGATCTACAAGGACAGACGGTGAGTATGCAGGCAGTGTTTATGTTTGGTTACTGATGGCCTAGCTCAGTATCCATTCCAGAGCACCTGCCCTCTCCGTGCAGCCACAAAATGTGGTGTCTGCGCAAATCATTGTAGCCATGATCAAAGAACATCAGGAGGGTTCAACCACAGAGGATGAATTGGAGTGATATAAAGTAGCTATTCTGTATTAAGTTCCATCGGCGTGAAATGGATTCAATTCAATTGAACTGTGTACTGCCTGAGTAAGAAATGTAGTCTATGTCTTGCTATACTGTCATTATAGCAAGTGGCAATGGAAGCCTATCACTGTTGTGATAGAAGTCAAAGGGGCTATGTGACAATACATAGTCTTGGTAGCATATATAGCAACCTTGCTATGTTGAATATGTATTTACATGTCAGACTATGGCCACTATGGTGTACTATAGAATCTGTGCCTGTAGCTACATTGACTATAGATTGGGGACTTATCAATAGAGCTTTGAGTGCTACAGAGGCTACATAGTACTATATTGTCATGTGTTTTTTTCCTGATGATGGGGGCATGCCCAGCGATAACCCCAACAATATAACGTTGAATGTCCGAAAGGTTCGACCTGTCACTTGCTTGAGTGACGAAATTCCTTCTTTGAAATGGCAGAACCCTGTTACAGACTGGAGGATGGAGAATCTGAAATCAATCTCAGCAGAGCCCAACACATTGATACACCATTTGGCGTCGTGATCCCCAAACTGCTTGTGAAAGTGATGGAGCATCTCTGGATTGAAGAATTTGCTCGGACATGACATGGCGACGTCACGCCAAAATGGTATATGGACACCATTCAGATGAAACTTCTGTGCTTTGCTAAAGAAAGCTTTGATGTTATCTGGGTCAGCTATTGATGCTGCAACTGCGATTTGAGCAAGGGTAGTTGAGGACGTACGTGGTTCATGCAGAAAATCATCACCGAATTTTTTATATGTGGCCATCGTGACAGGGGACATCTTCCCCACAACCGTGGCTAGCAGAGCAGCTTTGGGTGTGTCAACAATATAGCTTGCAATAGGTGTGAAGCAGTACCGACTGTGACCCCATGGATCCGATAACATCACTCCCAATTTCACGGCTTCTTTGAGGGGCGCCAACACAATATTGAGACACTGATGAACATCAGCAAAACAGCCCTCCCCTGTACAGGGCTTGGACAGAGCTGTACAAAGTCACAGATTCCACAGAAAGGTTCCCACTAATACAGAGATTCACAGACAGGTAGCTACTAATACAGAGATCCACAGAACTGTACAACTTATGGGCAAGCTAGACAACCTTGCCAGTTACTAATACTAATCACCCAAATAGCAAAAGATCACGAAAATAATCATTTACTACAGAAAATACACAAAGTATTATAAACTATTTCCCTGCCACTCATTACCTGTCTGCACAATGGCAATAACTGCTGTTGTATGGGTCATTGCTGTCATGTGGGTTGTTGTTATGCTGGTGTGAGGGGGTGTTGACACATTAAAGATAGAAGAATAAGAGAGAGAAAAAAATGCTTACTGGGAGTGGTGGCGCATTTGCATCGATACACTGGAGATGGGGCTGGCTGCCATTGTTGCTGGGGGCTGAGGGTGCTGGGCTAGTCATTGTTGTCATTGGGCAAGGCTGGGGCTGGGGCTTGTCGCTTGTCGTCATCATCGGGAGGCTCAGGGTGGGGATGGCCGCTGTTGCAATCATCATTGGGCAAGGCTGGGGATGTCATCATTGGGTGAGGCTGGAGGTGGCCACCATTGCATCATCAGGCAAGGCTGGAGCTGGGAGCGGCCGTCATCATTGCCATCAGGAAAAGCTGGGGGAGGGGGCATTGTCATTGTTGTCATCATCAGACAAAACTAAGGTAGAGAAAAAAAAAGAAAGAAAAAAAAGGTATACCTGCTAGTGCTGGCACACTGGCATCAATACAGTGTGGCTGGGTGTCGTGGTTGTCAGGAAAAGCTGTGGATAAAGATGGCCATCATTGCTAGAGGGGGTTGTCGTCACCATCACTGGGGGTGCATCAAGTGGGTTGTTGCGTTGATATTGGTACTTACCTGGTTGCTGTTGGGTGCAGCTGGGTGGTGCATGTCGTCGCCCCTTCTGGACATTGTAGTCAGAGAATCCTTCCATCCTTGAGCTGCTTCCCAGAGAAGATCAAGCACTGCTGGTCTGGTGGAATACCCTCCTGGTCTTGAGTCTTCACCTTGACGTTGTTGATTGTGTCGGAAGACTCAACCTCAAGGGTGATCGTCTTTCCCATGAGGGTCTTGATGAAAATCTGCATCCCTTTACAGAGACGCAAGATGAGATGGAGGGTCAACTCCTTCTGAATGTTGTAGTTGGAAAGGATGTGACTGTCCTCGAGCTGCTTTCCGGCAAAGATAAGATGCTGTTGGTAAGGAGGGGGATACTCCTTGTCCTGGATCTTCGCCTTCACATTGTCGATACGGTATCAGAAGCCTTGTTTTCCCAGTGAGGGTCTTAACGAAGATTTGCATACCACCATTGAGACAGAGGACAGGGTGGAGGGTAAACTCCTTCTGGATGTTGTAGTCCAAAAGGGTACACCCGTCTTCAAGCTGTTTTCCAGCGAAGATGAGGCACTGCTGGTCTGGGGAAATGCTGTGTGGCACATCAGTTTCTTACCTTCATTTTGCTCTTGCAGAGTCGGGACTTTGAGAAATTTTGAAGTGTTGTGATTACAAATCTGATTTGTAATCACGACACTTCAAAATCTTTCTAAGTCCCATGTATCTACAGGCTGCGTCGACGATGACGGCCATGACAGGTAAGTAGCCCCTGTTGTGCAGATACCACTGACACTCTCACCTAGTGTTGTTGCGAGCCGGACTGATCCGAACCGAAGTCAAAAACTCGTTTGAGCTCGTTTTCCGAACTCATACGAACTGGACAAAACGAGTTCGGCCCGGTGGACCCATCCAATGGCAGCACAGATTAATCACTCTACTAGTAAGTGCGAAATCATAGATGTCGGATCATTACTCTTGAGCTAGCCTATTACTATCGTGACTGCAATGTATCTCAAGAGCTGGCTGAATCAAGCAGACAATCCTCCCCATGGTGAAGTTGAGATGATCCTGTTTGTGTGCAAACTTGAGGACTTGAAGGGCTTCCATTAACTGGGGGGAAATCTGACTCCTCCGTAGTGTACATGTTTCTTTACTTGACGAAAAAACACCTTCGCACGGAACTGCAGATGCCTGGGCAGGAAGGATGTCCATTGCGACCTGAAAGAGAAGTGGGAATATGCAGTCCCAGCCCCCACCAGAGATTGGGCAACAAAGTATACTGGCGTACTGCACAAAATACACTCGCTAGGACTCCACTACCTAGTTAATGCTGTACTACAAGCAAGGGCAATGCAAATAATCTCGGAGCGTGTCAGCAAGTTGATTGTAGGATGCACAAGGCCTAGTACTGTAACACACTGCATCAGTGATGAGTCGTAAATACCAATCAGCTGAACATTCTTGAGTGTACATTGTACTACTAACTTGCCACAGTGGCAGCTATTACTATCTACATAACCGATACACAGGATTGATAACTGAGTTCGTTTTAGTTTGCATCGCAACTCATTGTAGCTCGTTTTACCGAACTCAAACGAACTCCAACGTTTTCGAACCGGAACCGAACTCACAACGAACTCAGTCCAGTTCGGCGGCAACACTACTCTCACCCCCAGCATTGTCGACAGCAACAACGCATGTCCACCCCAACCTCAACGTCGATGACAGCCACCAGTACCACCCCAGTGATGACAGCAACGCACCCACCACCCACAGCCTCCAGCAACAACAACAACAACGACCAGCCCACCACACCCAGCCGTCAGTGACGACAACGACATGCGTACCACCCCTGGCTGCCAGTGACGACGACAACGTGCCCAGCACCCCAGCCACTAGTGATGACGACGCCATGCCCACCACCTCCAGCTGCCAATGATGACAACAACAATGCAGACAACACCAGCCCCAGCCCTTACCACCCTCAGCCATTGGCAATGACAGCGATGACCAGCTCCAACCCTGCGCAATGGATGACAACCCCAGCCTTGTCCAACAACACCATCACCACCACCAGCCATCAGTGACAACGACAATGACATGGCCACCGCCGATGGCTACCAGCACCCCCAGCTCTGCATGATGGCAAATATAATTACCCCCCCCCCCCAGTCTGGCTTATTGATGCCAACCCAGCAAGTGAGTTTATATATTTTTCTTTTCTTTTTATTTTCTTTACAACCACAGCGCCACGACGATGACGACCACCAGCACCGTATCTCCAGTGTATCAATGCCAACTCGCCCAGCAAGTAAGTTTTTTTTTCCCTTGCCCCCCCCAGCTCCAGTGGATCAATGCCAATATTCCCAGCCAGCCCCCAGTGTCATCCAACCACAGCAAATGGGCCATCACCAGCCCCCCTAGGGTGCCCAATGTCAACAATCACCCCAGCCCCAGCCCCCCAATGATGTTGACCAGCCCAGTGACGGTGGCTGGAGTTGCCCTGTGGCACATGTACTTAGTTTTTTAGTTACTTCACATTGTTTAGTTTACTTAATATATTTTTTTGAATCTCTTACTTTGAAACTGAGTGACTTAGTAGTAGTGGCCAAGTAATTAAATCAGACTTGAAAGTTATTTTGTTGGGGGACTTAGATAGACTATAGAATGTTGGCCAGGCTGTACAGATTGCATGCTGAGTATGTGTATTGTTGTACAGTGTGCACAAGTCTGTCCAGGCTGTACAGACTTGTACACAAGCATGGGAACTGTAGTGTCTGTGGCTGAAAAAGGCTGTTTTGCTGATGAATTAGGCAAGCCTCGAGAACACCCTTCATTCATTTGTTATTGTGAATGAACTTGGGGACCAGAAGGAGAGCAGCGAGGAGGAATGCGTGGGAGGAAAGTTTGAGATGGGTGAGACGACCCTAGGCGAAGACACCAAGGACCCTACTACACACTGGAACTCTGAGAGGATAGGACGCGAGGACTAGGGCAATAACCCAAGATGAGCTCGAATGGAGAGCCTCTGGGTGCTAGATT
>Ga0307518_10002851_pt1 | contig 12553 bp, 13 predicted proteins | sample 25_EM_MG_FD_203889 | JGI IMG/M metagenome (GOLD analysis project Ga0307518, IMG submission 203889) | Populus trichocarpa ectomycorrhiza microbial communities from riparian zone in the Pacific Northwest, United States - 25_EM | ecosystem: Host-associated > Plants > Roots > Unclassified | place... | reverse complement strand
GAGTCTGCCGGATCAGTTTCTCGGGTGAGTTGGCCTACGAGATCAACGTCCCGTCTTGGCACGGGCTCGCGGTCTGGCGGTCCATAGTGGACGAAGGTGCCACGCCGTACGGCACCGAGACCATGCACGTCCTGCGCGCCGAAAAAGGCTATCCGATCATCGGCCAGGACACCGACGGCACGGTCACCCCGCAGGACCTCGGTATGTCCTGGGCCGTGTCGAAGAAGAAGACCGACTTCATCGGCAAGCGTTCCTTCGCCCGTGCCGAGAACAACCGGCCGGATCGCAGGCAACTGGTCGGCCTGCTGCCGGTCGATCCGTCGGTGCTGCTGTCCGAGGGGTCGCAGATCATCGAAAGCGACGTCGTGCCCGAACCGCCGGTGAGGATGCTCGGCCACGTCACGTCCAGCTACGACAGTGCCGCGCTCGGCCGCACCTTCGCGCTCGCTTTGGTGCGTTCGGGCCGGGAGCGGATCGGCGAGACGCTGTACGTGCCGGTCGGCGACCAGGTGGTGCCGGTGATGGTGACCGAATCCGTCCTTTTCGACAAGGAAGGAGCCCGTCGTGACGGTTGACGCGGTTGATGAACCGTTCCGCACCCAGCTCACCGTCCGCCTCAGGGAGGGGCACACCCTGCTCGGCGTCGATCTGCCTGGGCCTTGCACCTTCACCAGCGGCAACGGCGTCGACGTCCTCTGGATGGGCCCGGACGAGTATCTCGTGCTCGCCGAACCCGGCCGCCAGGGTGAGCTGGAGACGGCACTTTCCGGTGAAAGTGCCGCCGTGGTGGATGTGTCGGCGCACCGCAACGTCGTGCAGCTCAGCGGGGCACACGCGGCCGACGTGCTGGCGCACGGGTGTTCGATCGACCTGGAGGTTTCGCCGCCCGGTACGTGCGTGCAGACCTTGCTGGCCCGAACGGGAATCGTGCTGATCGTCCGGGAACACGGCTTCACGATCCTCGTGCGGCAGTCCTTTTCGGACTATTTCAAGGCCTGGCTGGCCGACGCGAGCCGGGAGTACGTCTCGTGACCTTCACCTTGACGCTCAAGTGCCCCGAACGTTCGGGCATCGTGCACGCCGTGACGACGTTTCTGGTCGGGCAGGACTGCGACATCGTCGAGCACCAGCAGTTCGACGACGACGTCCGCGGCTCGCTGTTCCTGCGCACGTCCTTCACCTGCGCCGAAACGACCACAGTGGATGATCTGAATCGTGCGTTCGCCCCGGTGGCCGGGAACTTCGGCATGGAGTTCGGCTTCTCCGACGGCACGCCGCCGCGGATCCTCGTGATGGTGTCGAAGTTCGGGCACTGTCTCAACGACCTGCTGTTCCGCTGGCGCGCGGGCGGCCTCGGCGCCGAGATCGCGGTGGTCGTCTCGAATCACGAGGACCTGCGGCCGATGGCCGAGGCGGCTGGCGTGCCGTTCGTGCACGTCCCGGTGGCCTCGGACACCAAGCCGGAAGCCGAGCAACGGCTGCTTGACCTGATCGGGGAGTACGAAGCGGACCTGATCGTGCTCGCGCGGTATATGCAGGTGCTGTCCAATGAGCTGTGCCAGAAGCTCGAAGGCCGTGCGATCAACATCCACCACTCGTTCCTGCCCGGCTTCAAAGGCGCCAAGCCCTACCACCAGGCCTATGACCGCGGCGTCAAGTACGTCGGCGCGACCGCGCATTACGTCACGCCCGACCTGGACGAGGGGCCGATCATCGAGCAGGAGGTGCAGCGTGTCGACCACACGTACTCGCCGCGCGAGCTCGTGACCGTCGGTCGCGACGCCGAAGCCCTTGCCCTGTCCCGCGCGGTCCGCTGGCACTGCGAACACCGCGTCCTGCTCAACGGCAACAGCACTGTCGTGTTCAGGTAAGCCGTTTCCCGGTAGTTAGGAGTTCGCCATGACCGCACCGCGAGTCGTGATCATCGGCGCCGGCATCGTCGGTGCGAATCTCGCCGACGAGCTGACCGTCCGCGGCTGGACCGACGTCACCGTGCTCGACCGGGGCCCGCTGCCGCGCACCGGCGGATCCACCTCGCACGCGCCCGGCCTGGTGTTCCAGACCAACGCGTCCAAGGCGATGACCGACTTCGCCCGCTACACCGTCGAGAAGTTCTTGGAGCTGGACTGTTTCCTCCAGGTCGGCGGTATGGAGGTGGCGACCACCCCGGCGCGCTGGGAGGACATCAAGCGCAAGCACGGCTGGGCGACGTCGTGGGGTGTCGACGGGCAGCTGATCGACGCTTCCGAATGCGTTCGGCGGTGGCCGCTCCTGGACGGTTCGCGGGTATTCGGTGCCCTGCACGTCCCGACCGATGGGCTCGCACGAGCCGCGAAGGCCGTCGCGGTGCTGGCCGCGCGGGCCTGTTCGCGCGGCGCGAAGTTCGTTGGCTCGACCCGTGTCACCGACGTCCTTGAGGAAGGTGGCCGCGTCACCGGTGTCCGGACCGACCGCGGTGACTTCGCGGCCGACGTCGTCGTGTCGTGTGCCGGGTTCTGGGGTCGAGAGATCGGCGCGATGGTAGGCATGGACGTCCCGCTGCTGCCGCTGGCGCACCAGTACGCGAAGACCGGGCAGGTCCCGGAGTTGGTGGGGCGCAACTCCGAGGAAGTCGACGCGAGCCTGCCGATCCTGAGGCACCAGGACCAGGACCTGTACTTCCGCGAGCACATCGACCGGCTCGGCATCGGCTCCTACGGGCACCGGCCGATGCCAGTGGATGAGTCCACTTTGGAACCGGTGGTGACCGACACCGCCATGCCGTCGATGCTGCCCTTCACCGAAGAGGACTTCGCGCCGTCGTGGGAGCAGGGGAAGCTGCTGCTGCCCGCGCTGCGCCAGACCAAGGTCGAGGAGGGCTTCAACGGGATCTTCTCGTTCACCCCGGACGGTCAGTCGCTGGTCGGCGAGTCGGCGGACGTCCGCGGCTTCTGGCTCGCCGAAGCGGTGTGGGTGACACACTCCGCGGGGATCGCGAAGGCCGTCGCGGAGCTGCTGGTCAACGGACAGTCCGAAGTGGACGTGCACGAGGTCGACATCCACCGCTTCGAGGACGTCCAGCTCGCGCCGTCGTACGTGAGCGAGACGGCGCAGCAGAACTTCGCCGAGGTCTACGACGTCCTGCACCCGTTGCAGCCGAGGCTTTCCCCGCGTGACCTGCGGGTGACGCCGTTTCACGCGCGGCAGCGCGAACTGGGCGCGGTGTTCCTGGAGGCCGGCGGCTGGGAGCGGCCGCATTGGTTCGAGTCCAACGCGCCGCTGCTGGCGAAACTGCCGCACGACACCCTGCCGCCCGCGCGGGATGCGTGGTCGGCGCAGTTTCATTCACCGATCGCGGCAGCCGAGGCGTGGCACACCCGCAACGGCGTCGCGTTGTACGATATGACGCCCTTGAAGCGCGTGGAAATCAGCGGGCCGGGCTCGCTCGAGTTCCTGCAGTCCTTGACCACCAACCAGCTGGACAAGTCAGTGGGCTCGGTGACGTACACCCTGATGCTGGACCCGGCGGGTGGCGTGCGCAGCGACATCACGGTGGCCCGGCTGGAACCGGAGGTGTTCCAGGTCGGCATCAACGGGAACATCGACGTCGACCACTTCGTGAAGCACGCGCCTTCCGGCGTGCAGGTCCGGGACATCACCGGCGGGACGTGCTGCATCGGCGTGTGGGGGCCGCGGGCGCGGGATCTCGTCCAGCCGCTGAGCCAGGACGACTTCTCCCACACGGGATTGAAGTACTTCCGGGCCCGCCGGGCAAGGATCGCCGGGGTGCCGGTGGTGGCCATGCGACTGTCCTATGTGGGCGAACTGGGCTGGGAGATCTACACGAGCGCGGACAACGGCCTGCGGCTCTGGGACGCGCTGTGGGCGGCGGGGCGGTCGCTCGGCGTGATCGCGGCCGGGCGCGCGGCGTTCAACAGCCTGCGGCTGGAGAAGGGCTACCGGCTGTGGGGCACCGACATGACCACGGAGCACGACCCCTATGAGGCAGGACTGGCGTTCGCCGTGCGTCCGGCGAAGGGCCCCTTCGTGGGGCGGGACGCGATCGAGGGCCGCAGTGAAGGGACGGCGTCGCGACGGCTGCGGTGCCTGACGATCGACGACTGCCGCACGGTCGTGCTCGGCAAGGAGCCGGTGTTCGTCGGTGGGGTCGCTTCGGGCTACGTCACCAGTGCGGCGTACGGGTTCACCGTGGGCCGCCCGATCGCTTACGCGTGGCTGCCGGCGTCGGCGGATGTTGGCAGCAGCGTGGAGATCGAGTACTTCGGCCGCCGGGTGCCGGCGACCGTGGCGGCCGAGCCCCTGGTCGACCCCGGCATGGAACGCATCCGGCGGTGACACTCTGGCTTGACTCCGGTCACGTCCGATAGGTCTCGGCCCCTCGCCTGAGCCCACGCCGCCGCTGGCTTGGATCCCCGGGCCCGCGGCGGCCCGCACCAGGGCACCATCAGCACGACGAGGACGACCACCGTGACAATCGCACCTCCCCTGGCCGGCTACCGAGAGGCGATAGGACTGGACCTGCCCTTCCGCCCCACGGCCGACCCCGCGCTGGCGGACCGGCTGCCGCATCTCACCGGCATCGGGTTGCGCCTGCTCACCCAGGACCCGGCCGTATAGCCGGTCCTGCGCGGCGTCGACCTGGACGCCTGGCCGCCCCAGAGGCCAGGCGCCTGCTGCGGGCGGCGCTGACCCTGCGCGAACCGGCATCGATCCCCGAGACCACCGCGCAGGTTCTGGATGCGCTGCTGGGCGGCGAGCGACTGGTGCGCCCGGCCACCGAGCTCCGCCTGCTGCCCACCAGCGCTCAGCAGCACTCGACGTCGGCTACCCCGCCGCCGAGCACACCGCGCCGTGGCAGGGCGACATCACCACCCTGGCCGCCGACGCCGTCGTCGATGTTCGACGCCATCACCGGCTTCTGTCACCTCGAAAACGAACAGAAGCGGTCCCGCGGGCTTGCCGACAACACGTGGTACGGCCGGCACTCAAACATGGCCACCTGCGGATGTGACGAACACGGTCGCCCGATTCCTATATTCATTATTTCACGTTCGGTGGATGAAAAATCAAATCGCCCAATGGGGTCCTTTTTATTCTCCTCATCTGCTGACATCATTAAACATGCCTCACCTGGCCGGTATGTCGAAGGCGGTGACGGCGGCGGTACCGACGGCAAGTTGGAGGGTCAGCCTGCGCTCGAAACACCTATTTCTAGACCGATCCATGCTGAAAGCCGTCAGTGCGGCCACCGATAGTGGCCCGCATCGTCCAGAGCATCCAAGGAGATATTCATGAAGGTCAGAAAGTCCATCATGCGAGTGATCGTCCCGCTCCTGCTCGCAGGAGCATCTATCGGCGTCGGGACTCAAGTCGCAAGCGCCTCTTACGAAGACAGCCTTCTGTGTCCGGCAAATGGGCAGCCCTCCGTAAATGATGTGGAACAGGATGCTCGCCTCCTCTGCACCTGGGCCTTCAATGAAAACGATCAATCGCTCAGTCTTGCAATGCGTGCAAATAGTGGAGCAATTTTCCGGGTAGTCTTTGTCAATCCGGAAGGAGTAGGCAACTTCGCACTCATTCAAGCCACAAATCTCGGCAACGGAGGAGTTGTCCGTTTTCTCGAGCGCGAACAAATCCTCCAGACGCTCAGGGATGGAGGTGTAAATGTGGGTCGGAACGACAGGATTTCCGTGGTTGAACTTCTCGATACCGGCCATGTTGACCCCGAGGACGTAGCGGTATTTGGGCCCGGCTTCCGAATCGACCATTTTGAAGGCGACCCCGCCGATGCCTTTCGAGATTAATGGCTCTTCGCTACGAGCCTTTTTCATCCTGCGCGTTCGAGGGTGAGGATGGCTTGGGCGAGCGTGGCGACGCGGTCGGTGCTGCGGCGGGCGCGGTGGAGGATGACCCAGTTTCTGAGGGTGACGAAGCCGCGTTCGCCGGGGCAGCGGATGCGGGAGCGTTCGGTGTTGGCGTCGAGGTAGTGCTGGGGCAGGTGTTCACGTCCTTTATATGGGTGAGCACATCCTCTGTGATGCGGTGGTAGCCGGCGTCGGCCAGTAGCAGGATGTCGGGCGGTGTCAGGGATTGCGTGGCGGCGGAGTCGTTGATGGCGCCGGGGCCCGTCGGAAATCCACAGCAGCCGGCCGTAGGGGTCGGTGGGTCCTTGCAGGTTGATGCCGTGATAGCGGTGTTTGCCGGAGCAGTAGGGCTTGTTCGCGGCGATCCGGTCGATCCGGATGACGGTGCCGTCGAGGATCGCGTAGTTGTTGTGGCTCACGCGAGTTGCCACAACACGCTGGTCAGCGTGGGTGCCGCGGCGGCGAGCAGTTCGGTGGCTTCGCGGATATACCGGAACGCGGCGGCGACGCCGATGCCGAACCCGGCCGCGAGCCGGGCGTAGGTGTCGCCGTTGCGGAGATTGGGCCAGCACCAACAACGCCTGATTGCGTGGTGACACCCGGCGCCATCGGGACCGATCCGTTTCAGGTGATCACGGATGACCTTGACGACATACCACAGCGTGGCGATGGACAAGTCCATCGCCGAGGGATAGAACAGCACGCGAAGCTCCTGGGTTGATCTTGGTCCAGGAGCTTCGCCACGTTCACGGCACCGACACACCCGCCCCATCACCAGGATGAAAAAGGCTCAGTGAATGACTGTGATCATCTGCTGGACCGCCCGGGAGCCTTCGTTGATTTGTCGATCAAAGCTCACGATACGTCCGTGCGGGCGGGGCTGTCCCGCACGAACGAAGCTCCGCCCTGCGGGGAATGGCGTGGGTGCTGTCCGGCGCAGGTGCGGGCCGGCTGTGCGGTTGTCAAGGGATTGTGGCACCTGTGCCCGTCGCGCCGCGTTCTCCAGATGTCGGCACCTGGTCGTTCCGCTCCAGGAACGCGACCAGGCTACCGCACTGGGGCGAGGGCGCCTCACCGCTCGTGGCCCCACGACTGGCTCCGGCGGCCGGCAGTCCGACGCCCCAGCAGGGTCAACTTGGCCCCGCCATTTCAGCACCGCTGAACAGCATTGAGAAAAGGCTCATCGCACCGGTGCGGAAGGCTACCGCCAGCGCGTACCCGATGGCGGCGTCGGCCGGTTCGGTGTCGTCGCGGTTGACCAGCCATTGCACGAGGAAGTCGCCGTCTTCGTCGTCCATCGAGGGTTCGAAGATCTTCTTTCCGTCGCGGGCAAGTTGACTGGTGGCGATGGAGTTCGGCTTGAACCGGTAGCGTTTCCCAGCCACTGTGAGATCGACCCGGTACGAGCCTCGGGTCCATTTTCCTTTCCCCGGGCGGAGATCTGCGGTGACGTCGCCGACCGTCATGGTCAGCTCATCGGGATTCCGGGAGCCGATGGGCACAAACCGGTTGATCGGTGCACCAGGCGAGCGGGTGATGACGACGGTGGGAACCTGCGCCCCGGAGACTTCGACCGTGCCACGTGAGTCGTCGGTGTGAATGCTCAGTTCGTCGTAGAAGGCGTCGTCGACGGTGCGGGTCGAGATGAGGGGCATGCCGGGTTCCTTTCTTGCTCGGCTTCCGAGACTAATAGCTGAGTGGTGGCAGAACGCCACGCCCGATTCCGGCAGCCGCTTTGGTCACCGGGTTCAGCTGGATCTGGGATTCCGCTCCCGCGATGAGCCGGTCGTATAGATGCCGGCCAGCGAACCGCATGGCCCGTGCCGGGCGTTGTGGGTTGGGCGCGCGCTTCGCCCGGTAGTCCGACCAGAAGGCGGCGATCCGGGGGATGACCTCACGCAGGTTGGTCACGCCGCGATCGAGAATAACCTGGTGGGTGGCACCGAAACCGGCGACGACCGCTTCGGCGACAGCCGCACTCACCGGGACTACACGACTGTCGAGCAGGGTGCCGGCATGAATCAGCAGCCGACCGGTGAGCGCTCCGAGGTCTGCCGTACGTTGGCTGAGTCGTGGGGCTATGACACGCGCGAAGCCGACTACGTTCTCCGCACCACGGGCGAACTTGTACACCTGCTCGTGAATTCCGTCGCGGCCAATGCCAACCTCCTGCTCAACATCGGCCCTCGAGACGACGGCACCATTCCCAAGGCAATGCGCGAGCGACTACTCGATATCGGCGCGTGGCTGAAGGTCAACGGCGAGGCGATCTACGGTACGCGACCGTGGCCCCAGCCGGCAGTAGGCAACCTCCGGTGCACGGTCAGCAGGCTGACAGGCGCGACCTACCTGACGGCAATGTCCTGGCCAGGTACAGAACTCGTCGTGGACGCTGGTATCCCGACCACTAGCCGGACACAAATCAGCCTACTCGGCTCCGATGGCCGGCCGTTGACCTGGCGTCGCCAAGGCTCACATCTCGTCATCACCACCCCGGCGCCCACCCCCACCCGGGCCACCGCAGGCGAACACGCCTACGTCTTCCGGATCGACAACCGGTGAACGGATCCGCACCTCGGGGCGGCTTTCACTATAGGCCAACGATACAAGGTCAGCGCCATAGCCGAAGAGCCAACAGCCCTCCGCTCTCGTCATGATTGTTCACTGTATCGATGAACGACGCGACCGGCTCGGGAATCTGGGATGTCGGCGCTGGGCGCCTCTCGGGCTATCGGGTGGTGTAGCCACCGTTGGCGAGGATCGTCTGACCGGTGATCCACCAGCCGTCCGTGGCGAGAAAGGATACGATCGGCGCGATGTCCTCAATCTTGGTCAACTGATTGCCCATGGCCTGTGACTTGTGGAACGCGACCCGCTCCGGGGTCTCCTGCCCGTAGAAGAAGGGCGTGTCCATCGGGCCGGGTGCGACCGCGGTGACCGAGATGCCGCGGGCAGCGAACTCCTTCGCTGCCGCACGAGTGAAATGCTCCACCGGGCTTTTGCCGCCGGCGTAGGTCGAGTACCCGTCGGTGAACGCCGCGAGCAGTGACGTCACGATCGTGATGATCTTCCCGCCATCCGCGACCCGCTTGCCTGCCTCTTTGATGAAGAAGTACGCCGCCTTCGCGTTGACGTCGAACATCGCGTCGTACTCATCCTCGGTGGTGTCCAGGATGGGCTTGCGCAGCACTTTCCCCACCGTGTTCACTGCGACGTCGATCTGTCCGATCGCGGCTTGCGCATCCTCGAACAGTCGTGCCACGTTCGCCGGCGACGTCAGGTCGCAGGCGAGGATCACACCCTTCCCTCCTGCGGCCAGTACGGCGGCCAAGGTCTCCTTCGCCTGCGGTCGGGTGGCCTCCGAGTTGTAGTGGATCGCGACGTTCGCACCTGCCTCTGCGGCCTGGCGGCTGATCAGCCCGCCGAGGTTCTTGGCGCCGGCGGCCACGAGAACGTTCTTACCCTGTAACGCATATGTGGGCAACGACATCCCCTCCGAGTGGTGTCTGCTAGCAAATAGGGTTTCTCAACGCCCGATTATATCGGTGACACCTCCAGTCGGACAGGACAATATAATCACCCATCCGATATGCGATATTTCCTGCCACAGCGTGAATTTTCGCATCCTTCCTCTGTGTTGAGTTTTTGTGAGATAGTTCCGCCCTGCCTTCGTGAGTGCGTCTGGAGAGAATATGAAGTCACTTACATTGAAACGCCTGGCGGCAGCAGTGCCGCTCGCGCTCCTTGCCACCGGGGCAGCCCTGCCAGCCGCAGCCGAGCCTGCGCAGACAAGTACGTACCAGGCGATGGGTGCGGCGACGTCCGTCGGACATGGAACCCTGACGCCCGTCGACACGGGCAAGCTCTCCGGGAAATATCTCCAGCAGAAAGTGGCGTGGAGCGAAGAGAACTGCAGTGAAGCGGATAGGAACAGGCGAAAAGATCCAGCATTCGCTGAGATCGCATACCGAAAAGTAGAGTGTGCGAGAATCACCGTTCCGCTCAACTACCTGGAGCCGGATCGCCACTCACTCGAACTCTACGCGTTGAGAGTACGTGCGGCCATGTCGGACGGGGAGCAGGGGCGCCCGCTGTTCGTGAACCGGGGTGGCCCCGGCGGTACCGCGTCAGACTATGCCATGCAGGTCGCCGATCGATTGCCGGCGCTCTCGGAGACGCACGACGTCATCGGTATCGACCCCCGGGGCATTGGGCAGTCGAGCCCGATCGACTGCGTCACCAAGAACTACGATCCGGACAACTACCGGCCGACCGCGTTGGTTGACCAGGGAACCGACTGGTCGTGCGTGATCAAGTACCGGCAGGCGGCGTTCCTCGGGACGGAGAACGTCGCGCGGGACTTCGACCTGGTGCGCCACCTTCTCGGCGATTCGTCGATCGACTACTATGGGGCCTCCTACGGAACCACGGTCGGCCGGACCTACCAGTCGCTGTTCCCGACTCGGTCTGGCCGGTTCGTCTTGGATAGCAACACCGCGGTGCGGGGCGCGAAGCCGGTCGAGGACGTCGGCTTCGAACGTCGCAAGGAACAGTTGATGGCCTGGTTGTCCAGGCACAACGACAAGTACGCCCTAGGCTTGGATCGAGGGTCAGTCGAAGAATCCTATGCCGCGATCCTTGAGGCCGCCAGCGGAGGCAGGCTGCCAGGCCTGACGGGCGACGACATCGACTCCGCCTGGAAAAGGGCGTCCTACAGCGACACCAGCTTCGCCTTGTTCGCAGAAGGGCTCGCCGACGCCAAGCGCTACCTTGCCAATGATCGGAATACCACTCTCATCCAGGTTCGCGACAAGCTCTTCTCCTGGGCAGCACAGGGAGATATCCATACCTTCTACAAGGACGGCGCCGGTGGGATCATGGTACTTCTGGCAGACCAAGGAGAACTCGCCGTCAATACCGACTGGACGCTTCCCCAGGTATTCGTCGACTGGGCGCAGAACAAGCCGACCGGAAACTCATACGAGACGGCGTTGAAGTCTATCGCAAACCTGTCGAAGGCTGAGCCCTTCGGCACCGGTGAACTTCGAAAGGTTCCAGGAGCGAGTGACATCACGAACAACGCGAACTTCCCTTTTGTATTGATGCTGCAGGCCGAGTACGATCCCGCCACAACCTGGGAAGAGGGTCTGGCCACGTTGGAACAACTACCGAACTCGAGGCTAGTGGCGATCGAGGGTTCCGGCACGCATGGAGTGTTTCGTGGTAACAATCCGTGTTCGGATGTAGTCGCGTATCGGTACCTGCAGAGGGGTGAGCGCCCAGCGAACCACATCGTCTGCGCCGGCGTTCCGATTCCGGGCGACAAGAAGGTTTACCCGGGACCAATGATCGCGAAATGGCAGAACGAGAAAAAGGCGGTCTCTGCACCGGTGGTGTTGTCGCCACAGCAAGGCGCGACGGTGAAACCGAGCACCGAGGTGACGGGTGAGCTGCGGGGACCGGAAGGGAACTCAACCGCCGATGGCCAGGCGATCTCGGTGGTCGTTGACGGGCAGCATGCGCAAACCGTCAAACTCGCAGCAGACGGCAAATGGCGGGCGACGCTGCCACAGAATCTGGCCGTCGGCAAGCACAAGCTCACCGCATCGGTGACCGATTCCGACAGTGGGCAGGTCGTCGAGTCGAACCCGGTGGAATTCACGATCGAAGCGGCGGACGCTTCCGTGCTTCAGATCAAGCAGACGTTCGCACCCGAATCGCCGGCAGGACAGAACACTGTGATGACAGTATCGTTCTCCGTGCCGACCGGAATGCCCGTCTCGACCGCCACCGAACAACGTTTCGTCGCACCGACCGGCTTCCGGTTCACCGGCGTGGCCACTCATGTGCTCGACGGCGGCCAAGGAAGCCAACTGAGGACCCGGGTGGAAGAGGACGGTCGAGTACTGATCGTGCTCGATCCGATCAACCTGAACGTCGATGGGACCAACCAAAGCTCGGCCGACCATCGCACGGTAGAGGTCAAGGTGTCCTCCGAACTCGAGCACGCCGGAACCCATACCGACGGCACCGTAACGGTCGGAGCCGCATCCCCGGCCCCGCTGACTGGGACGATCCAGAAACAAGCACAACCCCGGGGTTAGGACCTGGTAGGAACCGGCGGCCAGGCGTCGAGTGCCTGGCCGCCGTCTACCTCACGACCGCCAACGACGTCAACCGAAGGCCCTATCCACGGAGTGCTGTCGATACGCAGCTCGGGCAACACGTCTGTGACGCAATCGCTACCGCTGAAGACGCGTCCGATCACCGTCGCCCTGCTGGTGCGGATTGCGCGGAGATCTCTCCGGTGGTCTCCTTGGCGGCCAAGGAGATCACCATCTCGTCGACCCCGGCCAAGACGCTTCTGCCACTTCGCCACGATCTTCGGCTCGAAGCTTGCGTCCCGGTCCCGCGGCACGTCGACCTGCACAGGCCCGACGTCGGTCAGTGCGGTCTTGGAGCGGGTGCCGTTGCGTGAGTTGTCGGTTCCGCAGTCGGCTGGGTCGTGCTTGTCATAGCCGAGGTGATCGGGTGATCTCGCCTCGAACGCGGACTCCAGCAGCCGCTTGGTCAGCTGCTGCAGCACCCCGCCTTCACCCGTCAGCTTCAGCCCGCTGGCCTTGGCGCTGCTCAGCCGCTGCGCGACGAGCTGCTCATCCAGGCCGTCCAGGCCGGTCGCGGGCATCGAG
>Ga0307518_10002850_pt1 | contig 12555 bp, 13 predicted proteins | sample 25_EM_MG_FD_203889 | JGI IMG/M metagenome (GOLD analysis project Ga0307518, IMG submission 203889) | Populus trichocarpa ectomycorrhiza microbial communities from riparian zone in the Pacific Northwest, United States - 25_EM | ecosystem: Host-associated > Plants > Roots > Unclassified | place... | reverse complement strand
TAAGTCACATGTCACACATGCTTCTCAGAGTGACAGAGAATATATGGTCAAATTTGGTCCTTCTAGTATCCTACCGAAGCAATCAAGGATGCTGCAGAATGTGAACGTCTATGGTGCCAAGATTTCCTCCGGTAATTGTATGTAATGTCATTTCATAATACCCTGGTTTACTAACTTTAATAGGCCTCCAATACCAACCAGAAGTAACATCCGAGCTTATTTGCTTTGGAGTCACTCGGAAAAATGCTAGAAAAAACCAGAAGATAAGCTTTGTTGTGACCTGGAAGATCAGTGACAAGGTACTCACCAGCACAAGTGAGGAATCCGCGGCCGTACGGAGATTTATCTCCATCGGTATGTTAAACTCTAGATAGCAATAATCTTGCAAGCGATTATGAAGGCGCACGAAATAATCGACGACATTAACGCCGGTACGATCAAAGCAACCAAGATCAGTTACTTTGATGCGCAACCGAGGTAAGCCCGACTTTTGTCGTTGCAAAAGCCACCCAGTGAGTTGTTCGAGCCTATTTACCCACTCGTCGCTTGGTCCACGGAGAGTCAAGTTCTGCAGGTCCTTCCAGACATCAATAGGGTACAAATTGCGCGTTGTCTCAGCTGACTCAGCACTACATGGGCGATCCATGAGGAGGCCAGTCAGATCCTGGGGGGCAAGTTCTGCATGGCGTACATTGGGGAATGCCTCACAAAGAGGCAAAGCACAAGGGTCATAGCTGGCTCGGCCCGTGAAATTTGAGAAGGTGATGTGGTGAACACTGGTGAATTTATCTCTGATACCATCGAAGATGAGAGAAGGCGAATCGCATTCATAGCGACCGCCTGAATACTCGAAGTAGTAAGGGCGATACTCGAAATGTGCCAAATTCGGCGCAACGATAGCTTGCATAATAGACATGGAACCACTTATTCTGTCAATGACCCTCGAGAGGATGAGGGTTTCGAGAACCGGAAACTCGATGCTGTTCGGTTGAAGGGTCCAGTCAATACTCCCTGATAGTGAGAGCGTTGTCAATGTTTGAGTTGGGAGGAGATAAGGAAACGATGGATCGTGACGAGCACCCTCCGTGAAATTGAGCTTGAGGGTCTTTAGTGTCGAAGGCGGGGCAAAGTCCCTCCATCCTCCACATTCGTCAAGCTCAAGGTGTTCCAGCAAAGGTACACGTGTTGGCGAAAGGAACTTTGGGTAAGCAGTGCTGTGAGTGCTTGGGATAACAGCACGCTTCAGAGAAGGGAACTCCACAATATGCTCCTCAATATACTTCTCGATCGTCCAAAATTCATCATCACCAATAACCCCACCACCATCAAACACTTCAAGAGAACGCCAACGATGTACATGGGGCATGACAATGGGCAGGCGTTGATGGTCAAGATAACCGAAGATAATGCTGGGCGTTTCTTCGACTTTAATAACAATATCGAGGAATAAGTTGCCGCTCCTCTTCAGATGAGTCTTTATGGCGGAGCACTGCAGCGCGGTCAAGTTTATAGTCGTCCAAAAGATTGGATTATCCAATATGGTATCCCTCCAGCGGCATGATACCTGAGCTAGTTTCCATTTGCGTTGGTGACAATTAGGGTAGACAGCCTGGACGTCAAGGTCGAGGATCGACACGAGTAACTCGGTTGGCAGGCGATGGATGGGTGGCCTCAGTCTATTAAGTTCGGTAATTTTGGTCCGCTGTGCTGCCATTGCAGTGCGGGCTTCTAAGAGTTGTTTGAGTGCGTTTTCTTCTAGTCGAGCTAATTCGACCCGCGCCTGAGTAAGTTCATTGATCATGAACGGCGTAACGACTTGAATCGCGGTATGACACTATTCTCAGAAGGTCCTCTACGCTCAGAGAGAGGGGGAGAGAGCTGAAGGAGAACTGAGATTAGTCGAGGAAAGGAGTGAACGGAGATACATACAGTACAAGGGATTTGGGCGAAACCCACGCGGGGAACGGCTGGGCTGTGAGGATAAAACGGGCACCAAGTTGTGTTGAGTATCTGAGGGGACGCGAAAGAGAGTTGTTGGGGAAAAGAAAGGGGACGCACGTCAGTCGAGCCACTTTTTTGGTATTCCCTGACAAAGACGATGACCTACCGATTCCTCGTTATGTAAACGATGGTGGCGAGTATACTACCTTGTTGCTTTCCTGCCCGTTCAAGGGAAATCTGTCGCCAAAAACGCCGCAGTACAACTGCTGACCCTACCAATCAGATTCGAGACCCAGCACTGACCAGTGACCAGAGCGCTACAGTACGCAACAACATCCATGGAGCAACTCTTAGGGTCACGAACGAACATGGTCCATTGGATAGAACGATCAGTGACCCAAATCCAACACTTCATTGCCGCGCGGACAGAACATGGCTTATTCCCTTCCTCCTCGCGCTTTGTTGCTCGGCAAGTGGCACACGCAGACAGTAGCATAGCAAGAGGCCCAGGGTGAAAAGCCTTGGCAGGTCTATTTCGGGTGCAGTAATTGGAAACAACTGGGCTGCAGAATGAGAACGCTGTCGGGTATAGCGCTGGTATGGAATAGTAAGCAAGAGGATACACTCTATGGACAGATGCGGCTACAAATACTATGGGCCAGTTTGGGGCGAGATTGACGTTGACAACAAAGGTAGCGTGCTCACTGAAAGTCAAAGCAAAGGATGGGTCGACAAGTGGGATGGCTCGTGTATGACAAGGCGCGGACAAGCAAGTAAAAAAACAACATCGCACTCGAAACCCAAAAGAAAATCAAAGAAAGTAGGAACGAGCAAACGAATAAAAACTCAGTTCCTAAGGCTCACCGTCCATAACCGCTTCCGCTCCTTCCGCGTCCCCAGCCAACAACGCCGCCCGCTGTGGACCCTCCACCATTGGAATTCCCAGACATGCCTCCATCTCCCCCAGAAGCCCACACGGAAGTAGATTCGCTTCGCGGGCGCGAACAAGGTGCACCAGTGAGCGACACCGGTGTATGCAGCTTCGAATCCTCTTCCGAATCAGTCGTCATATCCAAATCGCCTCCCCCTGCACTATTAGCCACTCCCATTCCGACGCCTGAACTGCCGTCGGCACTAACAGTACCCTCCATGCGAGCGCGTTTGCAGTCGCCACGTGAGTCGCTGTCGTCGTCTGGTGTCAGAGTGATGCTGGGTTGGGACGAATGACTATGGGTACGTGTGCCGAAACTTCGTTGTCCGAAGCATGAACCTGGAAGATCTGCAGCAGTGGGCGAAGACGATGGCGTGTGCAATGCGTATGCAGGTGCAGTGGGTATCGTCAGTGTCGGAAGGCCGGCTCGAGCGGCGGAGTGTGGGTGGGGGGTGGGTCCATGCAATGGAGGAAATGGCGAAGGTGATGTCGGTGAAGTAACGAATATGTTTGGCGAGTGTCCCTGTAACTGCAACGAATGCATTGGATGCGGGGATATGGATGGAGACGACGGGTGGGATGATTTTTCAAGCGAGAGTGCGTGAAGGTCTCGAAGAAGCACAGCGAGCACTGTTACACCAATCCATTAGTCGTCAAGGTGTGGGATGTAGAACTAGACTTACCTTCTTCTCCACCCTCCCCGCCCTTTCCTGTGCCTACATTCGTGCCATGGCCTCCTCCCTGCCCCGGGCCTGCCCCAGGACTCACATTCACATGTTCTACAAACGCACGGACAACATTGACAAGTTTGTCTACACGCCTCCTCTCCCTAGAAATTTCTGTCTCTGCCCATCGACGCCACTCCTCGGAGGGAGAAGGCGGGTGTGGAGAGGGTGAGTGTGCATGAAGCGATGGAGAATGCGAGTGTAACGACGGCGATGGGCCAGCTAAGGACAATGGCGAAGGGGCACCGATTGTCGTATGCATGTTGAGACCACCAAATGCATCTGTGCCCGACGATCCTCCGCCGGGACCACCGCTTCCAGGTTCGTCGTCTTCCCAGTCGACGTCTCGATCGGTGTCATCGCCGAGATTACTCGATGATCTGGAATGAGTTATGGTGTGCTGCCCTTGGCTCGATGGAAGAGAGAGTGACTGAGAATGCGAATGAGAGTTGCCAGAAGACCCCAACGTGCTCGCAATATGTGGAGGTATACGTCCACCAAGTTGCTTGACGGCTCGCCAAAGTGCTTGGTTCTCTTCGCGCATATCCGATAAAAGACGAGCAACTTCACCGGGAAGTTCGACACTTGAAGATGAAACATGAGAAGCAAGAAATCGAGCAAGAAATCGATGCTCCTCACCGACTTCTCTCTCTTGGATCGGGCTCCAGGGCCTTACGTTTAATGGCTTCCAAAAGATCAGGTCGTGCGCGAAGAAACTTGGGATGTGAGAATTCCCATATTTGGGGAGTTGAGGATGTACGTTGAGCTCGTGGTGTCTATTTGACCATGGCAGTGTGTTTTGCGAAAGGATAGGAATTGGTGATACACAGATGGACCGAGCAACGCGGAGATGGAAATATGAAACAGTGAAAACCAATCAGACCGTGCACGAGGAAAACACGAGTAGAGAAAGACGGAAACCTACCCTATTGATCTTGTGGAACCCATACATGTTTAGCTGGCGGACGAAGGACGAAAACTATCGATGCATGAAATTAGATTCATGTGTTCATGTAGTGGACAGAGGGGATGGTGAAAGGGTCGAGGGTATGGCACACGTACGTTATTGTGTTTAAAATGGGATCCCAGTATATTCCGGCTGAATTCACCGACGTTGGACACAACGAAACTACAATAAATGATTTCACGTCAATAACTCGCCAAGAAAGTGCGGAGGGGAAGGGCATAACGAACCTTGAACCGTGTTCTGTCCACGTGATGAAGTGTTGGGACTTTGTGTCGTTAATCATTCTAACCAAAGGATCATGTTAGGTCACAATCCTGAGAGTTAGAATTCTGTTGCGTACTGGTAGAGCTTGGTCACAAAATTGTTTGTGGTAATGGGTTTCCCCATGACAGCTTGCGTAGCGCTCTGGTTAGTGCCTGGCTTGCTGGGACCCGCACCTGATTGGTAGAGTCAGCAATTGCAGTGGGAACTTTCGGCGACAAATTCTCGCCGAGTGTGGAGAAAGAAACGTGATACCGACCTCCAAGACCGTATCCGGCAGTGAAGGCTGTCCCGTACTCGTCATCGGAAACGTCATCGATTATGTATGGATTAGGACCATCCATCTCATCATACGAGGCGGAAGCATGACCGTTCACGTCCAACTGGGGTTGGGACTGAAAGCTAGAATGGGAAGTTGACTGAGAAGCAGATTGTTGGGACAGAGACGGGTGTGAATGTGAATGTGACAGGGAGAATGAATGGGACGCATGTGATGAGGACGGGGAGGTCGGAGATACTGGAGGTGGAGGGGATGAGGCAGTGGTGGTTATGATTGGATGGGGGAGTGAGTGGCCATGGGCATGGGTGTAGCCCTGGGCGCCAGAGGTGGCGTTTGAATATGAATGCGAGTGCGAGTGCGAATGGATCGGGTGGCCACCACCAGCAGAATGAGAGGCGGGGAGGGCACCGGTGAGGCTACGTTTTCGGGGGACGCTCTTCTCTACGGCGAGTTCAGACGAGGATGTGCTGTGGGATCCGGTGCTAAGCCGGCGCTGGGTAAGTGGATCTGGATTGGGCGAGAGACCAGCGCCACTGGTATCGTCGAAATTGAAGGTAAAGGCTGGTTGGGTAGATAAATGTACTGGGGAGTTGAAGTTTTGAGGTGAGACTGGCGTGATTGGAGACACGCCAAGAGCCGAGCTACTGGAATGCGAGTGTGAATGGGCGTGGTGAGGATGTTGGGGGATCGCGTGTGGGTGAGCATGGTGAGCATGGTCTTGGAAAGGGCCCTGCTGGCCTTGGGAGTGTGGAAGGGGTCCGATCGGGGAATGCGCAGTCGGGGAGGTGACGGTGAGAGAGCTCATATTGAGCGAAAGGTTAGCAGTGGTGGGGCGCGGCTCGTTGGTATTAGGGCTGGCTGCTGCTGTCGACGTCCGACTTTGCTGGTGGGGGAAATAGTACGTGCTGGACGATGTGGGGGAGGGAAACGGAGATTGATTTGCGGTAGTTAGGAGTTGTGGGGGCTGGGCCCAGACGCGTTGCGGGGAGGACTGAGACTGTTGGTGTTGCTGTGGCTGCTGCTGCTGCTGCTGGGACTGAGATTGCTGCTGCTGCTGCTGCTGCTGGGCCTGGTAGTCTGCATAGTCCATGGTCACGACTGGGGGGTTTGGAGGGTGGACGAGGAAGAGGAGCGGACTACTTTTAATGCTGAGCGTTGCAGCACTGCCCCCATGCCCTTTGTCGCGTTTTCCTCCCAAGTTGTGCCAAATCGGGCACACACGGCATCTTCGGCCCCTCCCGACTCTTTGCACTTCAAGTTACAGCTTGGAACCCTGCTGTTGACTTGACGCAGCCGTGCCTCAACGAGTCCATCCTCACCACCGCTCCGTCGCCCTCCACCACTGCCCTGCTCGTTCTGCATCCGAGTTCATTTGCGACCCGCGTCATCAAAACGTGCAAGTCGTCGGTCTCCGCTCAGCGTATTTACTGGCCCATCCACTTTCATTGCGACGACTGCAATCCACCAGTACACTTGCTCATCCGTCTGATCGAGGATTCTCCGCAACGACGCATCTCCGCGAGCCTTCCATCCGCGCACGACCCTTCCACGTGTCGACATTCGAGGACTCACCGTGCTGACCCCTTCAGATCTCATCTCGTGCATCCCTTTGCTGGTATGAGAAGGTCTAATAATTTCCTCCGTCACGGCGCTACGCCCCATCTGTACTAACATAGTGGTCAGGGCTATGTCATGATCCATGCATACGACACACCTCCACGGTTACTTATGCTTAAAGGCGATGTCATGTTGCCCGTCTGACTTGCGTTACAGATGATCGAGTACGTCTGGATTCGCTTGTTCACCACGCACCTGCGATCTCCCTCTCCTGCTCACTCGTCCCATATCCGTCCCTGGCACTTTAATGTATTTAGTGGTTGATGGCCCCCGCCTGCGTCTGTCTGACCCTAAGTCTCGGATAATATCATCGCTTGCATCATACTGCCGTTCTTCCCGTAGGACATTTCAGCCTCTGTTCGTCACTCTACTTGCGATTTTGACACAGGACAGCCAGTTCCCCGCCCCATACACGACTCACCTACCGATAGGCTCTTGCACTCCTGAGCGGTATGCCATACACCGTGGCACAGGAACCCCATGCTCAAACAAGTAGCTAGGAGTATGTGTTCATGGTGGGTCGGAAGCGAGATCTCAGGCCCGCAAAAAGAACGCATTCTGTTACGCCTATCTGGTCAGTGCCAACCAGCAAGTATGCAAGGCCACCATGACCCCCGACATGCACCGCCAGTGGACTATCCTTGATATGGACCATGCGATCATCCCAAGTAAAACGGTCGTCCGTCGGAAAGTGAGTATCCGACGTCATCGTCCTCAGCATTTAATTCAGTTAACTGCACGCTGCCAGAAGGTACCGTTGGCTTTGGAGCCTGCAGCAACGTTATGATGGGAAATTAAACATACATGCCAGTAGTCTCCGGCCCATCGAGATCATCGCCAATATTGCCGAGCCCACATCATCTCCAGTTTGCCACGTAAATAACTTTTTTTTTATTACGCAAACAGCATTGTTATCACCCCTGATCCTACTAGGATGACGCCTTGGCAGGACAGTGCGCCCAGCGCCGACGTCCACTACATTCTGGAGCTGTATCTCTAGAAAAGTCTCAATTCAGTACGTCGAACGTTCGTTGTATGGGCCGGATTTGGTTAGATTGGGATGAAACTACTGGCGAAACAGACGTGAGCGACTGAGTTGCACCCAGCACTTACTAATAGGTCAGATAATACGGTCCATCGGGGACGGACAAATGTAGCCAACTCCAGAACACAAGGCCCATCTGTAAATTTCGGCGGAGGAGACTCCTAAAATGGAGTACTGGCTCAGGGGGTACCAGCATAGCACCCCGCCGCATTCGCCCAGGGTGTCAACTCATAATTGGACTACGTGTGTATTTATCACGTACAATTGTCACTGCCTTGGGAGTCCACAGCAGTATACTGCTGTAAATACGTACTCCACTGCACATGCGCACGCTAACCCCAGATAGCTTTCCAGCGATCCTGTGCGAAAAGGGAACCTACTATACAGTCATGATGGGAGGGCCCGGAACATAGCAATACTTGGAAAGATCACTCCAAGCTTGAGGTGCAGATGCCTAAATCTAATTCTCGACCGCCAGATTGTCCTTTGGATGAAACGTCCATCTGATTATTTTTTCCTTTGTTCGCCCAGGGAGACTGCCAACCACTAAGCATTGATTCTTAGTACGTATAGCTCAACACTAACATTTTCAGTCCATACAGTTCGTCGAAGATACGGTTTAACCGCTGCCAGATAAGTATCACTTGCCACAAGCACAAGAGCTAGTTCTAGTAGAACTCGTCATTGAAAAAGCGGAAAGCAGGCGCAAGTTCTCTCACCTCCGCCGCATCAACTGAATCATCCCAGCGTCTGGAGAACAGGCGGTGAACTACTTAGCTTTTCCAGACTTCATGGCTGTGACTCAACTCAGTCCTCAATCTCAGTCAAAATTCGCTAGTATGACACGGCTGACAGCCTCCCCCGTTGCTGGCAATGAACCATAAGACAACACCATGTGCATTCCAAACTTTCTCGCACGAACAAATATCAACAGCTGGTTACGAATAGTCAGTCCGGATTTTTTTCGAGTATTACTCCGATCTATTTCAAGCAACTTCTTTTCACCTGCCCCCAGCTTTGTAATGCTGGAACATTTGGTTGGCTGCCTCAATCTTTCCAGCCTCAAATTTTTGATAGGCTTGAGCTGTCACTCCGATCGGGATCTGAGTGGCCTCCGTAACGAGCCCCTCCATGGTAAGTTTGGCGAACTCGCTCAGCGGCATCCAGACCTTAGACAGCTCCTCTGCAGTCCCTTGTGCTTTGGCGACGATGTTAAAAGGAGAAACCGAGGAAGCTGTTCAAGGGCGCTTACCATCATGGAGTTCCGATTCGACAAGCCTAGAAATCAAATACAGGCATCTGTTGCTGGCTTCTATCAGAGAAACTTACGGTGGTATGATCTCCACGACATGCACATTCTTTTCCTTGAGTAATACGCTGAGTGCCAAACTCAAACTATGCACGGCAGCCTTCGTCGCACAATAATTGGCAAGCCAGGGGGCCGTCATCATTGCCAGCCCGGAAGAGATGGTGTACAAAAAAGTAGGCCGCCCTGCTTCCTGCACCATTGGGATAAGAAAATAGAAAAGGCCAGCAATTCGTGGAGGCACCTACTCCGAGTGCAATAAGGTGAGGCAGGAAGAAGGTTATCATCGTGACAACAGATGTATAATTGGTGTTTAGCTCAGTCAACAGAACTGAGAAGTTGGATTTAGCCTCGAGAAACCATTTCACCATCTATCACTTACCATCCAGGTCAACAGTCTCAGGCTTGCGGAAATCAAACTCATACTGGACCCCGCTTGAAAACATAACTGCATCGAGCTGGGGTGGACAAATCAAACTCATTAGCGTGCCAATACAGGATCGCAGAGCATACATCTGGATGGTTCTTGACGATATCATGTATGGCGGATTTCAGTGTGGCAGGTCCAGCATTGACATCGAGATTGATGGCTTTCAAACGCCCATCTGCGCCATAAGAGGATACTAGTTCGTCTAGTCTTTCTTGACGGCGGCCACAGACTAGGACTGTAGGTTTGGAAGGCAGATCGAGAATGTTCAGTGCAAGGGCTCGTCCCAAGCCTGAGGTGGAACCTATGATCAAGATACACCTAACGTTGTTGATGGAGGGCATGGTGGGGGTGTCAGTGGGGATTGATTCTTAGTCTTTAAGCGTCGAACATCAATATCTAGTCACGTAGCGAGTCATGCTATTCCTGTGCACCGACGGGGGTGAGTAACCGTATCGCTTCTCTGCCGCACATTGATAAGGCGGCCAATGATTGCCATTTTCGCTGACTCAAATACACAGATAGCGCTTCCAGTTTGGGTCTATTGGGGTGATGCGCGCTAGCGAATATGATTGTCACAGATTTGGTGACTGGGCAAAGGTTCCAACGTTCCATTCACAAAACAGGTCGAAAAGTATTACTCAGGACGATGACCTTTGGTCGCACAAAAAAGCCTTCATTAGTTGCGGAGACGCCCGAAGATTGGCTATCATTGGATGTCCATGTGATTCAAAGGCGACTCAACTGCTCACTTTCACGGACTCTCAACTACTCGATCCTTCCCTGAGCTGGTCATTCAATGTCGAGAGGTAACCCCTTTTCTTGTTCTATTTGTGAAGACGTAAAAGAATGGCGCGTAGGTCACCTCCACCATGAGGCTCGGATCCAGAAACGTGGCAAGAGTCATGGTAGCGGTGTGGAGGACACTTCACAAGTAGTCAAGTGACTACTCACTTCCCGATGTGACGAAAATTGTGTTACTTCTCAGGGGCACAATTGTTCGCCACGCAGGGTCAACATGCAACAGCGAAAACGTCAGCACAAGTGCTGTGCAAGCATGGCATAAAAACGATTGGTCCGTGTATGCCATGCAATACCAAGAACTTGAAGAAACAGTGATCGCGTCCCGCGATATCAAGTGACGACATTGGCATTAGGCAAGACCTCTAAGACTATGGCTATCTCGCTAGCGGCTCGCTTCTGTAGCAGTCACATTTTGCGGAAAGTGTGGAGAGCTCACCTCGGCCCAAACCATCTCTCAATAGAGTGAACGTCATGGATGGTGGCGTCACGGGGCAGGTAGTGTGACCGCTTGTGACCCTAAGTATTAACGAGCGTGTCAAGTGCCACAACCAATGGGTTCAAAGGTGCAGACCGGGGGTACACAGGGCAACTAACATGCCCAGCTTGCACAGGTTTCTACTTCCGGGTATGCAATCGCAAACAAAAATAAATCAAAAAACGGGGGTAGTGAACACGAAACGCAACGTCCATGCATACGGTTGTCACAAATGGTTCATATACGAAGCTGGAAACTAACGCACCCCTGGTTGTCCGACACAACTTCGATAACATGCGATTCAATATCAGGCAGGGAAGCAAAAAAAAAAGTAATCCCATGATGACGGCCATTGGTATTAGGTTCGTGACCACGAGGCGCTAGATCTTTGCACTGTACAGCATCAAGGGTCATTATGATGCTGAGTCGTCTGCAGGTAACTTTTTGAGACCAGGGGCCGTCTGAAAAAGGACTTACCTCCAGGCGGTCTAACTCCCTTTCTCTGTACCTTGGGAGCAGGGTGTGTCCGTTCATGCGATGATGTGGAGCCTGGCCAGTGGAGTGCTGCGGTTGTACATGCGGCGGCGTGGGCACCAATGTTGTGGTTATCGACGAGGGCTGTGTTAGATGTAGGAGAGAAGGTGTTTCAGGGACTGTGACACTTGTGGCGCCGAGAAGACTATTGCATGGGGTGAATTGTTGTATCGTGCAGTATTAATTGGGTGAAGGTGGGGAAGGCACGATACAAGGGCAAAAAAAGACAGACATAGTACTCATTCTCGGCTTGTGGTTTCCTTATTCGCACGTTAGCAAATTCAAGCTTCCAACCCCAGCCCATTCCTGTAATTCACCAGTGCACATCTCGCGTCGGTAACAGAGATGGAATGGAATGGCAATAACGTGTACCACGTTAATTTGATCGAATTTCTCCCTGAGCGCTTGCTACCTAGTAGCAAGTCCGGGATGTGAGTGCGATCGAACACGCATAATCATGACCTATGATCTAAGAGATAGCTGCCACTTAATCTTGGGCTATGGATCGACATACGCCCTCCAAGGACCCGCTATAGTATCCTGGGAGTCTTCAGCTTCAGCCCCGGAACACGTTCAATTTGAACTTCCTGCAGGGCGCTTGTCGGTAATTATCATGATGATAACGCAAGGTAAATGATCTAACTCCCGACGTTGCAAAGACAGCTATAGCTGTCCTCTCAGCTTCACTAGCCGCCCTCCTCGCATGCTCCTCCCCCAAGACTGTCTCTTCGAATTGCGGATAACGAAGTGTCCTGTTGCACCTTGCCCGCCCAGACACTCCGAACCCATGGTCCGTCCACGTGAATGTAGTACATATATGCATGCCGCTCGTCCGCTCGTCAACGCAGCCCGATTATCCGTAGATCACTAGCACCCCTTCGTATAGGTCGCACACACTCTGAGATACTGCAGACAGGCATCCAGCATGATCAGGTGCTCACCGTCATCTGCGGGTGGCACCAGTTCTTTGGGTACAACGAACCACGCAATAAAGTACCGCACCCACGGCACTCCCAGCGCATTCTGCGCGCACCGGAACTCCGCTGTGCTAGTGGAGTCTTGTAGGTAAGTCAGCGAGCGTATTTTGTTCCGGTCGAGAATACGACATCATTCTATCAGGTTATCTCTGTGCCTCAGTCGACTGTCGTGAGGTGCGTTCGTAGATGTGAATATAAAGTGGGGGACAAAAAGAGTGGTTGCGTGCTGTAGGCAGCATGCATATCCTCAGTAAATAGGATATAC
>Ga0307518_10002848_pt1 | contig 12561 bp, 18 predicted proteins | sample 25_EM_MG_FD_203889 | JGI IMG/M metagenome (GOLD analysis project Ga0307518, IMG submission 203889) | Populus trichocarpa ectomycorrhiza microbial communities from riparian zone in the Pacific Northwest, United States - 25_EM | ecosystem: Host-associated > Plants > Roots > Unclassified | place... | reverse complement strand
CCAGTCTGTGTCTTGTGTCAGGCTAATGGGGGTGTAATCTATGTCTGAATAGCTATTTCAGATGCAAGAAACTCAATAGCACAATCTATACAGATGAGGCTATGAGGTGGTGGCTATGCTACACTGCAGTAAATTTCCTGTGGCTTTATTTGTCCATACAATCCTTCCTGCAGCTAGGACTTTGCTCTCAGTGTATTAACTGCACAAATCATATTTACACAGTTGTACATGCCAAGGACATGATGTATATGGCCTTATTTGTTGGGTACATGTACACCGTGGCTGTGCTAGGACGCGGTAATTTTCCCACAGCTTTATTTGTTGATAGAATCCTTCCTGTGGGTAGGACTGTGATCTCAGTGCATTAGCTGCACAAATCATACTTACACAGTTGTACATGCCCAGGACATTGTGTGTATGGCCTAAGTCATTAGGGGCATGTGTATTGCGGCTGTGCTACACCGCGGTAATCTTCCCACGGCTTTATTTGTCCATATAATCCTTCCTGCGGGTAGGACTGTGATCTCAGTGCATTACTAACTGTGCAAATCATATTTACACAATTGTACATGCCCAGGACATTGTGTGTATGGCCTAAGTCATTAGGGGCATGTGTATTGCGGCTGTGCTACACTGCGGTAATCTTCCCACGGCTTTATTTGTCCATACAATCCTTCCTGTGGGTAGGACTGCAATCTCAGTGCATTAACTGCACAAATCATACTTACACAGTTGTACATGCCCAGGACATTGTGTGTATGGCCTAAGTCATTAGGGGCATGTGTATTGTGGCTGTGCTACACCGCGGTAATTTTCCTGCGGCTTTATTTGTCCATATAATCCTTCCTGCGGGTAGGACTGTGATCTCAGTGCATTAACTGCACAAATCATATTTACACAGTTGTACATGCCCAGGACATGGTATGTATGGCCTTATTTGTTAGGTACATGTACAGCGCGGCTGTGCTAGGCCGCAGTAAGTTTCCCGCAGCTTTATCTGTCCATACAATCCTTCCTGCGGGTAGGACTGCGAGTTCAGTGCATTAACTGTGCAAATCATATTTACACAGTTGTACATGTCCAGGACATGGTGTGTATGGCCTTATTTGTTAGGTACATGTACACCGCGGTAATTTTCCCGCGGCTTTATTTGTCCATACAATCCTTCCTGCGGGTAGGACTGCAATCTCAGTGCATTAACTGCACAAATCATACTTACACAGTTGTACATGCCCAGGACATGGTGTATATGGCCTTATTTGTTAGGTACATGTACACCGCAGCTGTGCTAGGCCGCAGTACTCTTTCTGCAGCCTTATTACCCGCAGCTGTCAACCTGCAGTAGTCAACCCGAGTTAGTTAACCCGCAGTAGTAAACCTGAGTTAGTTAACCCGTGGTAGTAAACCCGACTTAGTTAACCTGCGGTAGTAAACCCAAGTTAGTTAACCCGTGGTAGTTAACCCGCGGTAGTCAAACCCTGGCAGTGAACCTGTAGTTCTATTTGTAGTTCCACCTTATTGCCAAGTGGCTCAGCCCTACTATATTCATTGGTACTAATGTTTCCTAACCCACCCATTACCTTCCATTACAGCAAATCTCAGCCCGCACATATGACATAGTGATTACACCCTTATCCACTCCCTAAAACAGCACCATAGCCCACCCATATCACAAGGTGATAATATCCAACTTGAGCCCAACCCGTGTTACACGGTGACAGTCCGTCCTTGGGCTACTGTCCGCTGGCCCGTGACACTCGGCCGATTTTCACCTTCAGGTGGCCGTGTAACACAGCCTAAGTAGGTGCATGGGGTCTTGTACCCACCGACCTGACTGATGCCGTCGAGGCTACAGTTGAAGTTTTCATTTTTCCGGCCGTTGAAGCAGAGGGTGGAGTAGACATCTTGTGAGGTGGACGGTCAGCCGGATTACCGGAGTTGAGGAGGTCCGATTTGAACCATTCCAGCATCATACCTTTTAGATAGGATTGGGTGAACGTTACCCTTGCCCTATCTTGGTGGAAAGCCTTAGCACAATCCTGAAAGCACAGTTCGCACTGGACCAAGAAGGTCCAGAGTTTTTTGGGGTCCGTGCCATCAAAGGTGTCCGGTTCACGGACCTTGGCATGGGAGGAAGAGGAGTTGTTGGTATGACGAGAGGAGCGGGAGAGACAGTTGACAGTGATGGCGAGATTGTGGAAGACAGCCAGACTAGGGTCCAGCTCTTCTGTGGCGTCGAGAAATTCATTGTTGTCATCGTTCATCTCTGGGACCGTCCTCAGGGCCGAACCATTGGAAATGACCGGATTCGCGACGTTCCGGAGTGGGGTCGCGATGGTAGGGAAACCGATCACCAGAAACGGATTCATGGTGACCTAAGTCTGCAGAACCACGAAGGCTCTGAGATGCAGCATCTCAATGCGGAGTCACAGACGCTGTGGGGTTTCAAACTGTGAAGCTCCGGAATTGGCTAACAGAAGCTGGAGGTTGCCTGCGGTTAGACAGGGCTTGCTGTGCGGCAGAAAGATGGAGGTTGTCTACTGCACCTGCTTCCTCAGCAAGTGCTGCAGCGGTATGAGCGCGAGAGCGTGTAGTCGTGGTCATAAGAGATAGAAACTAGTTTGCGTACGAGGTTTGGGATAGTGAACCCACACAAGTGTGAGTCTGAAATACTGTCAAGTCCAGGTCTACTCCGGTATGGGGTCTGGTCAAGTCTGGACAGAAACGGACGAAGAAAGAGGGCAGAGGGCTGGACAAGAGATTAGTCTGGCTGGAGTTGGTGACCGCTTGGATTCAATGACTAAGGACAACGAGCGTTGATCCCTTGCGTAGGTTCCAGTCAAGAAGAGGAGACAGAGACAGAGACAGAGACGGACAGAACCAGGAGTAGATGACTATGGTTGATTTCAGACTGAAGGATACAGGATAATCTACAGAGTACTTATACTAAGTAAGAACTAGGGACAAGTACTTACGGTGACAAGTAAACAGCCTAAAAAGTGGACAAGGGATAACCGGAGAAAGTACTAGGTCAGGTCCGGGTAAAATAAACCAGGTCTGGTGAAAATGATACAAGGCAAGGGATATAACAGGTACACGGAGAACTCACGTCAAGGCAGGGTAGACGGTGAGGTGTAGTAAGGACTGTACAGGGATTAGACCAAGGGTCATACTTAACGGAGGTATATCTGTGCGACTGTGACCAGAGTAAGTGATGCGTGACTGGAGTTGAGCTGTAGAGCTGCGATGCGACCGGAGTAACCAGATAAGGCCCGGAGTTGGACATGGTCGTAACGCAAGGACTACATACCTGGTAGCTGTTGCAGAGCAAGATAAACCGTGTCGTCACCAGGTCCCTCACCCAGACGGTCACCCACATTTGAATCCCCTTCTGAGCCATCCCCACCACCCGAGCTTCCGTGGATGGTGTCCATGCTCAGTGCAGACTTCTTAAGTTTCTTCCAGGCATGGTAATCAGTCTTGTGGTGGATGGCTTCTTGGCATTGTAGCCACAAGGCCATTTGTTCGATGTAGTCGCGTTTGTTGCTGGCTCAGTAGGCGTCCTTAGTGTAGTCGATGTGTAGGCATTCAGGGTATTCTGTATTATATCTGTCAGCACTCCCGAGAGCTCAGATAGACGATACGTAGTGCATGAGGGAATGGATCTTGGGTATGTTGAAATGCTCACGTATTCTGAGCTCTGTGAGGGCATGTTTGTGTGTGTGGAAGAGGCTAAGGCTGTCCTGCATAGCCACGAGTGTCTTGTCCGTATGTTGCTGGAACTGCGCATAGTATATGAAATTGAGCAGTGAGTGGGCCACAATGAGGACACTGTCTTCGGTCACACCGGATAAGAGACCTACAAACACTCTCTCCATTTGCTTGTGCTCCGTGCCTGTCCATTGCAAGACCGTAGAAATGCCTTTCTTGAAGTGGTGAAGGCCAGGGTATCAAGTCACAGCCTGAAATCGGGCATCCATCTCCTTTTCGCCGAGTATGCCCAAGCACCACTGCACGAGGTGATCGTGAAAGATACCCTTATGGAGTTGATGGAGGATGTCAGGTGTGATGCAAATGAAGATGTTGGTGTAGGGTAGGTCCTTCCAAAATGGTTCAAAGACCAGGTGCAAACCTTCCTTATCGAACTTCCTTGATTGTTTATTTCTTCACTTCCACCACAAGGTCTTCAACATGTCAACCATGCTGTGGCATGCGCATTCCTCAAGGTCACCACGATTCTGCGATTCAACCAGACAACAAGGACAGCAACTCTCCTTGTTACACGCCACCAGACATTGTTCAGGAAAATCGGCAACGTAGGCAGCCAGAATGGGATGGACTCGACACACAAAACCATCCGCACAAACCATGGACTTCCCTCAATGACCAGCATCCACCAGCGGACACAGCAACAAGGACATCGCGTAATGGAATAGATGGTACCCTGCAATAGAATGTGTTTTCTTCTGAAAACACTCCAGCTTTGACACAGGTAAGTAGCCGATTAGGATTGTTGAGTGTGCTGACACTCATCTTCGGACGTCTTTCGAGATATTCCCAATTGTTAGGTATACGGGCCATGCTTTCTTGTCACCGCTGAACACGGACAGCGCCATCTTATCGGAGGACAAGATCACCGGCACCACCACTGCACCGTCTGGTAATTTTTTCTGTGCTTCTCTGTCAGCTTGGTTTCACCCTTCGCAATCAGCAGTAAGTACTTACCTGTGTTTCTGACCACCACTCACCCGTCCACATCTCATCGTAGATCTGATTCTCTCCCTTCTGATCAGCATACGTGCGCTCTGGGACATACGCCATCATGTCTCGGAAAGCAGGGTTCCCAATAAGCTCTTCAACACATTCAACAGGATCTCTTTGCCATAGTTCAACCATCTCCTGCTTCACGGCCCCATCCTCACCAACCACGTCTCCCTCCACATCAATCATCTCACATATCCAAGACAGGCTGGTATGCAAAGAATCGATATGCTTGAGGAAGGAGCAGGCATTATTGAATGAAACGCCACTCTTCCACATCTGTAAGGAATCGCACTCAACATTGAGCAGGTGGGTCTGACTTCATTCACTTACATGGGCCAACTTGAGCAACTCATCTATCTTCTTTTGCCCGAGGTTTTTCATCAAAAATTGCGCTAGATCCCATTCATCTTCATCACAGAAAGGTGTCCATTCACTTTTGCCCTCTTCAAGTCCTGCCGCTTCCAGAGACTCGAAGACTGTCTGCCTCTTATCCAGGATTGTAGCAGCGACGCCAGCATACTGCTCTGTGAAGCATTCAGAGGATGGCCAATGAGGCGAGTGCTCTTCATCTGCCTCCACTTGTGCCTGCTTTGATGGTGGCTCGGACAGATCGGGTGGCCCAGGATCAACATCAACATGAGTCTGATGAACGAGGTGTCCATCCGGAACATCAAGACCAACGTCGGGACCATCCATGCCATCAAATGCATCCTCCCAGTCATATGGATAGTCTGGTGCATCGTCATCCATCTGTGCTGGAGGCTGATTGTCTTCATCGTCTGATACAGTAAATTTCAAGCATTTGAGGACCTTCGACCATTGATCACGACACGCAGATGACTGCGCAATATGCCGCTTGATCCCTGCCTCAGTGACCATGGGCTTCAAGCAGTAGTTGCAGCAGTGGGGGGCCATGGTAGTATGGTAGGTCAGTCATCCACTTGTCTCTGTCCCAATGTCTCACTAATTGATCTCTTTGACAGTTGGCAATATCCCGGACCATCACACACAGTCCATGGACAGATAGGTGGGGCTCTGTCAACGAAATATATATCTTTGATTTTGCAGACTATCCTGTGACCATGTCGCGATGCGCGTTTGTGTCACCAACGTTTGTTGATATCTACAAATAAGCCAAATGCAAAGAACAGGTATAAATTGTGCCCTGCCACTGATCATTCCAACACAACCTAACTTGTTCTTTGTGCAAGCGACACCCTCTCAGTCTCATATGCAACTCTCAACCAATGTGCCCTATCACCCCAGTGACAAAGAAAATTATAGAGGTTAGTCTGACCAAATAACAACGCAGATCGCGACTGACAATGTTCAACAAAAAAAAAGATCCTGGTGGTCAGGTGCGCCGACCATCAGAAAAGGTGAGGCAGGCTGTACATGAGCAAGAGACAGTGCAGCGCTGTGATGCCAAGGCCCAGAAGGACCGTGAACACCACCACCGCCACCACTTAATAGAGGAAGGGAGTGAGAACGAAGACGAAGAGCACAGTGATGAAGGGTGGGACATTGAGTCAGAAGACCTTGATGAAGAAGAGGAAGAAGGCACTCATGTAGGTCGTTCCACCATTTTTTGATGTGCCAGACTGACAGAATACCATGTTCAGTTTAGTAGCCACCCTGTACCCAGTAGACTTAGTGCGGTGCCTAGGCAACGCCTCATGCCCAGCAACAGCAAAGTACCCAGGATGGTTGGCGGCAACATTCCCAACCCCAGTGGCCAGGTAAGTAATATAGTATTGTAGTTGATAGATATATTCATCAGTGACAGGGAGCCTTTTACTCGGATGGTGAACTTGACGCAGGACCGACCACGCACAACTGTTCATCGGAACGACAGATCGTCAAACAGAAGAACAGACACATTGAACATGCGAGCTCTGAAGGTATGGTGACAGACACCACAAACCGGTGAGTCGGTAATGCTATCATCCGAACAAAATACCTCAATGCACCTAGGAGTGATCATGTCTGTGCCAAGAGATGGAGGGAACCCATCGAAGAAGACGGTCCAGAGACGACCATTGTCAAGGCACAAAAGCTCACCGAACACAAAGGTCGTCCACACGCCAGGGACTATGACGATGTCACCGAAGAGTTTGTCATCACAGCCATTGGGGACTACCGGGTACGCCTGTGTGCTGAGGGTCCCATGCCTGACCATACACAGGAGGCCACGCTTCTGAAAGCGTCTTGGGCCAAGGTGTTACAGACCACTGGTGTTAACCTTGTGCAGATGCCCCAGCTCGCCAAACTCGTAAGTGCTGTACCAGCTGTCTGACACTACTTTCTATTATGCTATATAGATTACCAACCGTAGCTTGCAAGTTCGCGGTGAGCTCAAGGCCAAGCTGCGCCCTCTCGTTGAAGGGATGTTCGGTTTCCACAGCAGCCAAACCAAACCTGCGATCAAGAAGAACCACATTAGCTGAAGAATTAAAAGAGGACGCAAATTTTGCGTTTAAGGTTGACTGGTTTCCTATTGGGCATGCTGGGTGTAGTCACTGATATATTGTGGACAGCATAGAGCGCTCGTGCAAGATGAGCGACATGGCTTCCTCAAGGTGCTGATTATACAAAAAATCATCAATACAATGTGGTTCGCGAACAAGAATGACGAAGGTGTCAAACATCATGCGTTATTCAAACTGTTCCCTTTGCCCGCTTTGGCGTTAGTGCTGACGGCGGTAAGTGCTGATGTCTGCGATCACCACTGAGTTATTTGTCATTGACCACGCGACTTAGATTGAGTGCTGTGTGGACGAGTGGATGACTGGCATGCACACAGACACCCCTTTTACCGTTAATGACTACCACACCGGATATGATTGCCACCTCCAATGTCTACAAGATTTCAACAAGGCGATGAAGGAATTCGGCGTGCTGAAGGGCATTTGTGCCAAAATTTATGAGGACAGACAGTAAGTATGCTGTGCTGTGTGCTCATTGTGGGTACTGATTGTCTAGCTAGTATCCATTCTGGTGCACCTGCGCCCTCCATGCAGCCACAGAATGTGGTGTCGGCCCATATCATTGCAGCTGCCATCAAAGAACATCAGGAGGGATTGACCACGGAGGACGAGTTGGAGTGAGATCAAGTAGCTTACTATATGTGAAGTACTATCAGTGCTAAATCATTTAATTACATTCCCATGGATTGACTGTGTACTGCCTTGCTGAGAAATGAAGTATATGTTGTGCTATACTGAAGTGATAGCAGAAGTATATCAATGTTTTGATAGAAGGTGAAGGGGCTATGTTGTAATATATAGTCTGGGTAGCATACATAGCAGCTTTGCTACATTGAGTACATAGTCTCATGTCAGACTATGGCTGCTATGGAGTGCTATATACTGCATGCCTGTTGCTATACTGCCTTTATATTGGGTACTTGTCAATGGTGCTTCGACTGCTACAAAGGCTACATAGTACTATATTGCCAAGTGTTTTTTTCCTGATGGATGCACTGAAAATCATCTACCACCTAGGGACAGGTCCATCATTGGATAACCTTCTCCAAACATTTCTTGTAACTTACTCCCTTTGAACCCTGTGCATCACGACGAGACTGACAATTGTTCAATAACATTCTGCTCACTGTCCCATTCCATCATCATGGTAGAGTGTCAAGACCGGTTCTTCACCGATCTGATCTCTACGAGGGGTCTGGGGGTCAGGGGTTGGCCTAGCGGTAAGACCGAGATGCTACGTAGTGTAGTCACGCTTCCTGAGTAATAGGAAGGCTGACCGAGGGTTATACGGAGTGTCCAAGGGTAAACGGTCTACGACCGAGTGCTTGCACGAGACAGAGACAGAGAGTGCAAAGGGAGAACAGAGGAGAAGTATCTTATTCGATATTCAAACTGAAACTACAACAGACTGAGTATCTAGGTATTTATACTAAGTAGAACAGATGAGGCGATGTACGGGGAGTCAGGATTACCGACAAACCATGAGCGCAGTTGCACTGCGTGCTGAGTAAGTACGGTAAGTGCGATAACCGGATTACCGATGAGTATCGTATTAGTAATGGAACGGGACAGGAACATATAGTGACCAGAAACAAGAAAGGAAACATATTAGGTAATCGTACAGAGAGACAGATCAGACAACACGCTCACCGATCGGTGGCGCTACAAGACAGATAGAGAGAAACGGAAAAGGGGAGTACATACTATAAACAGACGGCGAATGTGTGGACACGATCAGACAATAGGGTACAGGGTGATTGGATGTCACGGTTGTGACATAGAGTGACAGGATGGTTCGATGGCCCAACTAAGGATCAGTAGGAATGATTTCAATGTTGTACCTGTGCCACATCAGGCCATTCCTGCTTATTCACTTAACTTTATCAGTGTACAAGCTTTATTGATACCACAAGTTGATCACCTTGCTTGGCAAGGTCTCTGTCACCCCTGTAAATTGTGAGAACGTGCCCCCTAACGTTCCACGACTTGCCGTGCTTTACTAGCCCTACATAGTTCAAGAAAAGGGCTACGTAGACATAGGTGAGATCTCCATCCTTCAATGTTTTTGGATGTATCTTCTGATGTAAGATTGGTGCTCTTGAAGATCGGTTGGAGGTGCTGCAGAATGCAAAAGTTTTAAAGGCCAAGTACTTCAGGTTTGTTTTCTTCTCCGTTGTTCTGCAAGCTCAGCAGCCAAAATGTCGGCCAGTGATGCAGCCTCAAAATCAAGTTCATCCCAGACCACAAGTGTCAAAATCGACATTCCCAAAGTGAGCAAATCTAACATAGTAGTGGTGCTCAACAGTCCCACCCGCTGCTCACACCAAATCCTACCACCAAACGCAAGCACATGGTAGTGTCAGACGATGCGTCAGACTCTGCTGTCGCTGAAAAATTGAGCTAGCCATCATTGCAAGGGACGGGGCCATTGAGCTTGCAAGGTGCTTCGGGGGGTGCATTGTTTCGCTCTCAAGTCTCAACCATGTAACACTCCAACCCTAATCCAAAGCATCCTTCGTTGTCCTCAGTAAACATGCTGGCCCATCCTGATGGCTACCCACCTCCACAATGTTGCCGCATACCGACACCCACCACCATCTTGGGACGATGACAACAAGGGCTATGCTACCTTTACCAATGTGCAATGATGGATAGTTGCCATATGAAATGACACCTATGCTGACCGTATCATTGTATGGAGTATATAGGAAGTGTACAAAGTTGCTATACATAGCTGTTTCAGAAGGCTTTCCATGAGAGAGAAGCTTGAAAATTGCCACCATGGTCCGATAAGCTCTTAGGTGCGTGTTTCGAATTTATTGCTTTCGACTGACGTTTCTAGGCACTCGTTTCAGCCTTCCACATTGTCGGGCAAGTGGTCTATGTGCACGATCAGTGGCATGAGTAACCCCTTGGTGTATTGATTGACTCTTGCAGGTCGTGGCTTGAGTCCGGACCCTGCCATGGCTACCTGATCTTTTTTCCAAACCGTGGGTATTTGACAAACCACAGCTCTGCATGGGTTATACCGTACCCTTACTGGTGCGGGTTGCGGTGTGTACGGATATGGGTACCACAGGTTAACCCATGCTCAACCCTAGAGGTGTGCTGTTCGAATGTGATTCTTATTTCATATGGCCACAAGTCTCTGTAATATAGTATACCAGGTGCCTGCAGTCAATGTTTCTCGAATTCCTCACTGATCTGCTTACTAGCCCTACCCCCCGCCATTGTCGTTGTTGTTGTTCAATTTCTTGATGGATGGATGGCTGTGAACATCTGATCCACACTGGTAGTTGTTGTCATGGTGATCATGGCAGTGGATCATCATCCACACTTTCATGACATCAGAATTGAGGCAACTTACCTGTCTGCGCTGAAAGTGTATCCAGCAGGTGAATGGATGCACCAGTCGACTGTTTGCGTTCGGATGACACGCAATCGAACCAAGGCATCATTGGCAACTGCAGGAGTGACATCGGGAGAGACAAAGGGTGATATTGGTGGTAGATGAAGTGACTGCGAAGATTTTGCAGAAACAGCAATGACGTCAACTTAACACGCTGGCTGCAGAATCAGCGCATGTGTTACTAGACTGAGAAATCACAACAAAATGACTTACCTGGGATCGGATACAATTGTGATGCATGCCAAAGTGCTGCTGAGTCAAAACCCGTGCTGGGCACGGGTCAGTTGTAGGTGAGTTGTTTGTTGACTCGGCACACTGCCAGATGCATTCTGATGATTAAAGAGGGAGATGTGTTTGAGTCGCGTAGATAGGCATCGACGTCAAACAGAATGCTGTATTGTCTTAGATTGTCTTCCTCGGGCTGTGACATGCTCAGCATGGACAGGAACAGAAACAGATTGGTTGGACAATGGAATGCAATGGTTCCGTCTGCAGAAACATGGAGTGGACGGCTGGTAATTGATGATCTTGGACCCTATAAGTGTTTTCAATCATGGATGTAGAGCATGATGGTATTCGGACGCCTGTTATTTGATCCTCTTGAAAGCTTGAACCAAGCAAGGTTCATGCCGGCTGGCGCTGGCACTTCCCCGAGTCCAGAGGTCCTATGCATATACTGGAAGCCAGGCTTAACATCACAGCTTGTTATCAACCTCCCCTTCTTTCTACTCCTTTGGCAGTCTTTGCATCATTGGCACATTCATTTTGCCATTGGACTTATTTGTTTGGCTTCAGATGCCAGTCAACTCGTATATCTCCCACCTCTAGCATGTACGTTTTGTGCCTACGTTACCACCTCAGTCCATTACGGCCATTTCGTCAGCACTTGATACACTCAGTGTATTCATGTGCCCTTTATGAATCTGTCTCACCGTCCAATAGGATTTTCAGGTCATGCTCTTGATGTCCCCATGCTCTTGCGAGGACTGCTGTCACTGTCCCTTTTTCAACAGCTTGTTTGGGATATCAGTTCTGGGCAGTATAGCCCTGCTTTCTGTTGCTCCATAGTGGCTGAGAGCAACAAAATATTCTAATGGATATCTCCGTTTTATCTATTCGCCAAGTGTGAGACCCATCAACATTCATGAGGCTGTCTCACATGTTTGTATCGCCCTCGTAGACACCCAACTCTGCTTCTCTGAGGTTTACGATAATGCTTCATCTGACAAACTCGAGGACCTTAGTTCGACAATCCATTCGCCTCCCCACACTGCCTGCCCCCTCTTGATGAATGGTTTCATGTGGGAACCCTGGTGAAATTAAATGAATGGCACAGGAAATTTCACCCGCTTAAACCACCAATGTTTACACTGATGATATACTCAAGTGTCGACATGCAATCTGAATAGAAATGACAACAAAGTTGCTGGAGTTGAGCTCGTCTTCCGGGGCTTCTTTTCTGCCATGTATCGATACTCACCAGACCTTTTTATTTCAGAGATAGTTCATATAAATGGATGCCCAAACACAAGGGACAGAACACACTAGTTTCCGCACTCACAGAATTACGACGCCTCTATTCCCTGCATAACACATGCAGACGAGTCCCATGTTGGTGACGATTGCATTACTCGTGTGACTTCGCCTCTGACCTGCAAGCCTGAGAAGGTGAAGCATACCTAGTGAAAGTGCTGCAGGCACATAATGTACCTACTTTGTCATGTGTAACACAGCCACCCAAGGGTGAAAATTGGCCGAGTGTCACAGGCCAGTGAAGGGGAAGCCAGGGATTGACTGTCATGATGTAACACGGGTTGGGCCCAGGTTGGATTTTGTCACCCTGTGATATGGGTGGGCTATGGTGCTGTTTAAGGGAGTGGATAAAGGTGTAATCACCATGTC
>Ga0307518_10002847_pt1 | contig 12567 bp, 5 predicted proteins | sample 25_EM_MG_FD_203889 | JGI IMG/M metagenome (GOLD analysis project Ga0307518, IMG submission 203889) | Populus trichocarpa ectomycorrhiza microbial communities from riparian zone in the Pacific Northwest, United States - 25_EM | ecosystem: Host-associated > Plants > Roots > Unclassified | place... | reverse complement strand
TGGTCCCTATAGTACAGCAGAAATGATTAACCAGTCCTTTTTATTTCAAGAATTATATATTTAACCCTTATTTGTTTCAATCCATTTATAAAACTCAATCCTCTCGTCATTTTCATGCTCTTTTCTGACTCATTTTTCTTCTTCCTATGCTGAAAGAGAAAGAAAAAAAAAATTGATACGGGAAAATTAAAAGAGAAGAGAAAAAGATCTTGTAACAAAAAACCGTGTTTCTAAAAAATTTAATTTTTTTTATTAAAAATTATTTTTTTTTATGTTTTGAATCGTTTTGATTCGCTGATCTCAAAAAGAATTTTTTTTTTTAAAAAAATATTATTGATATATTTTATAATAAAAAACACTTTGAAAAGTAAAGGTAATCACATTTCCAAACAGACTCTAAATTGAAGACAGTTTAAAGAACTGTGGACTAGTTAATAAGTTTGAATAAAACAGGGACTAAGATATAATTAACTCTAGTAGCAAAATACGTGTCAAAAGATAAGGAGAACAGTGACGTTCGTAGTTAGGTAAGTGTAAGAAAACCCAAACAGATTTTGTATTTTGCGTAAATAAAGGGTGTTGTGTCCGAAGAAGGGGTTAAGTCCAGGGCAGGGCAGGCAGATAAAATTTACTTAAATTGGTGATCGATCTGAAGAGACGAGAAAGAAGAGAAAAAAGCAGCTGAAAGAGAGAAAGAGAGAGCGATGGCACTGAAAGAGCGTAGTCCCGAAACCCCTAAAACCTCCTCCAAGGTACGATTCTGATTCATTTTACCTAACCTAATCTAGGGCTTCTATTTCCGATCTGTTCTGTTCTTTTCAATACTTTGGTGGTTGAGATTTATTTATTTGTTTTGAAGAAAAGTGGAGCCTTCTTGATAGCTAAGGGTAGAAATGCTACGACCAAGCGAAATGTTGTGATTTCTCTTTTTTATCTACTAAATGCAACACAAACTGTTTTTTCATTTGATAAAAAGAAAAAAAATTCAATTAGTATTTTTTTTGAGTTTGATAAGGAATAGTAGTTGAAATTGATGATATGATATTTTATTGACATGCTGGTTTACGTGTTAATCTTGTCGTTTGGAGCCTCGAGGTCCTCATTTCTCGATGATTTTTTGGCACTGTACAGTTTTTCTTATGATGAACAATCTGGAAATCTTGCAAGATTTATTTTTCTGCTCTTGCCCTTAATTTTGTGTCTTCATGTCATAAACTGTGGCTATAAGTAGGGAGAATGTGAGCTGTGTGTGTCAAATGGTTTCAATGGATAATAAAAAGACGCACTTTTTTTCTTTTCCCGTTGTTTTTCCAACTCAATTTTTAGTGGTAAATTGAGTTACCCATTTAGTTTCCAAAGCTGATGATTGCCTTTCCTAGTGGCAATCTAACTTTTTAGGATGCACCATAGAGAGAGCAAAATAAAATACATGCTTGATGATAACTGTTTCCGTCACATAGATACATTATTCTCATTCCCTTTTGATTTGAGTAATTCAATATTTCAGAATCTATGTTTCTTTTAGATATATGAACCTAATCTGCTTAAACAGCTACAGATTTGTTAACTTTTGATTATGAAATTTGAGGAAAATAAAAAGGAAAGAGATGGTAGTTAAGTTTTAAGTTGTGATGACAGAATCCACGAGTTGCAGTGCGATCAATTGATACATATGCTGCACAATGCGACAAATGCTTAAAATGGAGGGTGATTGCAACTGAAGAAGAGTATGAGGAGATCAGAAGTAAAATGGAAGAGTCTCCATTTGTTTGTAACAGAAAACCTGGTGTATCTTGTGATGATCCTGCTGACATTGAGTACAATGCCACTCGAACCTGGGTCATTGATAGGCCTGGCATTCCAAAGACACCAGAAGGTTTTAAAAGGAGCTTGGTTCTTAGACGTGATTTCTCCAAAATGGATGCTTACTATATCACACCCACAGGAAAGAAGCTGAGAACACGTAACGAGATAGCAGCATTTATAGATGCAAATCCAAAATACAAAGATGTAAACCTATCTGACTTCAATTTTACCTCTCCGAAGGTAATGGAAGACACCATCCCAGAAGATGCTGTGAGAAAGGTTTCCTCTAGTGGAAATGGCAACAAAAGGAAGGCATTAAAGGATGCAGCTTAAACTGAAACTGATCTTTCGGCTGATCTGCAGTAAATTGTTTTGGGGTCTTGTATCTTGTGAGAATGGTCTGGTGAGAATTTCCTGCAGCTTTCACCTTTTGTGAGGATTTTGTTTTTCCCCGTCGATATTGATGTGGTTTATGTCCCCTCTCCTCCTCTTCCTCTCCCAGGCTTGTCTTAATTATTGCAAGGCAACTAGAAAGGGCTGATGCTTTGAGACAGATGGTAGAACATTGTTTTTTTTTTTTAATAGTTAAACTAATTGTTAATTTACTGTTATCTTTATTTATTCGCATTAGATGTTTCACAATCTGCTGTAATCTTTTCTGGCTGCGGAATCTGGTCTTTTTTTTATGGAAACCTGTAGGCATCCGTGTTTACTAGGATTCCCGGGGTGAGAGCAGGGGTATTGTTGCTGTAAAAGGTTATCTGGTTTTGGGTTGGGGGAGACAGCAGAAGAATTAGTTTTCCCTTTGGAGAAACCTGGGATCATGGACCATACAGCTTGCCATTGTCAAGGAAGTTAGCAATGCGATTGCAACTGTAACTTATTGGGGTAAAGAACCAGCATCAAGAGGTTGGTCTAGCGACACAACAAGAGTGTCAGCTTCTAGATGGTCGATTTCAGCAAGGTTTATCATTTCAAATTGGGAAATAACTCCAGTGTCATGAATGGTCTGGTTATGCATGTTTTGAAAGCACGTGGCAGGTCAATGTGAATTTCTGATATTGTATTTTCTCACCATCATTACTGATAAGTGACCATCGCGCGTATTTTTTTATTTTTAAATAAAAATTGCACTGTACATCCTCGTGCTAGACTGGAGAGATGGAGCCTGGGTTGAAAAGCTACTCCGAAAGTGTGACCAGCCATAGCAGAAAATTCTAGAAAAATTATGACGGGCATTAAAGACAATCAAATCATGGATTTGTACTCTTGGTATGCGTGCGAGTGGCATTATCCTAGCCGAACAAAGAAAAATTCAAAGCCCACAGTTGGCACGACGCATTGGGATTTTTATTAGGATTCAATTATTCAATTCATTTAGAACTTTGTTTAGAGTTTAGAATTTGAATTAGAAATCTGCTTTAAATTTTGCAAGAATTAATTCCATACATTGAGAATACGGTTAGTGTACACACTGCTCAACACCCAGAAAAGTTCTGTACACGAATTTGGGTGGATTGAAAACCCTATATGTAGATAGCAGGAAAAATTTCTATTCGACTCCGTAACATTCAGTAGCAAGTCGTGCTGCCCTAACACCGGCCATGCGGGGAGAGAAGTCATAAACTATGAAGGTGCTGCGCTGGAATTCTAAACAGAGGGCGAAAATCACAATAAGACCTTATCAAGATTGAAGCAGTGAATCCTCTGCAGAAATGATATTACGGAGTTTCTCATGAAAGCATAGAGAGGAATCACTATCCATTCATGGTCTTGAGTAACTTGGTGCTGGTCAAAACATAATGTCAGCATCCTTGTGAAGTGAAACTGAAAAGGAAGCTTGTCAGTGCTAGTCTGGTTTGGTGTACTCCAGAAGCATATGTGGCGACCTGTAAATCTTTACGAGTGTCCAGTAAAGAACCTCTTCAACTCCCAGCTCACCCTCTGCTCTCGCAGCATAAATGTCCTCACAAATGGCTATCAACCTACATCAAATCAGGTAATGATTTTTACGAAGGGTAATGCTACATGTATAGATAGATATTACTAAGATTTTTCACAAGGTGATAGGTAGTCTTTTTATGCCAGACTAATCAATTAATGCTTCCATATACGACCCCGCGTTGTCACATCTGTCTGAAGCACTTCTAGTAACAATGGTTTGCATGCAAATGATTTTTCTTGTAAAAATGCAAATGAAGTTCTATCCTATTAAGCATTTCAGGAAAGGAAATCATTTTTTCATTACATTTTCTTTTGAACTGAGCATCCTTTTTCAGAAAGTCAATCCAGAAGAACAGAGATGCATGTTAGTTGGTTACCTGTCACAGGAAGGTAGATTCTCGTACGGTATTCTCATTCTTAAGTCTGAGCATTGGAGTCTAATGAAACGGCCCACGGCAAGCACAAAGGTTATGTAGAGACCCCAGATGCTGAACTTGCTGATGGTGTCACCAAGAATACCCTCTGCAGCAGCATTTGAGCATTAGTGCTGTCATGAAAGAAAAAGCCACACCATATTGTTGTATACATAAATGTCATAGAAATGCTTCTTTAAACTCACGTGGTGGTGTTTCCTCAGACATTACAACTGCCATAGGTCCTGTCAAACCTCCACAGCCATGGATATCCGACGAATTAATATCACGGAATGACCACCAGTTAAAATCTGCACGATTTAAGACAAGGTCTGCACTAACTGCATCCACCTGTAAATATTGACATTCAGTGATGTTCTAATAAATGTACGTTCCAAAGGTTCATGTAACTTTATTTAGGACCTACCGGTCTTATGTCTAGACCACCTCATTTAAGACCACCTCATTTAAGACCAATTCATAGTCAACTATCAGTTTTCCTAACTGAAAAATTCATAGCACAATATATTATGATATAAATAATCATTAAATCTATTTAACAGGCTTTAACAGTACTTAATGAAAACACAACAATTTTGATATAATATGCATATATTTATGAATGGCAAATATGCAGATGCAGAAATTAATCTTATAATAGACAATATGAAAGCATCATGAGACTAAGAAACAGTGTATAGTAAGTAGCACATCACAAGTTTAGATGGGGGGGGGGGGGGTTGTTATTGTAAGAATCAATGAAGACAAGTATTTAGATAAAGTGTAGATTACCTCTTGTTCAAAGGATCTGACTTCACCAGAACCAGTAACACGTAAGTGTTTTGCATATAGATTATATATCCTAAAGCTGTTTGTAGAACCATTAAGAACTCTCTGTATGTCTGATTGTTTTGGAAGATCTGGAGGACTGACAATTTTCTCATATTTCACAACTTCCTTTCCTTTCGGCCTATCCCTGGTAAGTACCCATGTAAAAATAATATCCATATCCATATCCCGGTCAAGGGACTGGATAAATCTCATCTGAACCACATTTGGAACAAGCCACAGCACACTTGCATCTGCTTGGCAGCATATGAGCTGGATATCATTCTTATTATATGTATCAAAATAACCATGGGGATCCAGATCAAAATCAGAGTCGATGATATCCCATGGGAGCTTTTCACAAAGGGTAGTTTGATACAAGGTCAACCTTCCACCCACGGTCTTAATATCAACCTGAACACTTGCATCTTTGATGGGGTTTGCGATGTTGGTTGGATTACCACTGCTGTAGATCTGCAAGGATGAAATGAACAGTAGACTGATTATTAAGATGAACTAATTCTTTCACATAGAATTCAACAAAAGTTGAAGATATATACGTGCATATAAGACACAAAAAAATGTAAATTCAAATATATGTTTCAGTCTTCATAGAAATGGAGATTTTCAAATTAAAACAAAGATGATCTGAATCCATCATAAGTAGCATTGACTCAAACTCCAGTATAGTTTCACAAATCAACTAACTTGAGAGTTTCCATAGGGCAGTGATAATTTTTTCCTTTTTAATATAAAATGATAATTTGTCACATATAATTTATTTTATTAATTCTCATTCCTTTTTGATACATAGAAATCATGAAGGTGGATCCATTCAAGCCTCGTCATACATAGAAATCATGACATCTCCATTTCATGGAAATTCTGCCCTAGTTACCAAGCTAAAAAATTCCATAGGGTATTCGTCATTAGTTAAGCTTCCTTGTATCAATTGCATGTGCACTTGTTGCTTGTATGATGGCACAGAATAACCAGAACCAGCAATCTTCATTTCATCCCAAATTCAGAGAGTAACATAACATACTTGTTGAAATTTTCCCTCCAGAATTTGGCTTCCCTTTTAGCCTAGCCTTTGCAAAATAAATCTTTCATTCAACACTAAAGTGATACCATGAAAATCAATCAAGAAATACATGAGGATTGCTTTCCCCATAAAAATCACTAGCATCAAGTTCAACATTTCTATTGACACCATTGACCATTCATCTTAAAATTTTCTTGATTGAGTTTGAGAAAGTAAGGCTGCGCTTTTACTTTTTCTGCCAAAGGTTGAATCGACAAGCTGATAACAGATAGTATTTGGTAGGGCATTGACTAGCAAGGCTGGTTCTATGTTAGGAGAAGAGTTTGTTACTGTAACATGTGGTGATATGGTGGCTGAAATAGTAAGTGATTTGGGAGGATCTACAGCTTGAATAGTGATGCAGTCAATCATCAAGAGTATATAAATTATAGTTATTCAACCTTTGATTTTATATATATTAGTATTTCCTGTAAACAGTCCTTTTAGGAAATCATCTTACCTAAGAATATGAATACTATTGAGGAATCTTAGTATACTTATGAAATTAGAATATTAATTAAGAGCTGTTCTATGTAAGAGTTTTCTATTTCCTATTAATTTAGGAATATAAGAGTTTTTGGTGCCTATAAAAGGAGCATCTGTTCTATGTAATAGGAAACACTTTGATACTGGAATCATGAGTACTTTGGTTTAGTTTAGGCTAGTCAATGGGCCCACGCGTGGTCGTTTACAAAATTTGTTTTAATTCTTTCATTAACTCAATTTTGAAATTTAAAATTAAATTCAATTGTTATTGATTTTGTGATTTTAAAAAAAACATTAATAAGTATGTTGTAGTATTTAACATCACGTGTGAATTTTATATATGTTACGAATATGTTTGATTTTGACCAGAAAAAAAGAAAAAAAATATAAAACAAACTTTCAATTAATTATTCATCTCACAAAAAAAATCTGATGAAAAGAGCTCATAATTGGCTTTTAAGTTCTGTAGAAGAAGGTGGGAATGACTTTGGAAGAGTACTCAAGCAATCGAATGAGATCAGGCTATTCCAATCAGAAAGAATGATGCTGTGAAAGAGGTTTAGAAATAAGGTAGTATTTCTAATAAATTTAGTTTCCCTAGGAAACCATCTTACTAAATAAGTCTATTTAGGCATCTTACTCGGGAATATATTAACACTATTTCAGAATCCTTTTTCTTTCCTGTACTTCTTTCTTGCTACAATAACCTAGGTTGCTACAATAAAAACCGTAATTTCCTTCTAAAATCCTTAAGTTTCCATACTTAGCTCACCATGAATTCTTCAGACACATCTTACATTCTCCAAAATCCAATAGGTTCACTTTCAGCAGGTCTGTTTCGTCCTTGAATTGTTGTAAAATTCTTCATAATCCTTGTCCAAACATGACACCTTTTTTTTCAAGAAAGTTGAAATTAATTTATGGGTCTTTTTGATTTTTCATAAGAAAAATTTTATTTTAATTGTTTCTTTTATTTTAAATGCATTTGACAAATATATAAAATAGAAACAAAAAAACTAATCAATTAAGCCTTGAATTTGATAGTGATGTCAGAATTGAAGGGTGCATGTTGGTGTGTTTATTTTAGAATAAAAATTAAAAGTGACAAATTAAAATTATTAAAATATTGTCTAATTATTTTGTGTTAAGAATATATATATAAAGAATGAGAATATTAAAAAAAAAGAGCATTAAGAAGGAGAGAGTGCATAATGAGAGGGAAAAATAAATTTAAAGAGTTTTTGGGAAGCATAATCTGAGATGAAGGCTTGCACAAGTCTAGCCAACCTGTACGAGGCCAGATTAAAAAAACAAAATCCAAGAAGTAACAAAAGCTAATGATGCTTCATTTGTCTCATCATCACCCCAACCTTCTGATGATAGTGAAATCGGGCTCATCAACAACTCCAAAGCATTGTATTTTTTGCACCAATTTCACCCAAAAATATCTCCAAACCAAACTTAAAAACTCATAAATATATTTTGAATCTTGAATCCATTTTAATTCATATGCTTAACAACCAACATTCAAGTCAAATCTCAAAAAAACCTGAAACTTAGATCAAAGATATATTTTGGTTCAGGAATCCAATAAATGATGGTGATGTGGCCCAAATAATATGGCAATCAACTCCTTGCGAGTAGGGGAAACATTTTCATGCAACCATCAATATTTTGGACACCGGTTTTGTGAGTTTTGGCAGTGTTTCTGTTTCTTTTTTCCCTCACTCTCTTCTTGGTCGAACCAAAAGAGAGTCAAATGTGATTCGGAGCAAAAGGCACTGTTCCTAAATTGCTGTTAATTAACAGTAAAGCATTGTAGAGAAATGCATTTCTATATAAATATAAATCCTTTTCCCAAACTTCGAAAACTGAAACTACTTTAACAATATTGAATGCATTCATAGAAGTACTTGGCTTATGTGCCCTATATTAAAATAATTTCAGTGATTAGATTCTTACCAGCATAGGAGCCCAAATAACAAAGAGTAATATGAAAAATAGGCATATCCCACTGCAACATTTGGTCCATTTTGTTTGTTTCTCTCCTTGTTTGTGTTGAGCTCTATTCAAGACAGCATCACATTTGACAAGGTACAGACTTGCATTTATGTCCTCCAGCTAAGAGCAAAGCTATGAATCAGACTGAGAGCTAAACTTGCAAATTTCCAATCAAAATGATTCTAAGAAGGAAAAGACATCAACCAAATTAACAAGTAGTTGATTGCTTGTCAGTGACAAGAATGATGAAACAACTATAATCTATCAAATGGTACATGAGAATGCTAGCTGATGCTACTTACCATAGAGTCATGCAGGTAATAGAAACTTCATATTTATTATTCATGGCAATTTTCTTTGATGTCTATAAATAGCATCCTAGCTAGTCATTCAAGACAGGCTATGAATTTTGATTGACCAATAAATTGAGTTTTCACAGAATTGGTTTTCTTGGGGTTTATGTTAGTTTGTCATTCATCAATGGGTCCTACAAGGATCCCAACAAGTCTTCTCAGGGAGTTTTTCAATGTTATCTTGTTAAATGAGAGCATTTCATTAGAGCACTAAGCAGCAAGAAAGGATTCAACTTCGGCAAGAGACTCAGCATTAACAGAATTAGAAAGATTTCTCTTTCCAATTAATCTATATGCACACAAAAAAGGGAAGAAAATAGCAAGAACCACAATGATGTTACGGTCATGGTACTATTAGAGGCAGTTCATGAAATGTTGAAGTTAATTTAGTAAAATTGGTGTTACTGCAAGACTTGACAAAAAAAAATACTAGAAAAAAAACCTAAGGTTACCTTCAGCCAATCATACATGGTTAGCGATGTTGTTGTGCACGACCAGTCCAGTACACACCTCAATTCATAAAGAAATGGCAAAGCACGATAAAGTCTGTAGCAAAGATAATTGATTTGCGAAACTTTGCTGGTTAAAAACTGCCGATACAAGGTGCTTTTATGAGGAATCCCATGACGAATTTGTATGGCTTGTAGCGCTAGAGATACTACTTTTGCAAGAAATATAGCACGAAGCGCTAGTCCTGCAGCATTTTGGGAATGTTCCAAGTGCCAAGCATACTTTGTAACTGAATATGTGAAGAGAATGAGGTTGAAAATATAGAAGATCAACTTTCCAGTGGCAAATGAACAGAGGTAAATTATGCGGTCCAGAACGATCAGGAAAAAGATGATCTGTATGAATAAAGCAGACAAAAGACTCAAAAACAGTTAGTAACCTTGATGAGATAGTACATAATGACTATAAAATCCCTATAACTCTTAAAAAACTGAAAATTCCACCACCACACATCCTCACAGTTCACAAGTCAGTCCCTAAGAATGGGTCTCTAATTGATTTTTAAGATTCAGTAAGATAATATGATTTTTTTAATTCCAAGAAACCAAAACATATGCTGCCATAGGCACCCATTTCAAGGGAAAATAAGATAAGGCAATCATGAACTTGGGAAAATGGGAGAATGAGCTGTCATCAGAACTGCTGATTCAAGTTCAATTTTATGGTTCCTGTATATATTGACTCATTCATTTAGTCATTATTTAATCATCGAAATTCAAATTCAGATATACATCGGTAGTCTTCTGTGCTTGATCTTAATCCAAAACTTTAATTTAAACAAGACATGTCTAAGGAAATAAACAAGGAACAGAGACTTACCATCAAGATAAACACAAATTCTTTTGGAAACTGATCTTCAAGCTGATAAACATCAAGAAATTCACTTTTATTCTTTATCACAGATTGGTAGAAAATTGCAACTAAGAAGAAAACACTTAAATCTGCACCAAATATGTAGGCATAAAGATCAACTTCTCGTTTGCTTCCTCCAATCACAGAGACAATAGTGTATGGAAATCCAATTTCATTAACAAACCCAGCATGTTGAGCTTCCAGAATCTCCTTTGCTACATCAGCTGCTGGAGTTAGTGACTTGTACCATTCAGCTGAAGCACAGCTTGTCAAAGGGGAGGCATATTCCACCTCAAAAACAACCAAGGCCACATTTGGATTCTCTTGACTTCTTTCAATGCTTTGGACATGAACCCTACTAGCAAAAGGGCAAAGATTGGGGTTCTTTTCCTTGCATCTTTCGTCATGAACCATTTTAAGCAATTGGTTTATTCCAGACTCTATTCTCTCTGGCTGAATTCCATCCTCTGGCCACAAGGGAACATCCATAGAAACCTGGACAAAATATGGAGGAGACTCTGCTCCTAGAATCAGTGATTTCCAGTACCTAAAGAAGCTTCTTATTTTTGATTTTACCATATTGGTCATTAGATGCAGCAAATCCTGTGCCCTATCACTCCAGCTATAGCTCACCAGAACCTCTTTTCTATGGAGAGAACTTCTACGGAACTTAATGTCGGTAGATGGAATCCATTCACCATCTTTTACAGTTATCGAGCTCTGCAGGAGGGTGAATAAGTAGACAAGAAAAAGAGGCCAGGAACTGATGACAAAGGATGATGTAATTTTATGTGCAGGAACTCCCAACTCACGAAGTAGGACTGGATCAATACTCATTTTGCAGTGCTGGATGATAATTTGGTAGATATACTGAACCATAATGTAAACCTCAGTGTAGATTAGCATGATAACCCAGAAGATATAGCTTGGGCCAGTGTTTACACATAGAGCATACAAGAAGAGAGCAGCAAGGAACACCATAGAAAGCAAACTGAAGTTCCATAGAAAAACGAGAATAAAACAAGCATAGCACACAACATCATTATTCGATTGCATTTGGGACCATATATGACGGAAGATCCTTCCTATCTGCAAACTAGTAGCATCAGAACTCATATCAGACTGCAGAGAAGATGAACGGTCAAAACTCATGCGCTTAGTCTTCTGGCTCTCCATTTCATCATACACCATATTTTCTGCAGAGGGCTGATTGATATCTAAATCTTCTGGTGAGATGTTTAAGAAGCTGACAAGGTTGTTAACTGCCTGATTTCCAATCGAATGTACCTGGGAAACACCATCACCTATCAGCTGTACAGCAGATATCAAGGGATTTTCCTTTGACTGGACCTTTGCTTTCTTGCCAGAATCAGAAAGTAAGCTATCAGTTGATTCCTGCATGATCTCCGTGATCTCACAAAGAGGAGGTTCTGCAGAATACTTTGGAGACACTTTTATTTCTAGACTTTCTGCATTCCAACTAGGAAATTCATGCACTTCAAAACGAAATATTGAATCATCTGTAATGATCTGCTCTTCTTTCCTGAGCGTTCCTTCACCTTTTCCTGGGCTCCCAGAATCTCTATCTGTAATACGAGAAGTACTCCTCCTCCTTCTCAGGCCATCACTATCAGGGGAACTGCTGCCACAATTAGCGGTTGAGTTCATGCCGTGAAGCTGGATTTGAAGGTTAAGCATCTCAGATTTCATCTTCTCCACTTGCAGGTTACGCTGGCGTTTCTTCTCCTCAGATTCACGTATGTATAGTAACTGTGCTGTTTTCCATGCGGCTTTCTTCTCTTGCTCACGCACAATTGCGCCAATTTGCTCTGCTTCAAGATATCGTGCAACATAATCAAACTCGTTGGAGGAGAACATATATGACTGAAGGGAAACCAGCATAAATATGATGATCTCCACAAGCGCAGATCTTGCAGTAATCCGAAACCCATAGTCATACTTGTAAAATCCGATCATTTCATATATGTATTCTATAGTCTCAAAGTTCCCAGAACTAAATACTCCTACAAAAGGAGATTGATAGGCCAGAGAAAGAACAATTAGAGCAAAGTTATATATGCGCAAGAATCTGAAAACCTTGTTCTTCTTCTTCAGTATTACAAGTCTCATCCGAAAGAAAACTAGAGCAAACGCAAGATAACCAAGGTGCAGAATGTCATACTCAAGAGTTCCAGTAATCAAAATCAAGCAGAGCACAAGATCCAGGAGATGGCAATAGCAGTAAAGCCTCAGGTAGTCTAGAAAAGTCCACATGCTTTTAGTCTCAAAT
>Ga0307518_10002846_pt1 | contig 12568 bp, 13 predicted proteins | sample 25_EM_MG_FD_203889 | JGI IMG/M metagenome (GOLD analysis project Ga0307518, IMG submission 203889) | Populus trichocarpa ectomycorrhiza microbial communities from riparian zone in the Pacific Northwest, United States - 25_EM | ecosystem: Host-associated > Plants > Roots > Unclassified | place... | reverse complement strand
TGAACTACAATGACTAGGGATTATTCTGGATACAGGTATACAAGAGAACACAGGGGCATCATTGGCTCCTACTTAGCTATCACTCACGTTTTTCAAGTAAGCTATGAGATACCAAGTTATATAATGTTTGCAACATTGGGTTAGTATGTCTCTAGACTCTAGTGCTTCCAATTCACACATCTAACAAGGATGGCACAATACAAGAGCAGCAGGTTCCACACATGTTGTTTCTTTCTACTTGCACAGCTGCATAACAGGCAAAACTTGTACTACTTATGCACTTGGCACCACTGACATGACTAGTGCCACTGACCAAGCTGATAGCAAGGACGCAACTGGCAACATACAGGACTTGCTACACAAAGGTAGCAGCACTAGTATAGCTGCCACCATGTATAAGTTTGACACCACGGTCACTGCTAGTACTACTCACTCAGCTGGCACTACTTACAGAACTAGCACTACGTATGTGACTGACACTACACAGGTACCTTACACCATGCAAGCAGCAAGCACTACACACGTAGCTGACATCACTCATTAGGCTTGCATAACTAACACAGGTCGTACCACTGAGATAGCTTTCACTACGGATCCAACTGGCACTACACAGTTGCCTTAGACCACTTATACAGCTGGCAAGACTTAGGCACCAAGCATTACCAAGATGCCTGGCACTACTTAGATTGCTAGCAGCACCAAACAGCTAGCAGTAGCAAGCAGTAGATTAGATGGATCATGGCACTCAGAACCATTTGTAACTATACCATTGAGTCTCAATGTTAAACAAAACTAAAAGTCATCCTATAGGTTAATACATACTATCCATACTGCGCACACAGATAGGTTGACTTCTTAATTAACAACCATCAGTGATACTACAATTGTTCACCCACTGTCTTTACTGGCTTATCAAAGAGGGCCGTAGCAGAATTGTCAATATAGTGCAAGAATACCTCGAAAATGTCTGGATCATAGTGTTAATGTCAGCCAGTAGAAAGCTTGTACCAGTACAGGTTGCATGGACACAGGTAATTACAGCATGTAAGAAATGGAGTCCTCATATCAGAATTCATGTATATAGCTAGATATTCATAGTATACTTGCAATTGACTACCTGGTTTATAACAAATTTCAATTGAGTAATTGTGCGAATTACACAGAGCTAACTTGCCTTCGATTCTATGCAAAGAATTTAAGGCAGGTGGCAACATCAGAAGCGTGCAATGAAAGGAAATCATAGTGAATCTCAATTTCCAATTTGTCTGCAAAAGGGTTGACAATAAGACTGGAAGTCATGTAGGAGACGTTTGTTCGCAATGGAGTTGGCAGCGGGAACAAGGAGCCAGGAGTATTACGTTACGAGTTGTGAGGTACAATGGAAATACAAGACTGAGAAAAGTAGGTTCCAAGCACTTTGAGATCATGAGAGACACAAAAAATAGTGATGCCTTTAGGAGGCCTCAGTTGGCCCAATAGGTACTAAATAGTCTTTCCTTATGTACCAAACATGATATTAATAAAAGATAATAGTAGATTGTTATGAAGAGAAATAAGTCTATAGCAGTGAGACCACCCTGTTGCTCAAATAGCATCGTAATTGCACCATGGCCACCTCATTTTACATTAGTAATAATATTCACCTCTCCATGCTATATGCACATATTATAAAGAGGTTATCTTGTGTTACCTACATTTCTAAAAGTTGGCTATGCATACTGATGTCCGCTATACACTTTTCCTCGCAGTGAGATATCTTGTTGTAGGTATACTTTCTCAATAGCTATGTATACAATTGGTAACCAGATCATACTATAGTAATAATCAAAACATGGTAGGAAATTTATAAAAGTATTGCTCTAGATGCTTATAGCCTTGTGAACACATACATACTAGTATAATTTAAGTACCCATTCAATTAAAAAATATTTGCCTATGGTTATTATAGTACTACATATGTAATCAAAATACAAGTTACATGGAATAGGATAAATGCAAGTTTAAAGAAAAACTAGGAAGGGCTCCCAACAACAATTGCAATCTACTGGATACATGTAGAATGACATTGTGAAAATACTAGCACTTAGGGTAAACATAGTTTACAAGGGTACAATCAAATTGACAATACATTACTATATCAATTCTCTTATAGTCTATATCACTAGTATAAATAAGATTGCTAAATCATTATAATGGTCAGTTTTGTATATCTACAGTGGTAGCGCACTGCCCGCATGAGTTGTATTCTTGCGCATAGGCATAGACTCTTTTCACCTGATGCTAAGCTTGAATAATTAAGAACATGCTATTAAAAACACACTATTCACTACAACAATTGCTAGTGGTTTATAGAGAGCAAGTTATAAGCATAATAAGTTTTCTATTGTATTCTCAAGCAGCATGCCAATAGATACTTACCTTCTAGCCTAAATCTGTAGCCTTCGACTTTTGTATTATGAGCCAAGAAACAATCTGGCATATGGAATCATAATAAAAGTATCTTGTACCTACTACTGACCCACCAGAGTTAAGAATTTATCCATTGAGGTGACTATACTTATGACATTTAACCTCTTGTAGAATAACTATATTGATTTTACCCTCATGTCTAATTGGAGTAGCATGTGTAGTAACATTTTAATCAACTATGCCAGTCATATAACTTTGGATTACAGATTCACTTCAATCCTAATAATATTCTGCAACAATATACATATTAGTTGTATAATTCTATATTCAACAAAATTAGTAACACTCCTACTTAGCAGGGATATTCCTATAGAGTAGTAATATTTCCTTATTGAATGACATTAATAATGATATCTCTTAATTCCTAGTCACTAGGCTAATAGTACCTTTATAATAGTAATATTTGTTTAGAACAGTACTCTTTCTCTATACTAAAAATGTTTTGTATTCATGGTCAAATTTCAGCAGAGGAGAAATCTACTTTTATTCTAGTAATATAGTATATAACTAGCCATATATCTTGTAAATTAGTAATAAATCTTTATCTCTACCAGATTTCATCATGTCTATCATTTAACTATTCTTACAACAGTCACTTGTATTAGTAATTCTCCTACTAAGTAGTAATATACCCTTATTATAGATCTTCATATGGTACTAATGGTCCCTCATATCAGTAATATACTTCAATATTAGTAATATATTGTCAAGCTAGGGATATATTAGTGTAGCAGTAATGTTATATATAATTGCAAGATTTGATTTCTAGTATAATAACTAGACAGATTAAATAGAGGTTGTAGTTACTGAAAAGCTAGATTAGATATAACTGTTTTGACCTGCCTAGGAATTGTCTTGTTTACTAATAGGCCACCCTATTTGCAAATGGCCTAGTGCCAATACAGGCCAGCCTCCTAAAGCATACTTATCTCTAGCTCACTTTAGCTTCATTCTAGTTGAAGTTATGCTCAAGCATATATTCCTCATTTTCTTATACTGACCTATTTATTTATGTAAGGGCCAGGGAAAATTCTACAGTCAATACTCTAGTTGTATTGAATCTGATTTAAATTGCAGCACACACTGCGACCTATCATATAGTTATCTCAACACTGTAACTACTCTAGTTATACCAACAGAATCTGCATCTGAGGAGGCAGCAAACAGGAAAGATCATGTTGAGATTTCATTATTTAAATGAAAATTTATGTCTATCAATATTGATATATTTTTGCATTCTATACACCTTTAGTAAATTCCTACATTTGGTTATCACATTCTTAGGTAGGCCAGCCTCTCACCTGGCATGAAGAGGAATTTGAATCCTGCGTTCCTGGGCAGGCCTATATTCCCGGTCAGGCCAGCCCATTCCCAACTAGACCGGCTCATTCGCGAATCAGTAAAATTTCCCGGCAGGCTAGATCATAGTAAAGCCAAAAAATCAAATGAAAAGTACAATTACCCTAGCCTATTAGTAAGCACTTTGAAGAAATGCAGTGAAAATTAAGCGTAGCGTGTTTTATTATGGACGCAAGGCGTTGGATCAAAATTGTGGAGTCATACTGAGCGGTCTTAACAAGGAGTGGAAAATATTGTCTGCAATAGTACCGATGGTAGAAAGTCTAATCCCTTGATAAGTAGCATAGAAAGCTAAGTACGTTGCGAAGTCACATACAAAGCAGAGAGCGTTGGGAAGTAGACTAGAGTATCTAGCTCCTTTGCAATGGAAAGAAATATTTTATTGACCCACAACGCAGGGTTTTGGTAAAGGGCGTCTGATGCGTCTGACGCACCAGACGCATACTGTATGTTTGCTGATGCCTCTCGTGTGAAGAGTAGTGCGCTGATTCTCGGAGTTAGTCGGACTTCCGCTCCCGGGAGAACTGCCGTGGTGTATGTAATGATCAAGTGGCCTCGCAGGTTGCGGAATTCTGCTGGAAAGGCTCGCAGATGGGGTTACGGTCGGAAATGGCAGAGCCGCGAGTTCTCCTGGGAATCATGGTTGTTCCCTGTGGGTTTTTTTTTTTTTTTTTGAAGTCTATACGCCCAGTCAGCCTAAGGCTATAAGGGTAGATCCGTGCATGTCGTGTCATCACTGTCGTTTGTTCCTTTTTCACCATTGTGTACTGCAGAATTGAAAAACAGTAACAGTAACCTATTTGCTCAACTCACCGTTTTTCTTGGTTTTGTTTTTAAATTCATTACTCCTATAGACACCGGTAGCTGGTGTATGAGCAGATTCCCGGAAGCCTGGAAGCCTGGGAGGGTTCAAACGGGCGCGCAAGTTAATCTGCGCCCGCACGGTGTAGACAGATACATAGATGGAATAGGAGATCCCCGCTTGTGGCCGGATGCCTTTCCGCGGAAATGGACTAAATGCTCGTCCCACAAACATGATCTTCCCCCGCCACGCCTTCCCTTGCCAGCCCTCTCCTGGTGAGTGGTGAGTCGACCTCGAGTGAACGAGATCCTGCCTCCATTACTGTTACCGCTCATGCTGCTTCAGTTCACCCCTCGCCCCCTCTGTTTCATCTTGTGGACATTGTGCCATAAATGTATGCGAAGAACTCCTCCGTTGCTTCGAAGTACTCTGTCCCTTCCCCTTCTCAAATCTTCACTCATGCCAGGTTGTGTAGCTCCTCCCAGCTCGTTCGCCCTCCCAGGTATTCTGCTCGGAGGGCTGCGAAGCGGGAAGCTCAACTCATGGTGAGATGTTCGAAAGATCTGAATTTACTGTAGATGAACTATGACCCATGACGACGATGATGTAGTTACATGGAAGGAGGCAGTGATATCCAGTCACACCTGCGGTGGCTTCCGAGTCTGGCATGTTGCAGCTTACTCAGTGCCCGTGCTGCACCGCCACGCCAACGAGGGTACACCCTCATATTGCTACTGGTGTTTTCCCGACACATCCTTTCACCCACTATCCACATCCAGCTCCTCAAACAAACAACTTACAATGTCAACACCAATCCTCGCGCTCACCATGAGCGCCCCCCTAACAACAACGCCATCACGATTGCCATCCCTATCCATCATGGATGCAAAGTCCAGTGCCATTTCCCCCTTGCCCACGATTCTTGACGTTTATGCCAACCTTCGCTCTCAGCTCGGGCTCCACGAATCAGCACATGCGCCTGGAGATGCCACGCAGGCAGTTGAGCCAGCCTCACAAGTCATCACAGCTAAATCGAACATTAATATGACCATGCACTTGCGCATGTTCCTCGCCGGGGTGCCTGCAATAGATCGGGATCTCGGAGAGAGGATTGACAAGGTGCCGTTTCACGCATTCGACCCTCATGGTGTCAACGGAAAAGTCATTCGTGCATGGGTCAACCTTCTTTCCCTGCATGTGAAACTGGTGTCCAGTGATCAAGTGTAGTCAGCTGTCAATAATCTCGTTGCTGTTGCCGCTGGGACACACCGGGAGCCAGAACCACAACTACATGAGGTAACCACGTCCGTGAAGGCCCCGCTCAATACTCAGGACGATACCCCCATTCGGACAAACTCGTGCTTACAGTTTGCCTCTAAGGCGAAGACCCATGAGGAGGTCGATGCGTTCTTGCGTACGGAACTGCACGACAAGGTTCACAAAGGCGTTAAGGCTTGCTATAATTTCTTCCCTGGGATTGCGCCGTGCACTGCCACGAAAGCTGTACCTGCCATTGGCCAAAATCTAGCGAAACTGGCCAGTTCTTTCCAGACGACATCTCGCAGGGCTCCGTCCTCCAGTGGTTCCGCCGGTTCAATCAAGGACTAATCTCAAGAAAGTACTATACCTCCCATAACAACCAGCTAGCAGACTCTCTCTCCTTTTCAGTACGCAAAGGTGATATCTTTCTTGCACTTGCAATTCCCCATATTGAGATCGGCGCTAATGGTCCATGTCATAACTGGGTGTCTGTTCTAGTTCAGGGGGAGTTAAAAGCCTGCCAAAAGGTAGATGCAAGTGCAGAAACTATCTTACAGCTTGCAGGATACGTGTGCGAGGTTTTCGGGTTGCAGATCACTAGGATGTTCGTCTATGCATTCACCATATATGGGAGCGTTCTAAGATCTTATCTGTTCGACCGTGCAGGAGTCTCAATCTCCGAGAGAATCCATATCCGCAAAAATCGGGTAACACAGCAATTATTTACCAAGATACTTCAAGCGTATGTGTCCATGGGCCAAGTGCAGTTGGTATTCAATACGAATTATAAGTACGCTCATTCCGATCACACAAACGGTAGAGTGTTCTTGCCAACCCTGAGAAACCCAGCCCTCAATTTTTGACATTCAGGGGGAAAATGGTGGACCTGCTGTCCCAGCTCTCACATCGTGCTATGATAGTCACATGCGCTACAATATGTTGGGAAGCACGGGATGAAGAGACAGGACAAAAATGTCCTGTCAAAGACGCGTGGCGTGCTAGCTGGAGGGCCTTCGAAGGGGATCTACTCCATTCAGCACATAAGGATAGTGTTTTTAGCATTGCGACACCGATTACCCATGGCGATGTGAAGGGTCAGTGTGCAGCCCAGGAAGCAGTGGATACAATTGTGCATGTGAGACAGTGCCTGAGTTATAATGAGGCAAAGAAGGTTGAAGTGAGGTTCAAGAAGACAGATAGAAGACGGATAGACTGCATTGGCTACAAGGTGGGAGAATTCCCTCTGTCAACCAGTCATTGAAGGTTGTAGAAGGTAAGGAACATGGAGAAGGAAAGCCAGCAAGAAAGGATCCCATGGGTACGACAGTGGTTACTGGTAAACGTCCTGCACAAACTGTCACATCTGACGATGGGTGGCATACGAAACTACTCGGGAGTGGAAGACTTACTGCGCGACCTATATCCCAAAGCGACGTGGAGCCTGCAAGCCTAGAAAGCGCAAATCGTCCAATAAACCTACAACTGCCTCCAGTATCGCTAAGCCTGATGCCCCGCTGGCTACCCCAGACCACAGCGGGAGCCTATGTGCCGTTTCTCGGAACAAAGATGGCATTTTACCAAAGTTCCAGCCAGGCATAGGAACAACTGAGCATGGCATCCTTGCTGACCCGACGTGCCCCCAACCGATCTTCATGGACATGATACACTCGATTGTGATTATCAACCTTCTGGGGAAAAGCCTGGAAAAATTCGCATCTGAGAGGGAGTTGTTAGAGGGCAGGAGGGATGCAATTAAATCTATGGTACCCGACATTGGATATGAGGTCAAGCTAATTTCATGGTAACAAATAGGCCATCAATCCCTGCTGTCCACTGCTATCCTCCACCGCGACATTTCTTCCTACAATATTATGCGGTCCAAGTCCGGGGGAAGCGACAAGCCGAAGGGGTTTCTCATTTACCTGGATTTGGCAAAACAGATCCGAAATGCAATTTCTCCCAATCATAGTTTCAATAGCCATCGCACGGGAACTATCCTGTTCATGGCTATTGAAATCGTTCAGAGCTCCTCATGGCATAACTGGAGGCATGACCTCGAATTGGTTCTCTATGCTTTCATCTGGCTTTGTGTTACTGTACCAGATGACCGTGGTCAGGCAAATCGGATGGCACTGGAGACGCGGTGGGGGTCGCCGCTAGCTAGTTCAGCCAAATACCAGCAGGTCAGTCAGAGTAGACAGTGGGCAGAATTGCTGCAGTTGTTCGCGGCTAGTATGAGGGGAGGGGCGGCTCAGATAGTCACACGACGGTGGTGGGAGGCCCTGGTCCCATTCGATGTCTGGAGATCAGAACGGCTCATGGGCAAGGAGGGAAGGGATCAGGAGCAGGTATATAAAGACATGCTGGCGGCCGTCGATGATGCTTTGAGCGGCACACTTGGTACATAGAATCCACGCCACTCAGCTTCTGTTGTTGATACTCTTCACCAGTTGGCTATTCCAGCATTAAGATCATCTTGTTTCCCCTATTTTCCTATGTGACGGCTAGGATTGCTAGGACCTGTTATTCAATTTGTTCTTCTACATGCCACGTGGCAAGTGCAATTCACAATGTCCTGACATTACCCAAATTTCTTTCCTTACGGAATACTGTAGCTAGGTCGTGGCCGTGTATTGAGCTCTGTCGTATAACATTCTATCGACAGTCGAACGCTACCCAAGATGTACAAGCATAATGCATACTAGCAGTCCTAGCTGTGCTATACCTAGGTGAGTGTAGCTGTTCTGCAATGCTTCTGCTGAAATGATAAACAAGCTTGCGTGTGCTCTATACAGTTAGGTGGCCCAAAAAATTTGACGCCCCCCTGCATAAAGAGGCCCAAAAGCTCCATATTTTGGGATTTTGTATGGGAAATAGAGAAGACATTTGCTGCCTTATTATGCAGTGTCAAATTCTTTTTGTACATAGCCACCACGTGATAGGCTGTACGCGACTCTTGTTGAAATACAATGTGTTTCCGCCCATACATATGCATTGGGTTATAGTGACCACGTACAGTACATATGGTTTCTTGCACACCACTATTTTTTGGATATTTTTACTTGCGCATGTATACTGCTACGTTCGGTGAGACCTGCTGAAATGTGGGTGTGTAGGTAATATGCCAACCGGCTATATTTGAGTGTTTAACTTTTTCTTTTTTCCAATACTCATTATGTCTATGGACACCTCTAGTAGTCGAATAAGATGCCATCCGGAGGTCCCAGGTGGATACAAGTGCGGGCGCAAGTTAATCTGTGGGCGCTGCGCGAACTATATACACAATGACATGCGAGATTCTCCGCTCCGGCCCTTGCCTCGTTGGTCTGAGGACAGATTTACGGACATTGATGAGTTCGCTTCCACCAACATGTTCCCGGCCGCCGGCCCTCCCCTAGTGCGTGGTGGATCAACCTCTAGTTAAAGAGATGCTTCTACCATCACATGCTACCACCGCAGCTCCTCAGTTCTTCCCTTATCCCCTATCCCGTATTCGCCTTCTTCTTCTGAACATGTCACCACATCGGTGCCCAACCAGGACCCTGTATTGGTGTCCAAGAGTTATTCCACTACTTCCAAGTACATGGAATACTCCGCCTCACCGGGGTCGTGCTCTTGGTCCATTTGGCAGAAGCAAGGCACATGGCCGGACCAGGGTATTGCACATCCACTCATATGTATCTAGCGTAGCTGGGCCAGATTAACTTTCGCGCTCCTGAATTCTCCCGGGGTGCCCACAGCAGCAGTAATTGTACCAGCCGGAACGGCAGCGATTTAGCTATCTGTTCAGCTATTCCGCTGGACATCCTAGTGCCTGATATGTGAGCTATAGAGCTATTTGCCCGCCTGGAACAGGAGCTAGTCCCATCAGTGGCGCAGAGATACCTACTACGTCTACAGTACTCATGTATCTCACGGGGACAGTAGATTCCCTGGAACATCTGCTTTCATTCCGGGGGACACCACATGGGACTATGAACGAGTCGCATGGGGTACTGGGCATGAAAAAAATATAGAAAGAATTGAATTTGCAACATAGTCTGAGGATCAGGCAGTGCAAATATATCTGGGTTCACTGCGCGTTAGACCTAAATACATCCCAGGCTGCTATTTACTGCTTGACGGTACCGCATGAGTAGCTGATGAAGTCTTGATGCTATATATATGTTGAAAAATAAAGTAGAGTTTGGATGCAAGGTCCTATTCATATACCAACAAGTGCCATGAAAAAAGTGTTCACGAGGCAGAAAGCAGGGGGTGGGTTTAGACTTGTTAGGCGTGGCTATTGCTGAAGTAATCGCAGTCTGTCTTGTCTGACTCCTGGCCAGGGGCTCGAGCTCAACATATAATAATCGAATTATGTGAATACAGCGGGACAGCGGAACCCGAAAACAACAGAACAGCAGACTAAGAAAACAGCAGGAGACTAGAAAACGGAGGACTAAAAAAGGGAGAAAAAGTATATACAGCCCTTGTTGGAATGAGCATGTGCGGGCAATGCGCCGACTGCTGCGGAATAGAGTTGGCAAGGCTTCCATGAGGTTCTATGTATGTAAGCCCGGGGTGGCTGGGAAGCCGGAACTTTCGCACTTCTCTTAATTCTTGTCGTCTTCTCTCTTTTGTAGTCATTACGGAGGATAGCTAGATAATTCGAATAATGCAATACATCTCCCCAGTTGAGAGAGTCGGCAGCAGGATATGACGTAGAGAACGGATTTCTTTACAGCACTCGTCTGGTTAACATGCTGCCAAGCTCTGCTTCCTGTTGACGTTGAACCACGGTATAAGTATCTGGAACCCTTTTCATGAACACGGCCAGTATCGGCTGGCCCAGCCGCACTCTATTTTATGCATCGCGAACACTTTTTTCATAGGACTGTATATCTGAGAAACAGAAATGAACACCAGCAGGTTATCAGAACATTACCCTGCGCATTCCCCTCCTCACGCATGTTCCTCGGATGCATCCAATGCATTCCACTCATTTATCTGATATAGCTCCCGCATTGCCGCATGCTCCCGGACACTCACATCAACCCAGCCGCCGCCAGTGGCCTCTGCCTCTGCAAACAATCTTGCCTCATCGGCAATATCAAAGCAATGCCCCACCCACCGCCCCATTACATTCAACCCGAGCATTGATGTAGATTCATTGTCCGACCAACATGTGTTGACTAAAACCAGGGTCCCGAGGTTATATCCCCAGTCAGCTTTAGCATCTGGCTGGTCGAAGCCTCTGTTCCCTTTGCCGTCTAAACTTGTAAACAGGTATGCGTAGACATATTCTTTTGTGTTGAAGTTCCTGAGTACCCAGCGCCGGCCGGGTGGGAAATATTTCTGGAGGTATAAGGTCTTTTTCCAGGGCGCCGTACCTCTGCAATAATTTTCCCATTTGGGTCGTGTGAATCCCCAAGGAGGTAGAGCCTGGTTGACGAAGGGTGGGGAGATGCATATGGAGGAGTCAAGGGCGTAGGGTGGGTTCATATGGGCCATGTATGCCTGGACAGTCAGCTGGTAAGTGTACTCAGGTAGGTACTCTTGCTCCAGGTCCGGATCAGGGGTGAAGTCTGCAAATATCTCTGGGTCGATGATAGGGGGGTTGATCGTCATGCCATCCCCAACGCACATTAGAGGGGTGTATGCCCATGGAGCCAGCGTCTCTCGGAAGCGGGTGTCAAGCTTATTTCGCAGTAGGTTACGGAGGGCCCAGCTGGAGACAGTGAGGGTGCAGACAGAGTTTAGATCCAATCCATCTGAGATCAGGAGGAGGATCTCCACCGGCAGCTGAAGCAGGGCGCAATTCTCTTGTGATGACTGACTGTGAGGGGCGCGTCCATCCTTCAGAATGGGGTCAGGATTGTCTTCACTGCCAAGGGCGGGGAAGGCCAGAAGGTGAACTATGCGTTTCGGCAGGTGCGTTGGAAGAAACTCCCCAATCTTGAACCAGTTACCCAGCGTCTCGAACCGCTCGTACGCCGCCACCTCCCAGTATTGGCCCATTCTTGCCCGTGTTGACAGGTGCGTTGTCTTCTTTCGGTTCACTGAGGGTCCTACTTGTTGTGGGCGTAGCAACGATATTTAAGGTGGATGTGAAAAGTCTGTTGTTTCAAGTTGCCAAGAAACTAGTTGGCAAACGAAAGGTCAAGTCTGGGAATATGGACAAGAGGAAGACGCGACAACCCGTCGCCGACCACCCAAACCCCACACCACCCACCAAGGCGGAGGCGCAGGCCACCCGAGGAATGAACGAGGCTCTGGACGAGGTTATGAAGGAAGAGAACGTGGGTCTCACTGCAATAGCCGGCACGGCGGAGAGCGCCTTAAAAAAGGAATCGGAGGAGCTTGACAGGCTGCGGAAGGCCTACTCCCAAGTACTCCAATGACCGCCACCACCCCCCAACCAGCACCCTCTACCAAAAACCCCCCAACGGCCCTCGAAGTTGCCGCGCTCTTCTCAGAAATCGCGCGGGTAACAGCACGAGCCAGGCGGAACATGCATTGGCTGAGCATGAGCCGATCCAAGGCTTTTTGGTGCTTGAGGGAGTTCGTGGACCCGGAAATGATCCCCAGTGAAGGGTCACCCCGCACTACCCTAATTTCATCCTTCGAGTGGCTCCTCAACGACAACGGGGCCGGTTGGGCAAATGGTCTGCTCCCGTCGGCGCCCACCACCGAAGA
>Ga0307518_10002845_pt1 | contig 12568 bp, 18 predicted proteins | sample 25_EM_MG_FD_203889 | JGI IMG/M metagenome (GOLD analysis project Ga0307518, IMG submission 203889) | Populus trichocarpa ectomycorrhiza microbial communities from riparian zone in the Pacific Northwest, United States - 25_EM | ecosystem: Host-associated > Plants > Roots > Unclassified | place... | reverse complement strand
TTGATCTCTATGGGAACCTACCCCTAGTACTCATCTTTAGGAAGACCTTTGCTCTAGATACTCTGTGGGATTTTGCATTGCTGCTTCATTTGGCATGCCATATCAGAGCTAATCTCAATTTTTTTTCATTTGATTTCAACAATATTAACAGATACCCCCTAATATTCTTACCTGACCATCACACTTGTGGTGGGAGTTGCCAGAATTGCCAGAATCACTGGAATCACCTGCCATATATGGATTAAATCATCTACACAGCCACTGGAATCATTGGAATTATCTACCATATATGGATGGAGTTGCCTACCAATCTGTACACCTCTTTTAGCATCCCAGATTCTCACAGTCTTGTCATCTGAAGCTGAATCAATTGTTCTACCATCAGTGGAATAAACAACTAATCTGACATATGAATTATTCCCCTGAAACTGCATCTCAGTCAGTTGCCATGGTTTGCAGTGTCTTGCAGTAATTTTGACAATACATGGAAACCTTGGCTTCAACAATCTAAATAGCACTGAGCATTCAAGGGTAAATGGCAGTGCAGAAAGATAAAGGTGTGGAGTGCTTGCCTGGAAAGGTTGTCAATGAACTCTACACCTTCCCTTGCCAGTGCTGCAACATCCTCATATGCCTTCCCCTAAAACCACTGTTACAAAGGAACTCATCATATCACTAAGCTACTCACCTACAACCAGTTCTCAGTACTCCAAAGAGCAGCTGCAGCATTGCCAAGGACACCCAGCAAACTCAACACTTCAAACCAGAACAGGATCCTTTCATCCCCCACAATATCCTTGACATGCTCTGCCAAGCCAGGACCAAACTTGGTGCTATACAGATGCTTGGCCCAGAATCAACATGAGTATGAAAGGCAGGATGGAATTTTGGCTTTAACCCTCTTAGCAAGATCAGGTACCTCCAAATTAAATAAGTAGGAGCTCTCTAGGCCACAGATATTGAAGCATAGACCCCCATGAAGGACACAAAGCAATGCAATAGCCATGTCCATTTGAATGTCAGACTCCCCAACAAAATAGTCACCACTCCAAGATTGATCAGTCAAGGAAGTCATAAAACAAGGTATGAAGGGGACGGACAGGAATGGTGCAGTCAGTGACACCACTTAACAATGGACCCAAAAAACATAGAACAATCACCACATTAAAATTACTGTCCTTGTGGGAGAAATGTCAACACATTGCATCCAGTCCATTGATTGGAAGTGGCTCCAGTGTATACAAAACTTGCCGCATCATGGAGCAGAAATGTACCAGAGCAGTTGGCCTCTTGCTTACAACACTCTCCAGAGTTGTGTGGTACATGTTGTCCACAAGAGACTTCCCCTCTCTTGATACACATACTGTTGCATTGCTGAAGCACTCCTTGACCAATTCGCCAGTGGTATCCTGTCTGATGTACTCACAGGCAAGACTTGCCCACTCAAATAGGCCATCAGCTTTCTGAGCAATTTGACTGACTTCTCTCTCTCTGATGTCCTCAAGACCTTTGAGTTGGACAGAAATGAACAGACAGATATCACGTTCGGTAAATGCAGCAGGGACATCATCCAAAGACACGGCTTTGACATGAGGAGCAATGTTCAACACAGCCTGGATGTCAGGCAATGACTGGGGCGTCATGAGGAGGCGGAAGCTGGAAAGGAGTTTGGCCACTTGTGGGGATCCTAACACCGACAATATGTGACTCCACGATGGCTCAGGTCCACTCTCGTCCAATGCATCAATAACCACAACTATACTTCCTGTTTCCCCAGTCAACACTGAGACAATGGTGCCAGGACAAAACTTTTCCCACTGCTGAATGATATTGGGAGTAGCCATGAGAGAGCTGTTGTTTGTAAATACGCTAGCCAATGCACGTCGAAATGCAGGGTCATGGTCCGCAAGATCACAGGAAATGGTTGTGAACGAGCCCATGCACCTGGGTAGGCCGTGTTATACGGTCAGCGGATGATGACAATCAGCCATGCTACACAGGCTGGCAGAAGTGAGGCTTATGACTAGAGCTTTTCCATATCACAGGGGTCAGCCCCTGACAGCATTGTCACCGAGTGACAACGGTGGGCCCATGGCTCTGTTGTCATCATGGGGTAGGGTGAAAGTCTTAGGCTGGACAAATGGGTGTTGCCATGAAAATACTCAGGCTGAGAGGAGTAGCATACCAATAGAATAAGTGAGCCAGTATGCAACATCAGCAAACCAACCCTCCCCTGGACAGTACTGGACAGTACTGGCCAGTTACCCCAGAGCCCCAGCTACTCCTAGCAAGGTACCCAACTGGCTAGCACTGTCCAGGACTGTCCCAGCACTTGTTCCTAGCTGTCCTAGCTGTCCTAGCTGTCCCAGACTGTCCCAGTATTCTATCAACAGCAGCTATACTACCTTTACTGCATGTACTTGAAACTTTTTGAGTACTTAATTCAATGTTAATGTTAATCAATTTATATCAATTCAATAAAAAAAACTACAAAACAAAGACTAAATACTATATACATCGAGGTGGTGGGGGTCGTCGTTGTCGTTGTCAACCCTGGCGGTGGGGGCGGTGGTGGCAGCCGTGTCGCTGTCGACGTTGGTGGTTGTGTCGTCATTGGTGGTGGTCGCATTGACACTGGTGGTGGTGGCCACGTCACCATCGATGTTGGTCGTGGTCGTGGTCATGGTCGCGTCGACTCTGATGGTCATTGTTGTCGTCATTGCTGGTAATGGGGTCATCGTCGTCGTCGACACTGGTGGTGGGGTGGCCTTCGTCGCTGGTGGTGGCCGCATTGTCAATGCAGGTGGGTGGTGGTCATGTCAATGTTGATGGTGTCGTGTCACCATCGACGCTGGTGGTGGTAGCCGTGTCGTCATTGGTGGTGGTCGCGTCGACGGTGGTGGTGGTCACGTCACCGTTGATGCTGGTGGTGGTGGCCGTGTCGCCATCGATGTTGGTCGTGGTTGTGGTCATGGTTGCGTCGCTGTCGACGTTGGTGGTGGTTGCGTCGACGTTGATGCTGGTTGTGGGGTGGTGGTGGTGGCCACATTGTCAACGCTGGTGGTGGTGGCTGTCAGGTGGTGGTCGACATGTGGTGTGGTGGTGATGGAAGATAGAGAGGATGAATGAAGGACTTAGAGAAAATTTTGAAGTATGTGTGTGTGCGTGTGTTTGTGTACATGATTATATCAGCATATTGAACTACCAAATTTCTTAATAGTATTTACCACGTCACTACACCCTCGCCCACAGCCACCATCACCACCACCAGCGTCATCAATGCGACCACCATCAGCAATGACAACGGGTGACGACAACGGCACCGACCACCACCACCAGCGTCGTTGATGCAACCACCACCATCGGCAACGACGACGACAACCCCACCACAGACGATGGCGACAACACCAACCACCACCACCACCACCACCACTACCACCAGCGTCGTCGACCAGACAATGACGACCGCGGTGGCGGCGATGGCTACACTGACGGCACCGACCACCACCACCACCACCACCACCTGCGTCGACGACGCGTCCACCAGCGATGACGCAGCCACCACCAGCATCGTCATCGCGACCCGACGATGACGATGATGACGATGACGACACCCACGACGACAACAACAACCAGGAGCGTCGTCGACCACACCAGTGCGCCAACAATGACAATGCCAACCACCACCAATGCAACGACGACGACGACCATGGCCACCAGCGCAACAACAATGACAACAACAATGCTGACAATGCCGCCGCCGCCCGCGGCACTTTTGATTAGTTTACTTAGTATTTAGTACAATTTGATATAATAAAATTCATTTGTCTTAAAATTTGGTGTGATCTTTTTTTATTGATAGTACTAGTAGTATGTATGTACTCTACTGGATTGACTGGAGTGTCTGTGCAACACTGGCCAGTCTGTCATTGCTGTGTAAAGCCTGGAACAGACTTGCCAAGCTGGGCGCTCAGCTAAGCAAAAGGGTTAGTTTGCTGATGAATGGAGGAGTGTGGTGGAAATCTGATGGCAGCAATAACACCATAGTGAGCTGGTCGATCAGCATTGCGGCATGGTCAACATGCCAGCAAAGCCAACTGTTCGGTGTGGCAAAAGTGTGGCACATTCAAGGAGCAGCACATTCAACTGTGCAGCATATTCAGCATTCTGGCACAATCAACACTCCAGCACATTCAATGTTCCAGCTTGGTAAATGGTACAGCATATTCAACAGTGCGGCATATTCAAAGGTGTGGCACACTCAATGGGACAGCACATTCATCATTCTGGCACAGTCAACACTCCAGCACAATCAACAATGCAGCACAGGCAACACTCTGGCAGGATGAACATTCCACTCTGGCACAAGACTGTGGCCATGGCAAGACTGCGGCCATGGAAAGACTGCAGCTGCAGCAAGACTGTGGCCATGGCACTACTGTGGCAGCAAGACTGTGGCCATGGCACTACTGTGGCAGCAAGACTGTGGCCATGGCACTACTGCGGCAGCAAGACTGTGGCCATGGCACTACTGCAGTGGCAGCAAGACTGCAGCCATGGCACTACTACTGTGGCCAAGGCAAAACTGCAGCCAAGGCAAGACTGTGGCCATAGCAAGACTGCAACCATCATGGCATGACTGCGAACATGAAAAGACTGTGGCCATGGCACTACTGTGGTCATGGAAAAACTGCAACCACAGTAAGTCTGTGACCATGGGCTGAAGCCAGTGTTTATCATCACTCATTATGTTGGGGCCGAATCCAGTCGCCATTGCTCATTGTCGCTCATTGTCTGCCTGGGGTTAAGGCCTGTTGCACACTACCATTTGTTGTTGCCCTGCATCCTGTTCTCACTACATTAGGTAACTACACTTAGAGTTTAATTTTCTGATTGTTTGTGTCCACTTTCACTCGAGGGGAAGTGTTGGAGTATGTAACATATGATTGAAGTGTACACACATAGTACACGAGGTACACAGTATATAGTTTACTTACAAGTCTACCTACTCCCTAGCATCAAGTTTGAATTGAAGCTGTCTCATTGATGGTGTTGTCTGGATCCCTGACATTGTGTTTCTGCCAACACTATTCCTGTGGCCATATTTGGACTCCTGTGGACCTTTCTGCTCACAACATTTTTCCAGCAACAATATTTGTGTGATACATGATTGCCACTGTTTTACTTGCCCAGGTCATGTTGTACATGGTACTATGTGTCGGGGACATTGTTGCCATGGCTGATGCATGCCAGAACATTATTCCTGTGGCCATATTTGGACTCCTGCAGACCATCTGCTCACAACATATGTCCAGCAACAATATTTGCTTAATACATGATTACCACCATTTCACTTGCCCAGGTCATGTGGCACATGGTACTATGTGTCCAGGACATTGTTGCTGAGGCCGGAGCATGCTGGAACATTATTCCCACAGCCATATTTGGACTGCTGCAGACCTTTCTGCTCACAACATATGTCTGGCAACAATATTTGCTTAATACATGATTACCACTGTTTTACTTGCCCAGGTCATGTTGTATATGATACTATGTGTCCAGGACATTGTTGCTGTGGCCGAAGCATGCCGGAGAATTATTCCCACAGCCATATTTGCACTCCTGCGGACCTTTCTGCTCACAACATGTCTGGCCACAATATTTGCTTAATACATGATTACCACTGTTTTACTTGCCCAGGTCATGTTGTATATGATACTATGTGTCTGTCAAGCACCTACGATCTCCGCCTTGCTTCTGGGTGCTACTCCGACGAAAAGGAGGACAAGTCCGATGGGAGGAGGTACAACTCCAAAAGGAGGAGATGCAAGTCCAATGTAGAGGAGGACAAGTCCTACAGGGGAGGAGTTCAGCACCTGAAGAAGAGGAAGGAAGATGTAGGGGGTGAGGGTGTTGGCTTCAGCTTATGTGCTGCGCCCCAGCCCTCGTTACGATGGAGGAGGAGGAGTAGGAGTAGGAGTAGGAGTAGGAGTTGAGTTGGAGGAGGAACTTAGAGTCAGGCAGAAGCAAGATGAGGACGGGGCTTTGTTGATATTCGTACTAAGGTACGAGGAGATACACAGAGACTTATATACTAACTGAAAGGACAGGATCCTTGTGATAAACACAAGACATGTGAAAGACAGAGTAGGAGAAACACATGAGAGGAGGAAACACATGAAAGGGGTAAACACATGGAAGGAGTAAGTAGCAACAGGGTGACAAGTAAGTGACAGGAAGGAAACAGGGTATGTACCTGAAGGTATGACAGAAGCGGGCCGGACGGACCGGAGGAACAGAGTAGGAGTTCGGAGGAGAAACGTCGGAGTTAATAGGAGATACGTCGGAGTTAATAGGAGATACGTCAGAGCTAATAGGAGATACGTCGGAGTTAATAGGAGATACGTTGGAGTTGGTAGGAGATGCGTCGGAGCAAATAGGAGATACGTTGGAGTTGGTAGGAGAGACATTGGAGCAAGTAGGAGATGTGTCGGAGTTGGCATGGATGTGACAGTATCCCCCCTTTAGGGCCTGAACCCTTGAAGGCCATAGGCAAGCCCTTAGGATGAAACAAGGAGAAGGGATGGTGAGGAGCCAGAGGAGAAGCGGAGTGACAAAGGGAGCAGAGTGGAGGAGAGGGAGGAGTTGCATCATTAGGTGGGGAGAGGTCCGGGCTTCTCAGGATAGCAATGATGGAAGTCTTGGACCAGTTCCGATGCGTTCCCTAGCTCAGTGGCCAAAAGCCAAGAAGTTTCTTCGTCAGTACCCTGATAACCAGCCCAGCGCACCAAGTAAAGTAGTTTGCAATGTCGGCGGCGGTTATCAATTTTGGAGTCTAAGATCTCCGCAATCTCATATTCCAATTCACTGTCACCCTCCACCACAGGCAGAGGAGGCTGGAATTGCTCTGGGATAGTGTTCAGAGTTGCTAACTCCAACTGCGCAATGTGGAAGACCAGATGGATGGAGCGCATGGAGTCAGGCAACTTCAGGGTAAAGGAGTGCATACCAGGTCTAGCTATAATACTGTAAGGTCCAAGGTATTTCTCTGAAAGCTTCTTTGAAGGATGAGTGGAGCAGAAATATTTTGCTTTGACAAAGGCTTGATCTCCGATTTTGAAATCTGGAGGTGGAGCCCTACGAGCATCAGCAGGGCCTTGGTAACGCTTTTGGGCAGCAGACATTTCGGAGCGGAGGAAGGAGTGGAGTTCTGCAAGATCAGTCACATAGGAGTGAGCATGTTCTGAAGACAGCAGAGTGTCAGAGTTGATGGTGATTGAGGGATGGTAGCCTTTGTTGGCAAAGAAAGGAGAGACACCAGTGGTAGTGCTCGGAGCATTGTTATAAGCGAATTCTGCAAGTGGGAGGAGGTCGGCCCAGTTGTCCTGTTGGTAGTTGCAATAGATGCAGAGGTACTGTTCCAGAGTCTGGTTAGCATGCTCAGTCTGGCCATCACCTTCAGGATGATAGCCAGAGGTAAAGTGCAGTCAGATGTCGAGAGCCTTTCCGAGTGAGCAGAAGAAATGGGAGACAAACTCCGGACCCCTGTCAGAGGTGACATGGGAAGGTACTCCGTGCTTGGAGAAGACATGGGTGACAAAGAGTTTCGCTAACTCCAGCGAAGTAATGGTATCATGGGTCGGAATGAAAATGCCTTGCTTAGAGAGGCAGTCAATGATGACAAGGATGGAGGAGTATCTGCTGGAGAGGGGAAGGTGTTCAATGAAATCCATGGAGATGGAGTTCCAAGGTCGCTCTGGCACAGGGAGTTGTCGGAGGAGTCCATAGGGGCGATGACATGGAGTCTTAGCATGAGCACAAGTAGTACAGGAGCTCACATATTGCTTGACAAAGGAGCGGAGCTGTGGCCAAGTGTATTCGTGTCAGACTAACTCCAGAGTGCGATTCTGACCGAAGTGACCAGAGAGAGGGTGGTCATGTTTATATTGGAGAATTCAGAGTCGGAGGTCAGAGGAGTTGGGGACATAGATGCGACCATCCAAGCAGAGGAAACCATCGGAGTCAAGGGACCAGCAAGGCTGAGTAGGAGTTGGGAGTTGAACAGAAGCAATGGGATTGGAGGTGAGGAAGGAGCGAATATCCTTGCAGAGTTGCTCGTGATCAAAGACCATGGCAGCTCAGAGGCATGGAGCAAGGAGTTGAGCCCATGTACCAGGTTAGGCTGTATTTTATGGCCAGCCAGGGTTGACAATCAGCCATATCTTATGGGCCAGCGGGGGTCAGGCCGGACTACAGGGTGTTGCCATGATATATGGCCCAGCCTGTGTGTGAAATTGTCGCCATAATATATGGTCCAGCCTGGGGGTGGGTTGTCACCATAATAAGGGTCGGGCCAGGATGCAGGTATCACCATAGTGTATGGTCTGGCCAGGGTGTGTAGTTTAACCATAGTATACAGTCCAGCCTGGGTGTGGGTGTCACCATAGTTTATGGTCGGGCCAGGGTACCAGTGTCACCATCATATAGGGCCTGGCCTGGGTGCAGGTGTCACCATAGTTTACAGTCAGGCCAGAGTACTGGTGTCACCATAATATACAGTCCGGTCTCAGTGTAGGTGTCACCATAGTTTATGGTTGGGCCAGGGTACTGGTGTCACCATAGTTTACAGTCAGGCCAGGGTGCCGGTGTCTGTCATATCCATACTTTTCCCAGTCGCAACTCTGGTCTAACCTTGGCCCGCCTGACCTCTCCTTAGGCATAGACGCAACTCCGGATCTAGTCCGGCCATCTCCAGCCCTGTAGCTGCACTCCAGCTCAACTCCGGTCCCTACGTCCATCTCCACCCTCAGGACTAACCCCTGTCTTCCTGCAGACAGATCCACAGTCTAACTCCTCCGTGTCAGACCTGTACCTACCATTAGTTGCTACTCCGGTTTCAGTCTGGCCACTCCCTTTGTCTGGTCTGCAACGTAGCCCAACTCCAGCTGGTATATCCAACTCTGGCTCAGTTCTGCTCCTGCTCCTGCTCCGCTTCCTCTGTTAGGTCCACCAAAGGCTTAGGACATTTCCATGTCCAACTCCGGACCTTCCTCTGGCTACTCTGCCCTTCCTCCACCTGCACACTCCCTCCACTCATACACTCCCTCCGCTCTTGCACTTCCTTCGGTTCCACTTCCTCTGGTCCTGGACATCACTCCGGACTTAACATTAATTAAGTCCACCTCTGACCCTTACCTGTCCTGTTCTGGCCTAGTTCCCTTGTCCCTGCTTTTCCTCCGTCGTCCCTGTAATCCTAGTTCTCCGTGTCTGCTTCTGCTCTGGTTTATTTTCCTGTACCTAGTTTATTTTCCTGTCTGCTTCTGCTCTATCCCTTGTCCTGACTAAGGTGTTTACTTGTCACCGTATATACTCACCTCTAGTCTCCTTACTATATAAACTACCAAACTCCGGCCTAGTAGATCCTTAGATCAAATCTCGACTAAGATACTCCTCCCTCTGTACTACCCACTATGCTCTCCTAATCCATCTGTTCACCTGAACTCCTGAACTCTGGCCAACTCCGGTCTCCATCCTATCTCGTCCCCTTGGTCCTATGTCTGATCCTAGCAAGTCTCCTACTCGCACAAGGGCAAAAGCCACCTCTGTCCCAGACTCGACACTAGACCTCTAGGGACTTATCCCACATCTGGGATGTCCTTCGTCCAGACAAGCTGCGCTACTCCAGTCCACTTTCCCGTGGTCCGGACTTACTCCGCAAAACCCGGACTTACTCCCAGTGCTTCTCTAGTGCCCGGACTTCGTCCATATGACCCGGACTTGACTGTCTGCACTAACTAGCACCTACTAGTGTCTGGACTTACCTCCTCATTAGTCCCCTGAAACCCTGGACCTCCTAGTAAGATCGTCGAGGAGAACCAATCCTGACAGTGTCACCATAATATACAGTCCGGCCTCGGTGTAGGTGTCACCATAGTTTATGCTTGGGCCAGGGTACCAGTGTCACCATAATATATAATCTGGCCTGGGTGTGGGTGTCACCATTGTGTACAGTCCAGCCAGGGTACCAGTGGCACCATATTGTATGGTCTGGCCAGGGTACTGGTGTCACTGTAATATACAATCTGGCCTGGGTGTGGGTGTCACCATATTTTCACATAATGTACCTACTTTGTCCCATCTTACACGGCCACCTGAAGGTGAAAATCCACATAGTGAACCTACATTGTACCATACTTTACGGCCAGAGGTGGTTGACAATTGGCCATATCTTATGGGCCAGTGGGGGTCAGGCCGGACTACAGGGTGTTGCCATGATATATGGTCTGGCCTGTGTGTGGAATTGTCACCATAATACACAGTCCAGCCTGGGGGTGGGTCACCCATAATATAGGGTCAGGCCAGGATGCAGGTATCACCATAGTGTATGGTCCAGCCAGGGTGTGTAGTTTAACCATAATATACAGTCCGGCCTGGGTGTGGGTGTCACCATAGTTTATGGTCGGGCCAGGGTACCAGTGTCACCATCATATAGGGCCTGGCCTGGGTGCAGGTGTCACCATAGTGTACGGTCTGGCCAGGGTAACGGTGTCACCATAATTTATGGTCGGGCCAGGGTACCGGTGTCACTGTAATATACAATCCGGCCTGGGTGTGGGTGTCACCATAATTTATGGTCGGGCCAGGGTACTGGTGTCACCATAGTGTATGGTCGGGCCAGGGTACTGGTGTCACCATAATATACAATCCGGCCTGGGTGTGGGTGTCACCATAATTTATGGTCGGGCCAGGGTACCGGTGTCACCATAGTGTATGGTCCGGCCAGGGTACCGGTGTCACCATAATATACAATCCAGCCTGGGTTTGGGTGTCACCATAATTTATGGTCGGGCCAGGGTACTGGTGTCACCATAGTGTATGGTCGGGCCAGGGTACTGGTGTCACCATAATATACAATCTGGCCTGGGTGTGGGTGTCACCATAATTTATGGTCAGGCCAGGGTACCAGTGTCACCATAGTGTACGGTCCGGCCAGGGTACCGGTGTGATAATAATATACAGTCCGGCCTGGGTGTGGGTGTCACCTTAGTTTATGGTCAGGCCAGGATACTGGTGTCACCATAATATACAATCCGGCCTGGGTGTGGGTGTCACCATAATTTATGGTCAGGCCAGGGTACCAGTGTCACCATAGTGTACGGTCCAGCCAGGGTACCGGTCACCATAATATACAATCCGGCCTGGGTGTGGGTGTCACCATAGTGTATGGTCCGGCAAGGGTACCAGTGTCATCATCATATAGGACCTGGCCTGGGTGCAGGTGTCACCATAGTTTACAGTTGGGCCAGGGTACCCGTGTCGTAGTTTATGGTTTGGCCAGGGTACCAGTGTCACAATAATATACAATCCGGCCAGGATGCTGGTGTCACCATAGTGTGCAGTCTGGCCAGGGTACTGGCATCACCATCATATATGGCCTAGCCAGGGTACTGGTGTCACCATAGTGTATGGTCAGGCTGGGGTGCTGGTGTCATTGGCACTGGAACACATATCTGATGCCATTAAGTGATTGTTTTGAGTTATGGTGCATGTCTGTGAGTTTAGGATGATTCCTCCGGCCTATGGCACATGTCACCGGTCCCTAGTACATGCAACCGGTCCCTGGCAGATTACACCAGTCACAGGAACATCAAATCGGGCCATGTAACATACACTGGTAGCTATTGAGTGATGTTATTAAATTATGGTGCATGTCTGTGAGTGTAGGATCATTTCTCCGGCCTATGGGACATGTAACCGGTCCCTAGTACACGCAACCAGTCCCTAGTACATGCAACCGGTCCCTGACACATTACACCGGTCACAGGAACATCACATCGGGCCGTGTAACACACATCGGTAGCTATTGAGTGATGTTATTAAATTATAGTGCATGTCTGTGAGTGTAGGATCATTCCTCCGGCCTATGGCACACGTAACCAGTCCCTTGTACATGCAACCGGTCCCTGGCACATTACACCGGTCACAGGAACATCACATTGGGCTTTGTAACACACACCAGTAGCTATTGAGTGATGTTATTACATTATGGTGAATGTCTGTGAGTTTAGGATCATTCCTCCGGCCTATGGGATATGTAACCAGTCCCTAGTACTTGCAACCGGTCCCTAGTAGATGCAACCGGTCCCTGGCACATTACATCGGTCACAGGAACATCACATCGGGCTCTGTAACACACACCAGTAGCTATTGAGTGATGTTATTAAATTATGGTGCATGTCTGTGTGAGTGTAGGATCATTCCTCCGGCCTATGTGACATGTAACCGGTCCCTTGTACATGCAACTGGTCCCTGGCACATTACACCGGTCACAGGAACATCACATCAGGCCGTGTAACACATACCAGTAGCTATTGAGTGATGTTATTAAATCATGGTGCATGTCTGTGAGTTTAGGATCATTCCTCCAGCCTATGGCACATGCAACTGGTCCCTGGCACATTACACCAGTCACAGGAACATCACATCAGGTTCTGCAACACACACCAGAAGCTATTGAGTAATGTTATTACATTATGGTGCATGTCTGTGAGTTTACAATCAACCCTCC
>Ga0307518_10002844_pt1 | contig 12569 bp, 7 predicted proteins | sample 25_EM_MG_FD_203889 | JGI IMG/M metagenome (GOLD analysis project Ga0307518, IMG submission 203889) | Populus trichocarpa ectomycorrhiza microbial communities from riparian zone in the Pacific Northwest, United States - 25_EM | ecosystem: Host-associated > Plants > Roots > Unclassified | place... | reverse complement strand
TCCAGGAATTCACATGGTTGCTGTTAAGTGCGTATTGGTATCTTCGTTAAAATTATTTTTTAAGAGTATATTTTTTTAAAACAAATATTAAAATAATTATTATTCTTATATATTATTTTTATTTTTGATATTAACATATTAAAATTATTTAAAAAATACAATTAATTTAATGTTTTTTCAATTTAAATACACTTTTAAAACATACCCAAATATAATTTCAATAATGAAAACAAACAATTCTAAGAAACTGTTTGGAAACGCGGTGCAAACTGTGTTCCTAAAAAATTCAATTTTTTTTTGTTAAAATTTAATATGTTTTGTATGTTTTAGATCGTTTTGATGTGCTGATATCAAAAATAATTTTTAAAAAATAAAAAAACATCATTGACATATATTTCGGCATGAAAAGTTATTTGAAAAGCAACCGCAACCACACTGCCAAATACTCTCTAAATCTATTAGCATGTATGGAGAAAGTACTGCTTCCACAAACCGCAACAGTGAATTTTCAGGCCGGCTGGTTGTATTTTAAATTATTTCATGCTTGAAAATTTAATAAAATAATATTTTTTAAAAATTTATTTTAAATATAAGACATCAAAACGATTTAAAAATACTAAAAAAATAATTTAAAATTAAAATAATTTCAAAAGAATAGTTAAACCGTAATACCAAATCACGAAACAAAAAGGGATTGTCTGATTCCCTTTCTATGCTTGTAGGAGTGAATGACAGAACATTATTTGTTAAAATTCTTTCAAGGATTGCAGTCTGGTGAATGCTACAACATTTTGTCTTTGAACGTGCAAGAACAAGAAGCAAGAAGGTGAATCAAATAGCATGACTTTGATGGGGTCCACTCCTGCGTTTGTCTTTGAATTTGGAGAGGCCAAGCAAGAAAGTGGAGTGAAGTATAGAAAATAAAAATAAATAAAAAAATCCGTATCTACTAAACGACTTTCCAGTCCCAAGTCCAAGGAAATGGCGTCCTTTCTTTCCTAGTCCCACCTCTGGCCAGGTTACCCTACAAATTCCAATTCCATGGAACATTCTAGGCTTTTTCTTATAATTTGGTCGTGCTGGGACACGAAATCCAGCAAAACATCTTCATAGAAAGATCTGATCCTCTGTAAGGAAGCTTCAATTACACCGTGAATGGATTGGTGTTGTGTTGTTAATTATATCAGTGTTATGAACTGGATTCTAGTTTCTTAATTGGACAAGAATAGACTCAGATATTAAATTGAGTGGGTCTATTCTTTTACGCACACACTAAGTGGGTCGGGTTCATATTAATTTTTTTCTAGTAAAAAATAATGTGCACATATTATAAATGTATTTTTAAAAATTTTGTTTTAGGTTGTGGCACTGAATAGTCCAATAAAATGATTTTATTTTAATTACATAAAAAAATAGATAAAGATAATAAACAAATAAAAAAAATGAATGATAATCTGGGAGAAAAAACTTTTTTCAAAAGTGAGAAAACAGTGTTTATTTTTTAGCCAATTAAATATAGAAGAAAAAAATTAAGTAAAAAAAATAAAAAAGACACGAATCAACCCCAGTTAACATGATAGACTTGTAATATAGACTAACTTGTCAAACATGCATTCCAGGTCATCAGATCATGATAACCTAATAGAAAAAAAAACCACAAAACCATTTTTTTATAATAAAAACTAATATCAAATGATGGAATCATAAAAGAAAATAAGCCAAAAAAAATATCAACCTCCATTAACTTTTCAAATTCGTGATCTAGGTCATTAGACCATAAGCACTAGCAAAGCCCAATATCTTACAAATCAAACAATGAAGGATGAATCGAGGAAACGAAGTAATCACACCAAAGGACCCATGATAAAAAAAATAACAATTAAAAGAATAAAAATCAAAATCAAAATAAATTAGAGGAAAATTATAATTTTTTTATTAGAGGGTGAAGTTGAAAAGAAAAATAACTTCAAAAAAAATTAAAAAGAATAAAAACCAAATCAGAAAACATAATATATGATAAATTTAGATTGAAATTGAAACTGATAAAGCCTTTACAAAAGAGTAAAAAAATAAAAATAAAAGAATAACAATTAAATTAAAAAACATAATATATGACAAATTAATATTGAAAAATTAAATTAAAAATAAATAAATTTTTTACAAAATAATCAAGAAAAAAAAAGATTTGAAGTTAAAATAATAACAATAAAAAGACCAAATTGTAAGGAAAAAAACAAAGCTTCGCTAGTTATAAATTATTCCACCACTATTAACATGTTTCACACTAATAAGAAGGGGACACAGCGACATCTGTAGTTTAATTTTTTTGTTTTAAAAAGTAAAATTATCATTTTATTATATGAAAAAAATAAAAAAATATAAATACCCCTGGTTCCAACTTTAAAATTTTTAACTTGGAAGACAATTAGATAATTTACCGTGCTTAAATTTAAAAAAATATATTTATACTCCCGAATCATTAATCCTTTAATGATTGATGAACAATGTGAAAAGATCACAATTCTCCTTGAAAGAAAGCATTTGATTTTTTTCAAAAGTGCAAAATGATAATTACCAACGAATAAGAAATATATCTATGTGTTTGTCGTTATTCTTTCTTAACTCCATGGGCTTAAGGTTGATCGGGGCTTCACGGGTGTTGATCATCTCCTTTTTACTCTTTCTTCTTCTGTTTGCATTTTCTTGCGTATTTTCTTACTTGCTCTAATAGCCTCAAATGGCGCAGCCATTAGCCAAAGCCACCAACAGAGCTCGCCGCCCACGCCGATTATCTTTTGATTACCATGCAAAAAAAAAAAAAAAAAAAACCCCTCAATTTGAGCAACTTGTTGGTTCAGTCACTTTCCAGCAGTTAAAAGAAGAACCGGTTTCAGGACCAACCACCATTCGCCTATTCTTTCATGGCTTCTCTGTAGAAGTAAACTAAAATCCTCATTCTGCATTATCAAAAACAATCCAGCAATAGGAGCTAGAGAGGTGTCTTCAAAAGTTCATGCATGTCTACTAACATAGCTTCTTAGCTCTAAGTGAATTTGAATCTTAAAACTTACAGGTATTGTGCATTGTTCTAGAGTTCTGGACCTCAAAAGAAGGCTCGAAAAGGAGACTCTTCAGGAGGAAAAAGAAGAGATGGCAGTAAGGCAAGTCTAGTATACATTCTGAATCTTACTATTTCAATTTTAGCCTCCAAATTGAAAACTTCGCAGAACAAAAGCTGACAGAATTGAGTAAAATTTCTTGAAACGTAAATTCTAAGTAGCTAGGTCATCATACAGTGGTACGCATAGACAGGAAAGAAAATCACTTATCAGGGCAGTCTTTGTTCGTAGAAAGAGCGATGAAGAAATCCCATGATTTCTCCAAGTCTATCTTGACAACACTAGACTTCATGACCCGTGCATGTCCAGCCTTTTTTTTCTTCCTTGTCTGCTTGTTTCTCCTGTGTTCTAATTTTATAGAGAATTGACTGTTTGTTTTTTCATTTTAATCCGTGTTTCAAACTGCATTTTAATTAAAAAAATTATTAAATTAATGTTTTTTTAGTGACTTTTTATTAATTTTTATGTAATGATATCAAAAATAAAAAAAATCTAAAACAAAATTATTTTAATATATTTTTAATTTTTTTTTTAAAAAAAATACTATGCAAGAAGAGAGAGGCCCTCTCTAAAGAGAGAAAGGGGAAGAGAGGCCGAGTAAAGAAAAACCACAAAGGCCGACTTGCTATTCTGGCCCTATATTTGAGCCGAGAGCAATAGACCATTCATTTATAACCTTTTTTTTTAAACAAAAATATAAAAATAAAAGAGAATGAAAGCTAGAGTTTTATTAATATTTTATAATAATTTTATTCTGAATAATTAATTAATATTAATTTAAATATAAAAATATTATATATAGATTAAAATAAAAATACTATTCTACCATTAATAAATAAATAAAAAATATTTCTTAAAGAAAAAACTTACTCGCCAGTAAAAACAAGAAAAATGAAGAAAAAGCAGCCCCTTTTATTCAATGTTCCCTCCACAACCCTTCAATGGGATTTAAATCCATAATGCTTGAAAGCCAAACAGCACTCTAATTAGTAATTACAATTAATATATATAAAAGAACCCTGATGTTCAGAATTTAATTTTTGATTTGTCTTATTTAAATTTCCTCAACTTGTTTTTTTTATTAAAGTGGAGACATTATATAAACCCGATTAGTATTTGATATTGTGATTTAATTACTTTTAAAAAATATTTTTTAGTTGAAAATATATTAAAATATTTTTTTACAGTTTTTTTATTTGTGATATTAACACATTAAAATAATAATAAAAATTAAAAAATATTAATTTAATATTTTTTTTTAAACAATCACACTTTTACTCCAAAAACAAAATCTAAGTCTACTATTTATTCAATCTTGAATAGAATTTTTCCTTGAGATGGCTCCTTACTTTTTTATCTTTTACCTTTTTTTTCTAAAATTATATTACTTTGTACCTATAACTATAATGCAAGATGCCATGTCTTTATTCTTTCTTAACTCTATGGGTTTAAGGTTTTTTTTTTATTATTATTATAAGATGGTGTTTCAGAGTATAGTAGTAATTATTTTTTATTTAAAAAATATATTAAAATGATGTTTTTTTAATTTTAAAAATAATTTTTGATAGTAACATATCAAAAATATAAAAAATTAATTTTAAATAAAAAAATTTAAATTTTTTAAAAATAAAATTTTAACTGCATTTCAAAACATTACCTTCAAGTTTCTTTGATATAGTATTTGTTTAGTGATTTTAAGTTATGTTGCGTGATAGAACCACTTTTCTTTGATTCATTTCCTAAGTACTACGTTAGGCATGATCAAATATTCTATTAGAAACTTCTTGAGCAAGAAATATAATATATTAATAATAATAATAATAATAATAATAAAAGTAAATGGTCTGTAAAAATAACACAATTGATTTTTTTTAATTTTTTTAATGTAGAAGTGATAAATCTGTAATTTTCAGTTTTTTTTAGAAAACAAATTTTTCTTGGATTTGTTTTAATTTTTATACTTAATATTTTTATAATTTTACACTTGGCCTATTGACTACTATTTTCTTTTCTTATCTTTATTTTTTTGTAATAGTTTTTTTATATTTTTTTTAGAAAAAAATATTACCTTTATTCTTTACTTTGAGTATTTATCACTCTATACTTGACTTATTTACATTATTTTTTTTGTTTTTATCTTTATTCTTTTGAAATTTGTTTTTTAATTTTTTCTCTTTACAATTTTTTTTAAAATTATTATACAAAAATCAAGGAAATAATATTTTAATGTAACAATTGTAACATTATTCTATTTTTTTTCTATGTTAAAAATGAGCTTGAAACATTTTATATTTTTATTAACGCATATAATATTTACTATATTTTATTATATGTTAGTATCAACTTCTTAGTTCAAAGTTACATTTTTTATTCATAATAAAAAAAATACGTAAATAACATTTATATATGAATTTATTTGTGTTAGAAAAAAAATTATTCAACTTGCAGTTAGATGAGTCGAATAGACAAGTTAACATTTTTTTTTTTGTATTTATTGATACAAATAGTTTTTAATTTATTTAATTAAATGCATGTATAAGACTTTTAATTTATAATTAGGATTTTTATAGTAAAAAAAAGTATTTAAAAAGTTCGCCTTTATTTTTTCCTTCCTTCCAAGTAAGTAGTTATTTGCTATAACATATGCAAAACATTTCATTTCAACAACATCACGAGTACTAAATTTTTTTTGTTGTCTACCATTTCCCTCAAAAACTTAAGTACTACTGTAGTGAGATAATTGCTGCCAATTATAATGGATTCAAGATTGTTTGATGCCATTCTTTCTGGTGATATAGCTGCATTTCGCTCATTACTAGCAGAAGATCCACTTATACTTGACCGCATTTCTTTGAACTCAACAGAGAATCCTCTACACCTATCATCATTAGCTGGCCACCTCGAAATCACAAGAGAAGTAGCGTGCCAAAAGCCAGCATTTGCCAGGGAGCTAAATCAAGATGGTTTTAGTCCTGTACACATTGCCTCCTCAAATGGGCATGTAGAGCTGGTGAGAGAGCTTTTAAGGGTAGGATATGATATTTGTCTTTTAAAGGGAAAAGATGGCAAAACACCACTTCATTTAGCAGCAATGAAAGGAAGAGTTGATATTGTGAAGGAATTAGTATGTGCTTGCCCACAATCTGTTAAAGAGGTAACGATTTGCGGTGAAACTGTGCTTCATGTAGCTGTAAAGAGTAACCAGGCTGAAGCTGTTAAGGTTTTGTTGGAAGAGATCAAGAAACTTGACATGATGGAGATTGTTAACTGGAAGGACAAGGATGGTAACACCATAATGCATCTAGCTACCCTCAGAAAACAACATGAGGTAAGGGAAAATTATTCTTACATATTTCTATACTATTTTGATTCATTTGAAAAATATAGTGCTTTAATCTGTGATTATCAGATGCAAACATATATACATTGATCAAAACAATAGTCCACGAGGTTTGATTTGCATTCTCAGAGCTGGGTTTTAGATTCAAATAATCAAATCACATAAATACCTTAGTAGATGTATATTATATGCAGGGGTGAAGCATTCATTACATGTTGTTTCTTTATGCAGACCATAAGGCTATTAATTGGTCGAGAGGCCATTGCTTACGGAGTAGAAGTAAATTCTATTAACGCAAGTGGATTCACAGCAAAGGATGTTCTTGATTTTATTCTTCAAAGTGGAGGTGAATACAATGACATCAGTATCTTAGAGATGTTCCAGCAAGCAGGAGCAATGAAAGCTATGGATATCACAACAAATCCTGCTTCGACTTTCCAAGTTGAAGTGAAGAACATTAACAAGAATGTTAATCATACATCGCAAAATTCTCGTCCATGGAACCTCTGGAAAGAGTTGAAGCTAGAAATTGAAGAGTCATCAACTGAAACTCAGAACGCATTAATGGTTGTCGCAACGCTTATAGCAACAGTGACATACCAAGCTACACTTAGCCCTCCCAGTGGTTTTTGGTCAGCAGAGTCTCGAAGATCTCAAACGATTAATAGCGTTCAAAAGAGAGATATTTTGCCTGGAGAGGCTGTCATGACTGGTGACCCTGAAGTTTTTGCCGTATTCACTGTCTTTAATGCAGTTGGATTTTTTGCATCCATAGCCATGATTTCCCTCCTAACCAGCGGATTTCCTCTCAGAGCCGGCTTGCGTCTTGCCATACTCTCAATGACTGCTACTTACGTGATTGCAGTAATTTATATGTCACCAACAGAAAGGAAAACAATAGACGCAGTGGTCTGGTCGGTTGGCCTGCTAGTTCTCGCAGAGTTTGCCCGTTTTATGATATGGATACTTAAGAAATGGGGTGTCCTTCCTCTGAAAAAGACAAGAACTTCTGCTGATAGGAACCGGGCCACGGTGTGAAATTAAAATTTCATTCATTTCAAAGTTCTTTGATGTGTCTGCCCATTAAGCTTGCAAATGAGTTCCGATGTAACATCATAGTAATAATTTATCCAAGATTCTGTTCTGTAGCAGTAGTAAAGATCAATTTCTCACAGCGTTTGTTAATTTTGTAAATTTATCAATTCAGTGCATTCTTCACCTCTCCTTGCTTCATCCATGTCTTCACATTGCAAGATTCTCTATGCTTTTTCTTCTTATAAGCCTAGCTATTACCTAGAGGCCCTGTCTTGGGATAGATTAGGTAGCCCAAGTGGAAAACCCAGAATATTGCAAAAAATCATCATACAATAAAGGAAGATTTCAAAAGGATTTTAGGTGACATGCAAGAACTCTACGGTCCCGTGTTTGAAAAATCTAAACACCAAATTATAAAAAATCTAGCTGTGATATGGGATTAGACCGGCGACCGGCGGCTCTTACAGGGTGACCGCTTCTTTCCAATGCCTCTGACTCGTTATATGCATGTTAAAGTGTTTGGCATCATAAGTTGCTGCTTGATGTCATGAGATGAGACAAATTTATTTTATCCACTATGATCCAAATCATGGTTTTTTCTTGATTTTTTTAAATATACTTGTGGTTTCTTGGTGTTCTTTTTTAACACAGATTTTTGTTACATTCCGGGGCGTAGCTCAGGTCACAGACTAGTGATGCCCTAAAATCCATCCTTGTGCAACAAAAGGGTTGTAGCTTGACTGGAGTTGCCAAATTCCAATATGCCTCTAAAGAAAACCCATCAAAAAGCTGATGTCATGGATCGGCTTAAGACATTGTTGGATTGGATACATCAAATCAATTAAAAAATGAAGTCCCATCATACTTCTTGAATAAAAAGAAAAATCATGCAGATTAATAAAAAGGTTTGTGTAGTGCCCGTCGGCTACACAACTCTTATAAAAATTTAAGTATTTTGAGCAATTAGATAAAAAATTATGATTTTTTTAGATTATTATTTTAGTTTGGAGCAATCAATTTTTTTTTAGTTTAAATTTGTCTTACTAGTCTATATATATAAGAACTATCCATTTAATATGTTCATGGCAGATCTTATCTACTTATACAAGATAAATAACCGACTAATAAGAATTACATGTTATTTAAATCTCGGCTACATCATTGTGCAAATAGAGTAGTCGAAATCCATAGACCTAGACCAGGCAAGTTGAATGTTTGATGTCTGTCGAGGATTTGACGTCTTAAATCCTCATTTTGCATTGGGAAAATCTGAAAAATGAAAAAATATATATTAGTTAGTTAGTTTAAAGTATTTTTTAAAAAATTTGAAATATTTTTTTTATTTTTTTTTATTAATTTTAAATTAATATGTTTTAGTATTTTCAAATTATTTTAATGTGCTGATATTAAAAATAATTTCTTTTAAATATTATTGATATATATTTAAAAAAAAATTACAACCATACTACCGACCAATAACTTTAGAATGTCTAAATTTTTAAAAAGAGTAGCTTATTTTATTTTACTTCGTGAGAATAATAGGATTGCAAAGTGCAACTCCCGACACCCAGCTTAGTGTCTACGAGAATTCATGCCTCTTATTTTGTTGTGTCGCCCTGTTTGGGGCTGTATTAAATTTTGATTTTTTTTCTTCTTTAAATTATTTTATTTTTTTTTGTTTTTAGATTAATAATCTGTTAATAAAAATATTTTTTAAAAAATAAAAAAATATATTATTTTAATATATTTTAAAACAAAAAATATTTAAAAAAACAATCTTTACATCCCACTTCCATATTAGTGTTTGAAAAATCTAAAGACAAAATCTAATGCAACCAGTCAAACTTGGAAGAGGACGTAAATTACAGCCACGGTGAGTTGCGAGAGAAAGCATACAGCCGTGGTTTGGGATTAGACCTGCTCATTAGAGTGTTTGGCATCATAAGTTGCTGCTTGGATAAAAATGGCTCCAGTACACCCTCAAAATGCCGAGAAAAGCATTAACTGGTTCAAGAGATTTCAATATGACGAGAAAAGGGACTCGCCAAGTGATATACGAAATGTATTGCTGGTAATTGCCATACTTATTGCTGCAATGACCTTCCAAGCTGGGGTGAATCCACCTGGAGGAGTCCGGCAGGATGATAGTGGTATCAAACCTGCCGCTGGGGCGAATCCTCCTACTCCCGTAGGAGAATGGCAGGAATATAATGTTACAAAACTTGCCGCTGGGGCGAATTCTCCCAGTCCTGGAGGAGAAAATAATGAAGAACAAAATCATGCAGCTGGCAGAGCAATTTATGCTTCTCAGAAAAGGCCTTTCTATGTTTTCTTGATGTCAAACACTCTGGCATTCTCCTCATAATTACTTGTCATCACATCTCTCACTTACGGGTTCCCTTTCCATTTTGAGATTTGGGTTGCCACAGCTTCAATGATGGTAACCTATGCTTCTGCAATTGATGCTGTTACCCCTCATGAATCTGAATCTGAGCATTTTGATCGCTATCTTTTGATTACAGCTTCAGTGCCTTTTATCACAAGGTTTTTGATTCAGACGCATAAGAAGTACCGTCAAAGTAAGAAACCTGGTCAAATAAATTGTCAGAAAGATGAAGAAATAGGTGGCAAACAAGCCTGCAAGCGTAGAGAGAAGAGCTACGGGCAAGGCCAACATAAGCTTGCTCATTTCTAATTAGTCCATGGCTAGGTTGGATTTTTTTATTCTTTCTCCTGGTTTCCTGGGTTGTATTCTCTGTATTTTCTAGGAAAAAATTCTGTAGAAAGTAAAGTAGCATGATCCGTGTATAAAGATGTAATCCCAGCATTGTGAATTAATTAAGAATTCATTATTCATCATACACATTTCTTTGTACTCCAGTCTATCTTCCAATATATTTATTTTCTTATAAATCTGCATCCTGGTTAATTTATAAAATTGAAAGGAAAAACTGATATGGGATTCTTATGGTTGGAGATTCGATGTTTTGTGTACCACTGCAATAGTAGCCATTGTCAAGTTCTTGCAAATTTAATTCACTGGATGTGATCTTTTAATGAATCCATCCAAACTGTTTCAAATTAACTACCTCCTCTTGCTAAATTAAGTTCTTTCTCCTTTGAGAACATAAAAGCCCTAAAACGATTGAGATCACGTCAAGTTCTCAATTTTTAAAATCAATTTTCTTTCAAATTGGTTTCCTTAAAGGATTTTGTAATTTTTCTAAACAAAGGTAATACCTTCTACTATTAAAACTTTATCCTTAATAAAATTAATATATACACAAAATCTTTATGCATCCTCTGTGTATGTGCTTTGTGCGATAGCTGCATTTGAACGAGTAAGGTTAGTTTCCTCCAATATTTTAGTCACTTTTTTTATTATTATTATTATAGCAAGAATAAAAATTCCTCAATTAACTATCAAATACTTCCTTCCCATGGTTTCAAGCAATCTTTAGTAATACTATGTTCGTATTTTTGGTCCATTTTAATAGAATGCTTTTAGAAACCCACGATAATGCACAACGAACTAGTGGTTGTAGCAAAAATATATATATAAAAAAACTATGTAAAAGCTTGTGGCATGTGGGCTGATCAAGCCGGTGGCTATGTCATTCTGCATCCCCAACGGGCTTGATAAGCTATTTGTTTGTGAGCTTGATATCGCATTTGCTAATCTTCTCATTTAGAGGACCCTAACTCTCTTTGATGTTCCTCTGTGGTTGATTTACAAGTAGACACAGGAAACAAAAATATATATTGCCATGACAATTCTTTACCCCTTATTTAAACCAATTTTAAGAATAAAGTAAAAAAAAAAAAACCAAAATCGAAAAAAAGAGTGTTGATTGCAATATGATAAAGAATGGTTTGAATTTTTTAGTAAGAAATTAAGGTAATGCCTTATTGCCTTTGACTCCTTAAATGCATATATAGCTTATTTTAAGGTGCTGATTAAAGTGTTTGACATCATAAGTTGCTGCTTGGGTAAAAATTGCTCAAGTACATCCTAAAAATGCAGAGAGAAGCATTAGCTGGTTCAAGAGATTGCAATATGATAAAGAAAGGGACTCACCAAATGATGCACGGAATGTTTTGCTGGAAATTGCCTCACTGATTGCTGCAGTGACCTTCGAAGCTGGGGTGAATCCTCCTGGAGGAGTCTGGCAGGATGATAACGTTAATGAACATCATGCAGCTGGCAGAGCAATTTATGCGTTTCAAAAACCTCCTTACTATGTTTTCTTGATGTCAAGTACTTTGGAATTCTCCGCATCATTACTTGTTATCCCATCTCTCACTTACGAGTTCCCATTCCACTTTGAAATTTGGGTTGCCACAGCCTCAATGATGGTAACTTACGCTTCTGCAATTTTTGCTGTTACCCATCACTATCTTTTGATTACAGCTTCAGTGCCTTTTATCTCCAGGTTTGTGATTTATTCAATGAAGTTGTTAATTGTTATTTTAATTTTAAGAATTAATTTAATTGTATTCCTATTAAATTCAAACCCCAACCTTGAAGTTGGCCGCTATTTTTAATTTGGTCATTGGTCTCATATTTATACAATTGAATTTTCAATTGTTCAACAAACTTTTGAATGTTTTAATTTAACCCTTAATTTCGGTCAATTCCAGGTCCTCTATTTACACGCATTTTTTATTTTGGTTCTTGGTTTCAGAGTTCTTCAATTAAGTCCTTAATTGGCCATCAAATTTTAATATTTATGCAATTAAGCTCTTGATTTGACCAAATCAACTCTAAAAAATTATAATTTGACCTCAAAACTTTAATTCCTTCCAATTAAAGCCTAAATTAACTTTAAAAATAATTTTTCTTGCAAACAAACCCTCTATAAATTCAATTAAACTTTTAATAAAATTTAATTGAGTCCACATACATTTGATTTTAGACTTTTCTTCCTCAAATTGAATTTTCTTTATCAGCAGGGCTCTCATCAGTAAAAAATATATAATATTAAATTTTCATCTTTGTATTTTTGAATCTCCTCAAACCATTTCCTAGCTATTTTCTAGGAGCTCTGGCATTCTTTTTTCAATTTTATTATTTT
>Ga0307518_10002842_pt1 | contig 12572 bp, 15 predicted proteins | sample 25_EM_MG_FD_203889 | JGI IMG/M metagenome (GOLD analysis project Ga0307518, IMG submission 203889) | Populus trichocarpa ectomycorrhiza microbial communities from riparian zone in the Pacific Northwest, United States - 25_EM | ecosystem: Host-associated > Plants > Roots > Unclassified | place... | reverse complement strand
CCCTCCTCAGCACATCCTCTCTGGACACCGCGGAGGTAAACCACCACTCGCACATTTTTGTAGTCCTTTGTTGGTGTTGTGTTTGGGTTATTGTTCTGACCCAAATCCACACTTTGACTCACAACGGATTGAACAACATACCCTAAAACTATGACTGGATTGGTCAACGTTGAAACCATTTTGTCATCATATTTTGGGTCGCGGCTACCTTGACATATTAATAGCTAGATAAACAAAGAAAGCGAGAAATGTACCATAAGAAATTTCCACGCTGTTCACAGGACCTGGCAACACTGGCAAGGGCGTTCGGTTCAACTAACAGAGGAGAAACCAAAAAAACCCGCACCAAGCTACACTTCTCACACCCAATGGAATCTGTGCTGGAATCTTAAATTCACAGAACGCATCCAGGAGTACCTTGGGGTTCAGCTCAGGAACGCGGTTCTGGCGCCGATCAACTTGATCACGGCAGTACACCATGTACTTGAAGCACCAGAACATTGTGGAGTCTTTGAAAGAGAGCAAAAAGATCCTGTTGTCAATGGAAAACCGAACACCATTTATCTATGGATGGTGTTAGCCAATAACAAGCAGTGCAGTGAACGAGCTCAGACCCCATCATCCCATGTCAATGCAAAAATATGCTGATCACATTCGATCTGAGTAGGCTGCAAGGTCCTTGCAAAATTGGCAATCAACGACTTGACAAGGAACCATGCTGTAAGGCAAACTGGTTACAAAGGAGAGCGGCAAACATAGTGTTGTCACGTACAGAAATTGCCAACGTGCTGTGGGGCTATGAGCATCACTGCAGCTGAAAACGATGCCGTGGTAGGCACAAGAGTTGTCGCCCACAGCTGGGTGACAGAAACATTCTCAGTTGCGAGCATGACGTGGGTCCTGTATAGATTGGTCAGTCCATGGGCAAGTCTGCATGTCCTACGGTAAAAGACACACGTTTCCAAAACATTACGGGGTTCAGCAGGAACAGAGTACGCAGTGGAGGGCATGATGGACACAATGGCTGGATTTTGTTAGCAGGAAATCTGTGATTATATACGACTGACAGACAAAGACTCTAGTGATTACCTTCGTCCATGTTCGTGACTGTCCAAATCCGGCTGATCAATAATAAAGCAGCAAAAGTAACGGAAATTAAAGAACACAATGATTTGCTCACCCTGAAATTTCATCCTCGTTCGATACTCGTGGAGTCTTTGCACAAAGAAATCGGGAAAAGAACTGTCATAAGTCTTAAAGCATGCGATTAGAAGAGCAGGTTCACCCACTCCGCCTCATGGATTATCAGCCATTCTACCCCCAAATGACTCTCCGAAGAGTTTTTGATAGGGATCGTAGTCCAAGTCCTTGCGCTTCTGAAGTTACCCTTCGTCGTATATTTGACTTCGATACTGTTCGCTCGCCAAAGGAATGGCCTGAAGTACCATTGTCGCAGTTGCCTCAAGTAAAGGCCACCCTCATTCCACGGCCGCATGGCACCCTGTCAAAACCTAATCATGGTGGGTATACCCTGCGTCATGTGCTTGGTTGGAATGACGAGATGTACAAGTCTGTCCAGGTATGCAGTCATTTCACAAATTCACATTAATTGCACGCTCACCGAGAGGCACAGGAAGGGCTGCACGATGTGTGTGAGAAGCACCTCAACATGACATTAACATTCCCAAACCAGACAAAGGAAGCAGTGGTGATGTTTCTTGATGCTGTAGGTCTGTTTACTGTATTATGATCACTGTGTCGGAGGGGTAACGAATTCTACAGGCTTGAGCTAAATTTCCGATCCTTAGTGAATATCAAGATCAGTGGCCAGCAAAAGATTTCGCTACAATGTACCTCAAAAACAAGGTTGGTGGTGATAAGGCAAAGGTGAGGGCAAGGACCGATGCCGGCGCAATCAGACATGCAATCCAAGGACACGGCATGTAGTACTCATAAAATTATATATTATACTTGGTTTCCACGTCCCGATCTGGATTGCTTAGCACTGCGAATATTCATATAGAAGTGGCGGACTATGATGTAGAGCGAGCATGTCTAGATCTTCTAATACATGGACTCAGACTCATGTTTCGGATCCAAATCACGCTTTTGTCGGTGATGATGCGGCCAGAAATAAGGCCTTATCATTGATGTGTCATGGGTGGACGCCTGAACTTCCAATTGACCTCGGGTAACTACGAATACATTTTCTAAGTGTGTGAGATGTACGACTCAGAGGATCTCCTTAAACACTACAGGATGTTGTGGTAGTACTGCGTGAGTTAGACTCAGATGAACCAGTACCATTTGAGTTAGCGGATGAGCCAGTAGTACTACAGCCAAAGTCATAATCCTGTTCCTGAATGCGAAGTTCCTTGTGCTGTCGCGGACGTAGGCCAGCAAGCCAAGAGGCATCGTAGCAGTTGCGGGGCAGTCCAGGTGGAGCAGCAGCTTGATCGTTGACTTTTCTGCTGTGGGGACGAAGCCGGAGCTGAGTTCCTGCCTTCTTCCATTTTCCAATCGTAACTTCTGCATTTCCGTTGGCGACATCATCTGCTTGCCACAGAAGAGCAGCAAGCTGGTTGCTACGCTATGCAGGGTATACGCGTGGGTAGGATATCGTTCTTCTGGTCTCATCCTCGGACTCATCCAAACTGATGACCTGTGTACCCAAGTCATTAATGAGAGGAAGGTGCTGTTGGAGGGTTGGATGATCGGCCATCGCATCAAGGTGCACCTTGAGAAGCTAATAAAACTAACGTAAGTACCAAGGATGAAGAAAGATGTGATGAACTCACGCGCACTTTCCTTGATCCATGGGAAGATTTCTGTAAACAGGCGTTTGTTGCTTTCTTGGCTTGGACTGGGTCTTCATCAACAGCAACAACCAGCTCCTTATAACGGGATTTGACATATGCAAGGTGTGCAATGAAAGCTACTCGAATGATCTCATGCTCGTGGTAACGTTCTGGAATTTTGGCTGAAGCGTACCAAGAGTGATTCACCACCTTGTCGAGAAAATCTTCAGCAAATACAGTAGCCGCATTCCGGTTGAATCATGAATTCCAATGACGCAAGCAGTCAATTCTGAAGTTTGTTGGAGTGATCTCTAGGCATCCTGGACGCTCCTGTTCGTATTCTTCAACTTCCTCTTGCGATAGAGTACACTTGGCATTTTGCAAATACTTGTAATCCTCGATGTTGAGCAAAGAAAGGGTATGCTTTCGAATGCAAGTCTGGCGATCGAATGAGGTCGATAACACGCTGAATGAAGGAAATAACTTACCATGAAAACGGAATGCTCTTGTTTATCTTTCATCGTTGGAGAGCCCTCAGGATTAGTGGCAATGAAATGACGTCACACTTTTTTTGGAGATTTGGTCAAAGAATCGCCATGTTCCTCTCCTGGCTGCCTGGATGTACCTAACTGTTCGTGGATGGTGCCAATCTCCTTCATTATGGTTTCTTGGGCCGTCGCTTGTGATGTCTGAATGGATCTGAGAAGGACTTCCATTCCTTGGGAGAAGTAAGTCAGCAACGGGGCCACCATTTCACTGATTCCACTGTCACATCTCAGTTGAGCACTGCCCTCTTGGCTGGAAAATGTGTTTGATTGAGTGGAGACGGAAGGCCCCCGTCCAGAGGTTGGAGCAGACGAAGTACTTGGTCCATGGTTCACGGGGGGAACGCGGTTGGGAAGCGCGTTTGAGTGAGGCGAAGCAGAAGATGCCAGCATAGGTGTAGGCTGACTTGCGCCGGTCATGGCATGAGGGGCAGATGGAATACTCGGTGACTGAGTGAAAGACAGAAAAGGAGTTGGCACGGCAGGGGTATGCAACGGAAATGTAGGCCACTCTCACATGGGAGGCCGAGTCATGTTTGGCCACGGAGGGGGTTCCAGACCTTCCATATGAAATGAAAACTGTTGAGGTGAGGACATGTGAGTGATCGACATATAATCCATACCTCACTGTTGTTATTCAACCCAGTAGCCCTCTGTTTCCCTGTGTCACGCCCAGTTTGAGCATCCTGTCGAGTATCCAAAATTTCCTGAAAATGGACAGTATTCTATTAGAATGGGGTATCCAATGAAAGAGAGGCAAACCTGTAGAGTAGATGGGCGTTGTATGGTTCGGGAGTTGCGTCCCCTAAACGTAGAATCACTTGAGGGCGATGCTTCTCGAGCCTCACGTGGATATTCGACGGGTGTGCGCTCCCTGGAAACAGGCGGAGTCGGCTCATGAGAAGCTGGTGTTGACCCTCTTGACGACACCAATTGCACTGGAGTTGACTGCCTAGACAATGTCAATGGGGCTGGCATTGACCGCCTAGACTGCCTCGACGAGGGAATGGCTTTAATTCGTCAATTAGGCTAAGATTCAATCAGTCACTTATCTCAACTCAGCAGACAAGGGCTTACTGGCAGAGCGCTTACTGGTGGAACCGGCAGCTGACCCAGAAACCAGTTGATAGTACCAAGTAACCTACCTTGTGAGGCTTGAGTGGCCTCTTCTTCTAAATTCATATTGGACGAATTATCTACTTGGGGCGCAATAGATGCAACATCTGCCTTCGATGACTTGACAGTATGATGACCTTGTGACCAGTCTTTTTCGGGGCCGCGTTTCGGGACCGACAGGGGGTTTCTTGGCTGATCTACCCAAGAAGATCAACACACTTAGAACAAACTAATACCAGTACTAACTTTGAGAATCGGTATCCATGGAATCCATGAGTAGAGCGACGGGAATCGGTCAGTTATCGCCCGTGAATAAATAGAGACAGTCTCAGGTAGCCATCTCGATACTCTTCAAAGACGTTCATTGTTATTGACCTCATGCACCTTTCTGAAAGAATTTCGAGCGGTGTCAGTTTGGCTCAAGTCGCCAAGGGGAAGATGGGCTGTCTAGACAAAGAGATATCAGGGAAATCGTACCCCGACTGGCATCCCGGGAATCGAATCGCGCAAGGGGTACATGAGATCCAACAAGCTCGATCGCCTCTTGGCGATGTGTGAATCTGTGAAGAGTAAAGATCATTTGGAGGCTTTAGAGACGGGGGTAAGCTTTGCACCAATCAAAACGTGCAGGGTACATGTTTGGGTATATGAGATTGGAAGGCACGCCAATAAGCTCAGTAGAGGTTATTTCTTTGTAGTGGCAACCCAGATTAGAAGTATGTAAGTTCCACATTGCTCGGACATGCCGGAGATGATCAGCTGCATGTGTGAATTCTGTGAAGAGCTGAGATTGTTTCTTTGTGGTAGAGGTGCAATGTCACCAGTTGCTTGACCCAAGAACGCGCAACCAGATGTGGGGACTTCATGCATCGAAACTCAGCGTGACTGATATCATGACAGAACAATGGCCTCATGTCCGTGCAACATGTGAGCTATTCGCGTCCATCAGGCTGTGATTTCCGAAGGTGTCGTCGGTTCCCAAAGGGTCTCGTTCTTGGAGGGCTCTATAAGTACATCCATGCTATTTGGTCATTCTGGACTCACAACCTTTCTCCATTTTTTCCCAGTGACCAGTGTTGCCTCTATCTAATGAGACGATCACTCTCGATGGCCCCAATTCGTACTGACTCGCCATCTAGACACTCTCAGCGCAACTCCAAAAGCCGACCAGCGTCTTTGCAAAATCCAAACACCCCATCACTGCCTGCAAATGATGATATCAAGGTTGAATCTGGCTATTTAATGCAGAAGATGTTGCGTATCGTGGATTTGTTCGAAGAAGAAGCGAAGTGGTCGCATATGGTATGCAAAGCAATGGGTTTTATCATGTAAAATTCTGATCCCATATCATCAGGAAGTTAAAAGCTTGCTGACTGAAAAGAAAATACTCGAACAGGCCCAAATTGATGCAGAGAAAGCCCAGGCTGTTGCCGAAGAAGCAGTGCAGGATCTACGGAGGACGATTGAACAGGTGAGTACTGGAGCACTCTTGTGGTTGCAATCGTTCACGAGTGTTATATATGTATGGTCAGTTTACGGCTGCACATGCTGATGCTGCCAAGTGTGATGGGTGTCACAAATGCATAGATCACCCCTTCACGTATGTGCCTCATATAACTATATACCATCTCTTTGTTGATGCGTTACCTTCAGGTTGGTCAATTGCGGTCACACCTTTTGTTTCGGGTGCCTCCGAAAATGGTTCCACAAGTGTTTATTGAAGCAATTACAGTGGCGAGAGACACCTGCTCATTTGAAAGAGAAACTGGTCACAGCTGAGAAGCTCAAGGAGTTGTTTGAAAACAAGTATATTTGCGCTACTCGATATACCTACCCCAAGACCGCTTGCCAAGTCAAGGTGGAGAATAAGCCAATCCAAATCGGCCTCGCTGGCGATATGATTAAGGCAGTAAACAATATTTTTGGACCCCCAGCCCACCAAGTCGACCCGAATCCACACCCAAACGAGCCCAATATTTGGGCAGATATCTTTTATGAAGGCGAAGTTTAATGGGTAAGTTTTGTAATTGATTATAATTTGAAATGCACTCATCATTGTGATAGACCTTGGATTTTATTATGGACACTGGGGTAACGACGTAACGAGGGAGGGTTACTAGTTGTGTTAGTTCGGTGCGTAATTTCTACGAGGTCAATGAGCATGTATACTAGATCTTTGTGATCCTCAACGATTATGTACCTTTACTATAATAGTAATAGCGATTACAAGCTGAGATCACTGCCGTGTCCCCAGCAATTTGGGGTCCATTGTACTATCGCTTACCACTCAGTTTGCCTCCCCACCAGTTGGCCGTCACAAAATGTCATGCATGGTCACCCCAAAGTTTTCAAGTCCTGTTCAGCAGCATGGCCGTCATTCCTCTGTCAACCAATACTCAGTGGATCACTGTCATTCAACTTTGCAGTACCTAAGGATACATATTTCATGACATGTGGCCATACAGAAAATTTGCTGTTAGGGAAGAAGTCGTCATTTTGAACAACCGGCCAACTGGTGGGGAGGCAAACTGAGTGGTAAGCGATAGTACTACATTGGACTATATATTTGGGGGGTGACCGGTGACTACACGGCTACGTGACTATGTATATAGCAGAGTAGGGGTACCTGCATTTTCTTGTGGGACCTTGATCTTACGCAGAGCGATCACGACTTATGATCGTCGATTGATGGTCACGGTCATGTTACCATAATAATTGCACACGTCTGGAATCTATCGACAATGGTTACTTATTCCTGACTCCTGGTTCCTTGTCTTGACCCGCTGTCTGTGTATCGCAAAACAACAGTAGGATATGGTTAGGATGAAGAAGACCCAATCCAAGAGAGCCCCGGGCTCTGGTCTACGAATCCAATTGACAGGTCCCAAGTGCCATATAGTGCTGAAGCTGCCAAGCATGTCACTAACCAAAAAATCGGGCAACAAATCGGAACCATGCAGTCCAGCTTCTAGCCCGTTGACGTCACCTCCACCATCTCCAATGGAGGCCTTCGATGACGCTCTTTGCAGTAATTGGTGGCCCAGCAACAAGGTGTGTAATCCTTAATTATATTACACAATGCTCATACCATACTGTAGTACTGCTACCTCTGTCATGATGGCGGAGAAATTTTTTTTTGTAATTTCTGTCCGCATGTCGTGTGTAGCAAGTGTTTCGGCATGCTGCAGCCATGGGAACTGAGTGAAGTTCGTTCTGCCGATGTCGATTTCAAGTGCCCAGGTTGCCATGAACTTGAAGACCGTGCTGCCAACCATCTGCCAACCCCATATTTTGTACGTTCATTATGAATACTCTGAATCGAGTTAATTACTGGCTACAGGGATTTATGCGCACGGTCAATGGACAAGCCACTCGCGTTTTTAACAAACCAACTGTCATACAAGGGGTTTGTGAAAGGGCATCAAAGTTGCAAGTTTGTTCCGAATCAATCTTAATACTGCATTTGATCTGTTCAGGCATGAACACATGAGGTTCACTCCCTTTGCTTCTCAAGGTGTCTTTGGAAGACTATCACACAACGGATACCCTTCATTTCAAAGAAGTATTTTTTGACTTCGCAACACATCAGAAGCTTGGACAATGGAAGGTGAATGTCCGAAAGCTTGAGGCAGACCTCGCTGCACACAAGTTCAAGCGAAAGGTAATTTTCGTGACAGTGCACAGTGATATGGAACGGGGGGACCTATTTGCGGGGACAGACGAGGATGGACGCGAATTCGCAATGAAGGTGGAGGAGGTCAGTGTGAGTCAAAGGCTTCAGTCTGTGCTCCTCATATTCCTTTTCCAGTTCATGCCCCGCTTATTCTTCGGGTATCTGGGAAATGTCATCACAAGGTCTACGCTGTTTCTACTAGCATGCGGTCCTCTTGTAGAGTTTGAGGAGTCATTTCTTGCATTGAAGAGTTCCATAAAACGGTAAGTATCTGTTGCTTATTTACTACAATAGTTTCTAACTGCTCCCAAAGCCTCCAGCCTGAATACACAATCGCATTTAGTGCAACAAATTTCATCAGCGCGGTCCTTAAGACATTTGTCGTTTCATACGCTGTACGCGTCCTTATTGAAGGACATGCCTTGCATGATGTCTTCCAAGACCTCCTCGACCTTTGTCCTGAGATGCGGATGCACACGGATCTCCTGCTTTTTCGTCTTCAAGGTCCATCGTTGACGAACAAATACTTCCTTGCACCCTCCCTGCCGCAATTGGGGTCACCTCAGATCGACATGTCTTCCATCATTTGTTACAAATATGCTTGGTACCATAGTCACCGGCGTCCATGGGGAATAGCACTGCCTATGGGTTGCCCTGGCTGTGGCTCCATTCGTTCATGGCTCCCATCCAAAGCAGATCTGGCTCATCCCAAGGCCCATATAACTTCCTGCAAGTCTGACAAGTGTACATTCAAGATATATACGCAGCCTTTGTCACACAAATACGACCTCCTTCAGCGTGACAAAGCATCAGGCTGGCTTAAATACATTATTTGTGACGAGATTCTTTAGTGCTAATTACTAATACCATTTAGTACTCTTTTGGTGTTTAAACGTTTAGCAATCAGTTTCTTTATTGATATGTACATGTGGCCCTTACAATACAATTGCAACCCACTCGATTGATAGTTTCAGCGAAGTTCATTCAAGTAACAATGAAGCCCATGATCCAATTTGCATCTGAACACACTCTTCTTGGCCATATTGATTCTGTCAATGTTCTCGCCTTCTCCCCAACTGGAAGTCAACTGGCCAGTGGCAGCGACGATGGAAGTCTCATCATATGGGACCCAAGCACTGGCGTCCTGACACACCGCATTGCCTTTCGCTCCGCTGTCCTTAGCCTTACGTGGGATCCCCGACATTCCTATCGATTATTTATTGGTTGTTCAGATGGTACCCTGGCAATCTGTGAAAATTCGGAGGTACTACTGATGCGATTGTCTATGAATGAACTAATCTGCCCTATAGACTGAACAATCAACTAATTCCATTCTCACTGGTATCAAGGCCCCAGTTTTTGCACTGGCTGTTGACGAGTTCAGTGGTTACATCGCCATTGCACTGGGTTCTGAGATTCACATTGCGAAAGAAGTTTCCCCCAGTGAGTTGTCCGTTTCTAATGATACAATATTTTACCTGGTATCATCAACATTTCCAAGACAAATATGCTACCTTCAAGATTTTACCGCCGCCTCAGGAACTACCACTTATGGCTGAGAAACTTGACAAGAGGATCCGTGGTCGAGCCCTGGCATTTAGGGAGAGGGGCAGGGAGGTCACTGTTGCCTACCTCAACCATGGTGTAGTGTAAGTGCTTTCTAGCTCTGATCTTTCACCGGGTGTCACTCAATTCTCTGTCCAGTTGTTGGGATATCTTCTCCTTCGAACAACGCTGGCAGATTAATCCTATTCATAGCCACCAAATGATGTGAGTGCTCCGTCCATTTCTTTAAGACTGCTTCTGAACACTGTCTTAGCGGCCATGCAGCACTGTCACCTGATACCAAACGCATTGCCCTGACCAATTTGGGTGATGGTGTTGACATTTATTCTCTAGGGCAGTCTCACCCTGACGTGCGTCTTAAGAATCGCCCTCTAACAGAGGATGGAAATATTCCAGTGCAAGTATCCTGGCTTCTCGACGGTGCTGTTGTTGTCAGTGGTTCATCTGATGGTAGTGTTCATGTCTGGACAACTCAATCGGGGGAACTACTACAGGTATTAGAGCACAAAGGTATGTAAATGTATATATGATGGGAGCCATGTCTAAAGCTCTGTCAGAATGCATTGTACAAGCTGTTGCAGTAAGTCCTGAGGTGCATTAATGACCAAGGCTGGATGATCGACCCTCATTAGACTTTTGAATATTCGGGCAGTACTGTAATTGCCACGGTGACTACCGAAAGTGCAGAAAACACCCGCATCAAGGTATGGAGAAGTGAACATAATGGTAAGAGGTCCGAAGGTCCGTGGAAGACATTGACAATCTGCCAACAGCGCTTTTGACTTTTTGGAGAATCACTAAATTCAATCTCTGGGCTTGGAACCTCACCTTGAAGGGTGCTGTGCGCTCACTCTTGGTGATGAGGGTTCGGGTGGTAGTTGTGCTTGGAATCATTGTCAGCTTCTTGTTTACCATTTATTGTGTGCAGAATGTTCTCGAGGTGGGCAACAGAGTTTATCTGTGGTGGTTAATAGGTTGATTTTTGTTTGGCAGCCTATCTGGATCTCGGTCTCCCGTGACGCGGAATTATTCATTGCACGCCTCATGTACTTGCGCACCGGAGACTTATGCCTCACTTTATCCTCAATAGTTCGTCGAGCCGTTCTCAACGGGATAGAATACTTGCAAAAGAAATTGGAAGAGCAGGAGGAGCCACTTCCAGAAACAATCTACCTCTGATACACCTGTATGTAATATGTAGTACTACGAGCATCCATTTGTGAGATCCGTGTCATCCTGGTGGGATCTGCGTTGATACCAATGCGAATCAGCGTTGGCGAAGCATTCCGCACGACGAGAACATGGGGCAGACTCAGTCAAAGTCGCAAAGCCAGAAGGTCGTGTAGGTCGTGTCACTTTCGACTGGTGGATTGCACCATCTGAACTGGTTCGCCGTAATATTAAGTATTTTCATTTTGGTAGGAATTCATTGGTTTTCAACTACCCCTGCTCTTTATGATATTATTTAGAATCAAATATAGGCTAAGAGATTCTCATTGCATAACAGGGCCACGAAGTACTGGAAGAATTGTGTTCGATCACTGTAGGACAAGGCGTAAATAGAACCAGATTTTGACATCAGATGTGGGATTCAGTTGGTCCATGTACCTTTATTCACTTGGGGAGATCCTCGATACAGTTGTCGTACCTGTTTGATCCCGAAAAGAGCACGGCTGGACTGGTGGATTGGACCATCTGAACTGGCAGTGACCAGAGATGGGATCACAGGCACTGCAGCGAAGCCAGATCAGCCACCAGCGACGCGCTGCAAAAAATGTGTTAGAGATGAGTGGCGACAAGACGTACACAATGAGAATAAATGAGGGCGACTGGAGAGCCTCGCAAGCATCATTCAAACGTCAGTTTCTGAAGACAACGTCGGACCCATTGTAGTAAAAGGGAGTTTGTCCATATCTAACAAAAGATACGGGGGTCAAAACACCATGTTGATCTCATGTAAATTACTGGGAATATGTGGTAAGAATTTCACGACGCACTTTACATTAAGCCCTGCAGAAACGAGTCTTGCACGATCATGATTGGTTTAAGTGCAGTGCAGTTGCAAGGGGACTCGTGATGTAGCTGGGAGACTCAAGTACGGAGGTCATTGACGAGGTCATTTTTTGCGATAAGAATGTCACGTTCCCACCTGATTTGGAAACGTACACTGTCGGCCCGATATTTTCAACAAAGACCTTTGGTGGGGAATGCTAGCTTTTGTGACTCTCACTCAAAATCCACATTCTCTGCTAGAACCTACTTGCAAATGTTCGAACTTGAATCAATCTCGGAAAACATGTAATTAGAAAATGGCATGCTATTGACAAGTTTCGAGGCACTTCAAAGCACCTGTTTAGCACTGTCTAAATTTTTCGTCGTAAGTCGATTTGGAGCTCAGATTAGTGGCGAGATTGCCACGCCTTTGCCTGCGGTGTGAACGTCGCGAGCACAAGGAGCGGTTCCGGTGGGCGGATTTGGCAGCTCGACATAAGCTAACGGACGTTGCGTTCCACCTCGTTCCACCGGCTACAGACCATTCTTGGGTGGACGTGGTGGGTGCTTTACTTCGTTACTCGTTGCTGTATTGCTTGAGGGTCCTCTACTTGGAAAATCAACGCAAGGTGAAGAGCAGGCGATAAACTACTACCGCACTGAGAGACGACAATGTGTCAGTTTGTCAGTCTATGATGCTACCAAACCCCGTGTTTCATGTTTGAATTTCGTAGCGAGGCTGAAGCTGCAGTTAGTAATGTCAAGCATCAATTGAAGTGGACTATTGCCATCAACCACAAGTCGGACTTGGAATACGCATTTTCCCGAGATAACTGGTCGTTGCACCATTCCGCGACCACCATACAGAACAGGCTTGTGCAT
>Ga0307518_10002841_pt1 | contig 12573 bp, 5 predicted proteins | sample 25_EM_MG_FD_203889 | JGI IMG/M metagenome (GOLD analysis project Ga0307518, IMG submission 203889) | Populus trichocarpa ectomycorrhiza microbial communities from riparian zone in the Pacific Northwest, United States - 25_EM | ecosystem: Host-associated > Plants > Roots > Unclassified | place... | reverse complement strand
TTCATATAATATAATATTAATGAATCTAATTTTGATTTATGAATCTAGAGTAATAATAAAATTCATAGACAAAAAATTCTTTGCAAAGGAAATTATAAAGTTGTTATAATTATCAGATTCATATTACATCAAAGCATTATTTCTAAAATGTTCCTGGTCGATGCTCTCTTAAATACTAGACATTCATTATAGTTGTAGAGACTGATACATATTATGTTCTTTTCTTTATGAAAGGAAACAGTTATTCTCATAAATTGAGGAATAAGAGATACCTAAAACTAATATGTAGATACTTGCCATAAGACATGTATACTGAATTGAATCACATGAGAATTCTATATGGAGATATCACATCTTTCTATGGAAAAGTTCATGCGATAGTTATGTAAGTGATCCTTAGACTTGAGATCACTAAGTTATCTTATATAGGGAGTGTTATGTTTTGATCCTGTTACACGTTATCTTGATAAATATAACAAATGGACAGATATTGGATATAACATAAACTATATGATGATATTTAAGTGATTAAGAGAGGATTTATCATCCTAGATGAATTAGAAAAATGTTCCACATGTTCTTTGACAGTTTAATTTCATTGGTAATTCACATGTTCCACATTACATGAAAATTATAACTTATTCAATTTTACTTATTATTTTATTTAGTAGAAAAAATATACATTTCTTGATGAATACAAACCAATTATTTGCAATATTTGGAAATATAAGGCTAGGATTGCCTTGAATCAGCAATTCACACTAGCTCGCAAAAAAAGCCATGTCAGATAGAAACATTACAAATATTATGGATTGCCTTGATAAAGATCTTGTTTAGATAAACAATGATGATTGGAATCAAATGATCAAAGATGCTTGGTCCACCCTTGGATTCCAAATGAGATCATAATGTGCAAGGTTAAATCGGCTAACTAAAATGGATGTGAAAATAGACACGCATTCTAGAGGTACAATGTTATTTGCATTGTATCAAGCTCGCATGATAATAATTTTTTATTTGTTTAAGATAATAAATTTAAGTTTTTTATATTTATCTAATATTTCTTCTTTTTTAATGTTTATCAAATTTTATTTTTATTTGACTTGTTATTGTTGATAAAGTAGTTTAAAATATTAATGTGTGTTGTTTATATATGTTATACTACCACTTTTAAAATATAGACAAATAATTAATATTTTTTTTATAAATAAGGAAGAAAACTACTATGAAATAATAATAATAAATATTACATGGCAACCGATTAAAAAATTAACAAGATTTATATCAGCAACAAATTATTATTCATTTTTAAAAAAAAATGATATTTGCAACGAAAATTAAATCCTTTGTTGATAAATCAGTGACTACAAATCTACATCTGATATCTTTTATTATTCATTCCATTGCTAGTTTTTTCCAGTAATGAATTTTAGTTTTATCATCAACAAATTATGAAGTTGCTAGATCTTTCCATGTTTTAGTAGTGATTCCCTCAGGAGCTTCTACTCATGGAACTTAGTACGCGGATAGCATGAAGAAACAACCCAAGGTTCCCTGTCAACACCCATCTCATCAACCCTTTTAACACAGTCCTTAAGGTCTCTGGCTTAAGAATAAATAAACTGGCGTCACTGCACACAAACTGGACAATCTAGGAAGAACTAATCCCACAACCACAGCCCTTCAAGAACTAATCCCCCAAATATCTTTAACACCTTATAAAGGTCGGTATTCAATCCTAAAACACTCCTCAACACTGAAATTGAGCAGCACTGCTATATAAAATCAACGGAATCAGCTGCTACTATGCCAGTGATGCCAGTGGGGCTAAAGCCTAAATCCTGGAAAATATTGAATTTGGGCTTAATGTTTCTCTCAATATTGCACGCAAGGATTTCTTTTGACAAGTTTTGGAAAGTTCTGTGAGGAATAGTTATACGGCACTTGGTTCTTGATGGGGATAATTGAAGTGCATTGATTATGACTTCGGATTTACAAGTAGAAAAGAGATTCAGTGGAAAGTTGGGGGTTTTAGGATTTGTGGAGGAGAGGTTTTGATAGAGTGATGTGAGAGTTTTACAGATAGGGCCGGGGCTGCATTTTTTTTGTGGGGTTTTGATGAGTTTTAAGCTATAAACATGACGGAGAGTAAACACAGATCAAGAGTGAAACATGGCACACCTCGAATTTGTTTCAGTCATGCCTCAAACGCTTCTTCATTATTGGAGTTCCTTTCTGAGCTCTCTTTCGTCCAAGTTTTGAAGATTAGGGTTCTCTCTATGCAGCTGCAAAATCAAGGAAAAAAATGATGGGCTGAATTGGGCCTCATCTGATTAACACTTGGATTTGAAACTTCCTAAGAACTGTCCTCAATTTTAATGTAGTGTGTGTGTGTATATTGATCACATCGTACATCATAAAAAAAATATATCTACTTTTTTGAAGAAACAATGTATTATAACTTAGAATTTTTAAGTTAAAAATTTAAAAAAAATTACTCGTTTTTGAAATGTACTTTTTATTTAAGTAAAAAGTTATTTCTAATCAATTATATTTATGATTTTTAAATTAAAAAATAATTTAAATCAATTTGTAAAAGTCATGTCAAACATAATTAACGTCACTTAGATGATTAATAATCTTCAATCAAGGCATCATCCGAATTAATTTATAAGTGGAACCATAACGGCATTAATCACCATACTTTAGAGGCAATCATAGCCAGTTCATAAATTCTTATAGACTTTTCCTAGTAAATCAAGTTGCATGCAGCATGCCGGCCGGTAAATTAGTTCAAATCTTACGGAAAAGGTGAAACAAAGTTATTATGGTCAATGATCACGGGATAAAGCACAAACTAGGGCTCTCATGATGCATGAAAAATTGAACGTCTTGTGGATGGGAATCGCAACGTGAGAATTTGACTTTTTACCACCTGGTTTGATTGCAATTCAAATCCTGCCTTCGATGCAATATAGAGCATCATTCTGGAACACTAAATCACTTTCTGCGAGTAGCTAACTTTTATTAGTGGAAATCTAAATTTCATTAGTAGAGTTCTGTAAATAATATTGCATGGCTGATTCATCAAACAGGATCCATAACTATGCTCGAAAAACAAAAGAAAAAGGACATGGTCCATGGAACCTTCCTCATCCCATGATGACGTGGTCTAGCAGAAACTAGATAACTGGCGTGCGGCCGGTATTTTTTTTAATATAAAAAAAATATTAATGTGATGCAAGTGTTTCTAAAAAAAAATTAAGATTTAGGTGATTTACTTGATTTGATTTAATAAACTTGGTTAATTTAATAAGACAAATAAAAAAAAATACAATTATAGTAAATAAATGAAGAAAAAATTAACAACAAAAAAAAAGTAAAAAAAAACTCGATCTGAGCCCATCCGGGTTAGCACACCAAATATGCAAAATGATCATGACACTAGGTTAACCAGTCGAAGCAAATTAAATAAAGCCATGAAGTTCAATCATCAAACAACTTAATGTTGAATGAAGAAAATGAAAAAAAAATAGTTTTTTTTTAAGTAACAAAAAAAATCGAGTCAAATCAGGTTAACCCGTTAACCCTACGATCATGAGCATAATATTGAGATAACTCCATAGAAAAGAAAGCAAAAAAACCACAAAGTCCAATTCTCAATCAATTAAATGTTGAAGAATGAAATTAAAATAAAAAATCAATTTCAAGAAAAAAAATCAAATGTCGAAGGATCTTATCTGATAGCGAAGCAAAAATTAAATGAGAATGTGACAACCCCATTAAAATAAAAATGAAAATGACTTGAAGCTCAATTTCTACCAAACAAATTATTGAAGGAAAAAATTGAAGAAAAAAATAGAATCCAAAAAAGGTCGAAAAAACCTAACCCGAGCCCACTCAGGCCTGCATGTAAATTTCATAACCTAGTTGTGATGTCAGGGTAACTCCGTTGAAAGTGAAGTGAATAAAACTATGAAACTTAATTATCAAACAACCTAATAATGATGGGTGATATAACTCAAATCATTTTCAAAATTAGTGAAAAATTCAATAGAAAGCAAAAATAAATAAATAAATAACGGAGTCCAATTTCAAATTAAATAAATAATCAAAAATATTAATTCCTAACCAATTTAATGTTGAAAAATAAAACCGGAAACAAATCATTTTAATTTTTTTTTCATTGCATAAAAAATAACAATCAAAAGAATGATGATAAAATCTAATAGAAAAAAAAAATCAAATGAGTATGAAATCGTGAAAAAAAAAATCAATTTTAAATATTATCTCAAATAAAAGAAATACATACCAAAAGAAGAGAGACCAAATTTGACAAATAAAAAATTAAAGGAGGATGAAATTGAAAAAAAAATTAAAATTTATAAAGCATCTCAAATAAAATAAATAATACAAAAATAAAGATCAAATCTAAAAAAATAATAATTGAAGAGCTACTATAAAAAATTGGAGGGTGAGGTGTTAAAATCAAAGAGAAGAAAGAAAAGAATGAAAACAAAATGAAAATACCGTTGGCACCAATTTGGAGGTTTGTTGGCCACACAAGCTACCTAGTAATGGAGGCGCCACCGAGATGAATCGAACGTCACACACATCGCCCAAATGGCGCTGGTGACTACTACACGCTGACTTGTGTGTTATATGCACTAACCTCTTTTTTTTTTTAAAAAATAATATGTAATATTTATTAAAATACCAACTTGTCTCTTACTGTACTTAATTATAACAAAAAAACCAAGTTGAAAATATAAAAAAAAACCCCTTACTCTACTTGAGGGTAATTCAGTCATTTTACCATGTTTAAAAAAATAAAAAAAATAAAAAAGCACCGATTTGTCCAAATCAATTTGATAATAACCAATGGACCATGTGAAAAAAAAAATATTATCCCTAATAGCAAGGTAATTGATTTTGTTTTAGAATGATAGAATAATTATTGCACTGTTCCAATCTACAATGCAATAAATCTAAGGTCATAATCATTTGTTGATCGCTATATTTTTTAATGAACGCATTGAAGGCTGGCCCAACATAGAAATCACCAAGAAATAAAACCCTTGAGTCTAGAAAAGTGGCTAATTTCAAGCCATCCGATCTATACTTGTGTGTTCAACATTATTTTTTTTAATTAATGTAGGTGTTCGGGCCAGCTTGCGTGTACCTCGACTATTTCCACGGGCCCTGAAGTTAACGACCAGGGTAAGTCTCCAGTGGCCCTGAGGTTTCTGAGACTCGAACTAGTGACTTCTAGGGAGCAAATCTAGGGCCTAACCAGTTAAGCTACACCCCTCAAGGTTATGTGTCCAACATTATTATTAAACCTACTCCTAGCTCGAACCCAACTAACCTGCTCCTAGCTTGAACCCAGTATCAAAAAAATCAACTTAAATTTTACTTGGTTAATTAGGTCCAAACCTGGTCAAAGAGTTGATTTAAAAAAAAAAATCAAAACCATATAATTTTGATTTTTTAAAAAAGTAATTGACTTGTCTCAACTACTACATCTGTAACCCGATCTTACGATCCCCTCCTGAGGTGTAATAACTATGGTGTCCAAACCAATTCACATGTCCGCGGAAGGAGGATAGTAAAATGTCAACAAGAAATATCACGTTAAACAGAGGGAGAAAAGAATGATTCATTGGGTTTTTTGAGTGGAGGATTTGTTGGATTTTGCTTCTCATTTCATTCATCACGTGGATATATATATATATATATATATATATATAAGGGCCTGAGGCCATCCCAATTTCCATCCTTTCCGTCATTGATATAACAGGGAACATAGATTATTAGCTCACAAGAAACATTATATAGTAAAATGGGATTTCATCTCACAAAGATGATGATTATTATTATTATTATTATTATTATTATTATTAATGATTCACTAATGAACTCCTCCTGCACAAGCTTTTCTACTAGTTTTCTTCCTATAACCTTCTTTTAAATTTACACAAGATCGATCAATACTAAGATGCCATATTAGCAATTTATGCGAGTATATGCATAATTAAAAAGCTAGCTACTCGGTTAGCAGGGGGGCTGGATTCATATGGACCAAAAGTATATTTGATTGGTTAATGAAGTGTATTACTATTGACAATTATGGTGTAATTGTGTATATAGTCTAATCCACATGAACTAGTAGATATATATCCAAATAATAAATATTCAATAGAATAAATGCATTTGAGTGTGGAATTATCCTAATCAATTTCAAGGGATTTTAAAGCATCATTCTTCTGTTCAAATTCTCAATGCCATCACTTGTCTCCTCTTGAAGAGATGAGTCATACCTTAACCAGATTCTTTGACAAGCCGGTGCCGAAATTACTTGAATTATGAAAAAGCTAAGACCCACAAGCTAAGAAGATCGATAGAGATGCTGCAAGTCATGATAGGAAGTACAGGGAACAATATCAGTTCTTAAAACTAAGCTTCAAATCCTTCCATGTCTCCATGATGAATAGATAAAAGGACATGCCATATCATGAGATACTACTTTATTATGCTCGACAGTAGGCTTAGCTTGCTTGGCCCTCGTGCTTCTTGAGCCTTTCTTAAAGTCGTGTGGTTCTACAACAAAGTAGAGAGTAATAAACTAATTAGCATGACCCCCCAGCCCTGTCCCTCTCTTTTCTCTTGATGCTCGAAAAGGGTCTTTGCTCATTGCACCTGGATTACAGCCTGTGTGCTTGAGTAACCCTTGCTGTTTGAAGGGTGAAGATGTATGAATAAGGGAACTGTGTAATTGTTTGGCAAAGAAAATGGTTTTTATTCATACAGCAATAGCAATACCATATGGTCTAGCAATCTTCAATGCACTAAAAGGATAACTAAAAACAGGTTAGTTGGCTTGGTGAGACACATGACCGAAGCACAAGCAATAGGATAATAGAGATAGGATATAAAACTTTAATTTATAGTTTTATTGTTAAAGAGAAAACTCTATTATTGTCTATCTCTTTAAAAAATTTACAAGTCTTTAAATAAGCCCGTAAATCATCCTAAACAAATTAGAAAACTCGAAAATAAAGGAAAAGTAATTAAAGTACTAAACAAACTAGGAAAATAAAATTATCAATGTTGATACATGATTTTCTAAACTAAGTAGACAAAAAATCATCATAAGCAAAAATATTTTCCTAAACTAAATACAAAATAATAATAAATAAGAAAAATATTTTTTTCTAAAATCCTCTTGTATTAGTCTTTTTAGGTAAGAAAACTCGTCATCAAGTTCCGGTCGTCATGTTCTCGTTGTTGTCAACCACTTAAAACAATGTTGTTGCCCTTGCGCTCCCTTAACTTGTTCCACACCGACTCGGATAAGGTAGGCCAAGAATCAATTCTCAAAATACCCTTAACCTTGATAAAGTCATCACAATGTACACATACTCCCGTTATTTGAACTCTTCACCTTCCCTTCCTTTTTTTATTCTTTTTCTTCTCCATAATTCTAGATAAAAACAATATATTTTTACCATTGCTTTCAACAACAAACTCCTCTCACTGTATATTACATTGTATTATTGTGCATCATATATGACATTCCTATCATATTTTCATGGTTTGCCTAATAATAGATGACACGCATTCATAAACACCTCATCACAACAAACATTATCAAAATATCTCTTGCTTATCAAAATACCTCGATGTTTTTATTTAGCCTAGTCAGCTTGTATGGCTTAGAGTGGCCCTTGGTTTTCAGTTGGAGCTTTTTTATTGCCTCCAGGGACACCATATTTCTGCAGTAACCACTGTCTATTATTAAGTTGCAGACCTTATCTTTTATGATGCATATCTAGTGGAAAATGTTAGTGTGCCACTAATCTTCTTTTGAATCACCATTGTGAGTCAACGGAGTATTTCAAATGACTAGGTTAACACCACTATCTCCACATAGAATCTCTTCACTACTATCTAAGTCATCATAAACAAGATCAGTCACATCATCCGCAGGCTCCTCTATCAATAAATTCTTATTTAGATGACTTTTCTGGTTTGTTGTACTCATTAGCCTGATGTCCTAATTCACCACATCTATAACAACGAATTTGAAAAGTTGAACCGAAACTCTGACATGTACTCTAACTTGTTGTCTACTGTTTTTGTCGAGTAGGTCCAGCTTGGAGGTGGTTGGCTTTTGATTATTTTTTGTTGTCCTTTGTTTGTATTGATTTGTACAAAAACTCCTCCTAATTGTCCTAGTAGCCTATTGTTTCTCAACTATCAAAGCCCTTTTATATGCCTCCAAAATTGTCTAAAACAATGATGAGCGCATCACACCTTAAACCACTCAGATATCTCACCACCAGTTGCTTTTTCGTGTATGCCAAGTCATTCTTAGCCACTAATTGATAGAGATCATTAGTATAATCGTTGATAGATTTACCTTTTAATCTCAACGTGTGGAACCGTTGGTATAGGGTTTCAGCATATCTAAAAGGAAGGAAATGCTCTTTCATCTTCTTCTTAATCTTTTCCTAGTTATGGATTTTTAACTTTCGTTGCCTCTCTCGTGACCTTTTTAACTCCTCCCATTAGGCAGACGCCTGACTCTTCAATCTAATCGCAATCAATTTCACCTTTAAATGTTCTAAAACCTTTTTATACTAAAAATTCGTTCAGCTTCATTCAACTAATTGATGAACTCATCTGCTTGTAAAGTTCTTGTAAAATCATGAAGTTTAATTTGAAAACCAAAATCTTTATGATGTTCTTCCCTATTAAGAGGTTGCCTCCTTTGCATCTGCCTCTAAAATGAATTTTATGTATTGGCTAGAGACCCTTGTTCAACCTCTTTTTTCTTCCATTCGGGCCTTTTTACCAACCATTTAGTAAGCTCTAATACCAATTGATGAAGACAAAACACAAACAATAGAACAATAGCAAGAGAAACATATTAATGACTAAAATAGGATAGAACATAAGAGCTCTAATTCGTAGTTTCATTGCTAAAGAAAAAACTCTTTTTAAAAGGCTCACAACTCTTTAAATAAACTCATAAACCATCCTAAACAAATTAAGAAACCCAAAAATAAATATAAAAATAAAATTATCAATCTTGATTTTCTAAACTAAATAAAAAAATAAAAAAAATCATCATAAAAAAAAGTATTTTCTTGAACTAAGAAAAATAATATTTTCACAGTGTTACAAACGATGCTTACCTTAGACAAGCAACATTAAATTGAAACCAGTTAGTACATCAGCTTGATGTAAACTTTGCTGAACAAACTCAAATGAAATAAATCAGCATTTCTGCATTCATTTTCAACTTAACCACCATTTCCTTCAAAAAGAAAGAAGCCAAATTTATGAAGAAAAATATTTCCAACTAAGAAGGTGTTGCAAATTAAGTATATTGTTTGTTTGTTTTTGTATTTTAAAATTGCTTTTAAAAAAAATTAAATTTTTTTTATTTTTTTTTCTTCAAACTATTTTTTTGTGTTTTTATATCATTTTGATGTGTTAATATAAAAAATAAACTTTAAAAAATAAAAAAAATTATTTTAATGTATTTTTAAATAAAAATACACTTTAAAAAACAATTATCACCACACTACCAAACAATCTCTTGGCTCTCCAAACAGCATACATGGATAAGAAGCGACATGGTTTGGATGGCAACATCAGTCCCCACTTTAGCAATCTCGAGCTCTAGTCTCTCGTACATATCCTATCATCATGATTGATAACTATAAATCGTAGAGAGAAGCAAAAAGATATAGGACCTCCTTCGTGGAAGGTCCCAAGGAAAAGCAAACAAAAGGTTAATCGTAACGCAAGGTTTAGTGGTTGGAGGAGGCCCATCTCCCCCCATGCTCTCAAGTGCGTTGCATCCTTCATTATGGCACACTCACTTTACTAATCAATCCCCTTTTTCACAGTTAATGAAACTTTCGGTGCGCTAGCGCTTTTCATTTTTATTCTTGTCCTTGTAAAAATTCAACATTCCCTGCCTCCCTCTAAAATAACCTTCTTTTTTCTGCTCTGGCATTCATTTAGTACAAGTTTTATTAAGCTGAAAGCCTCGTATCATATGGTAGTAATATACTAATTCATGAGCATAACGAAGCTAACTGCTCTCTCTACATGAAGGGGTGGCTTTGGAGTGTGTGCGGGCGCTAGCCAAAATAGTACTGCGTAATATCTGGCAAGGGCACACGAAGTCGCAAGTTGTGGGTATGATTGGTTCATGAAACAGGGCTCGTGGGTTTCAACTTTACTAGTCATCTTCCTTTAGCAAGTTTTTAAATAAGTTTGGCAAGCATTAGAAAAGTAAAGGCTAAGAAAGAAACTCACTTGTGGCCCCATTTCAAAGGGCAGCAAAAAGGAGTGTTAGAAAAATGAACAAACTGATGGTAAAGAAAGATACTAATAAAAAAAAAGGCAATAATAATAGCACATGAAAGCTGTCAATTCTCTTCCCTCCTTTCTCTTAAAACCTTCCATGCATAGAGCCCATACCAAAAAAAAAAAAACATATATAGTTCATCAACCTCAAGATCTACAGAAAAGAACTAAACAAGGAAGGAGAAACTGAGTTATTGGTTCAAGTTAACCACAGGGAAAAAAAAACATAATGAAAGGAAGAGAAATCAGAAGAGCTCCATCAGCAGATCTGTTAGTGTGTTTTCCTTCTAGAGCCCATCTAACGCTAATGCCCAAACCCATTTGCAGTCCTGCAAGGCCCTCGGAAACCAGCAAACCCCGCCAGAACCGACATCACCACCAACAGCAACGCCACCACCACTTGAAGAAATCCAGCACCAGGGGTGTTGGCATCCGAGCAAGTCCTCTCTTATGGGCCAAAGCCAAGCAAATGGGATCAGAGGTATCAGAACCAACATCACCAAAAGTAACGTGTGCTGGGCAGATCAAAGTCAGGCACAAGGAAAGTTCCTGCAAGAACTGGCAATCAGTCATGGAAGAGATTGAAAAAATTCACAACAGCAGGAAACATACCAAAAAATCAACTTGGATTGACTCACTTGGATTCAAGAAAGATATAATGCATTTCTTGACATGTTTAAGAAACATAAGATTCGATTTTCGATGCTTTGGTTCATTTCCAGCTCATTCAGATATCACCAGTGATGATGACGAAGTTGATGAAGAGTACGAGGGATATCAAGAAAACCATGTTGGTGTCGAGGGAAGAAATGACAATGAGGATTCAAGAACCATATTTTCTAAATGGTTCATGATGCTGCAAGAGAATCAGAATAGCACTACTGGTCTCTTCAAAGAAGAAATTAAACAGAAACAGAGGTCTTGCAATGATGAGTCTGTAGCTGCACCCTCTGTTCCACCACCTAATGCTCTCCTGCTTATGAGGTGTAGGTCTGCTCCGGCAAAGAGTTGGCAGGAAGAAGAAGAAGAAGAAGAAGAAGAAGAAGAAGAAGACAGGAAGGAAGAAGAGAAGAAAGGAAAGAATTTAAAGGCTTTAATGGAGGAAGAGAAAAGAAATAGTAAAAAAGAGAACTTGGTAGTGATGAGTTATGATACTGATTTCAATAAACTTTCAACTGATATAGCAAAGGAAACATGGGTTGTTGGTGGAATGAGAGATCCATTATCAAGAAGTAGAAGTTGGAAGAGATGATCATGAACCTGGTGATCCTGATACATTTTCCATTTTACAAAGTCCCTGCCAAGTAATTACTTTCTCTCTGTTCAATAATTAATTTCTTTTTCCTTTCAGAATTGTTGTGTGGGATTTGGAAATCAAATCCCGATCACCATTACTAGTTCTATTATTGATAAGATTTGAAGTATTGATACATTTGTACAGCTTTTCTATCCTTTCCCTGGAAATTAAGAATTTGGCTGCCATGTATATCTTGTACTGTAATTTTGCCTACCTTGCTCAATTCAGAATCTGATCAGTGTAAAGCTTTTATTGTCTATTACTAGTATTTTCTCAGTTTCTTTTTCTATTTTATTTTTTGAGCTTCTATTACCAGTGCTTTCTTGAGCTGTATGGAGGATGACGATAGTTGAATCTACCAACTTCATATCATTTACGTTATTACATAGTGCTTGCTCGTGTGCTGCGTAGACTAGAGACAATTGAAGTGTCACATGCAATTTGATCCAGGTTCCCTGTCTCTCACAAGTTCGTTTGCAGATTCATTTTTCAAAAAATGAACTTACGGTTTGGCTTGGAGGAGAATAAGAATCTTGAGCAAAATTTTCATCGAAATACAAAAGAATTTCAGTAAAATTCCACCGGAAGTTCAAAAGTTAGACAGGGGAACTGATGGAGTGCTTGGTTCGCCCTTGTCAAATTTACTCCTTCTGCTAACTCATGGATAGCAATCAGAGAGTTCATTCCATGTCAAAAAAAAGAAAAAAAAAAGTATTCTGTCATTAAAATGTAGATTTTCAAATTTAACCATGAATCCATAAATATGGGACTGAACTCGAGACCAAGCTAAATTCAATTCCATTTTTTGGCTACTGATATACCCCCAAGAAGTAACAGGAGGCAGTTTAGAAATTTAGAAGCAACTGGTCATAGAAAAGCTTTCTGAAGCA
>Ga0307518_10002840_pt1 | contig 12573 bp, 5 predicted proteins | sample 25_EM_MG_FD_203889 | JGI IMG/M metagenome (GOLD analysis project Ga0307518, IMG submission 203889) | Populus trichocarpa ectomycorrhiza microbial communities from riparian zone in the Pacific Northwest, United States - 25_EM | ecosystem: Host-associated > Plants > Roots > Unclassified | place... | reverse complement strand
TTTTTTTTTTGTGGGAACCAAGACTTATATCATTAATTCTTTGCTCTTCTGGTCCCATTGAATGAAATACTAATGTAAATATGTGATTATTCAATTTTTAAATACTCAAACGCTATTTCTAAATATATTGAATTTTGAGAGATCATTAACTATAAAACACACATGGATAAGAACCACAATAACTCAATTTGTGTTACATAGAGAGTAGCCGTCTAAAAGGTTGCGGTGTGTTTATATGATTTTTAACTAAATTTAGCGATTATTTTTATGGTATATAACTACTCTCAAATATAGTAAATATAGTTCTTTAAACATATATAAATGTCACCATTTACATGTATCAGTATTTTTTGCGCAATAAATATCCTGTTTATTTTTGCGTTTCAAAAGCATTTTTGAAAAAAATTAAATTTTTTTTATTTTTTTTGGTTTAAATTAAATTGTTTTGGTGTTTTTAGATCATTTTGATGCGCTGATGTCAAAAATAATTTTTTTAAAATAAAAAAATATTATTTTAATACATTTCCGAGTAAAAGCACTTTGAAAAGTAACCGCAACCACACTCCTAAACAGGAGAGTGTGGTTAAGCTAAACTTTTTTAAAATTTTGATTTTTTTTAAAATTTTAAAATTAATATTTTTAGTATTTTTTTATTGTTTTAATATACTAATATTATAAATTAAAAAATATATAAAAAACATATTATTTTAATATATTTTTAATTTGAAAACCAACTTCTACAACGATAAAACTTTTTCCCATCACCATGTATTTGAATGGAAAAGATGAATTGATTGTTGATGTCATACGTGTGAACCTTTGTCATATTTTCAAAGTTGAGAGTATGAACATTATCCCGAGAATATCATATCAATAAAATAATTATTTTATTTTATTCAAACCTTTTCTTTTAATTAGCTTTTTTTTTTTTTTATCTGTCTCGATCTAACTTTCCCTCTATCAGATGATTAATTTAATTATTATCCATGGACTTGAATAATGAATGAAATGTTAATGAGGTGTTTAGATAATGATTATTTTTTAAAATATTTTTTATTTAAAAATATATTAAAATAAATAATATTTTTTATATTTTAAAAATTATTTTTAATATCATAACATTAAAACGATCTGAAAATCAAAAATAAATTAATTTAAAATAATAAAAATAAAAATTAAATTAAATTTTTTCAAAAATATTTTTGAAATACAATTTGAGTGAGTTGAAAATTCAAAACCATCGAGTTTACGTTAAACAATCATTTTCACAAATACCATTCAAATTAGCAAATTTGTTTGGTCCCCATTTCCTTCATCTCTTTTCCTTCTTCACTGCACGTTCTTGTCAAGAGAGGCTTACGTGTGTGAATGTATTTTAGACATGAATGAGCAATGCTTATCTCTTACACTACCAAGCAAGTTGGTGGAAACTTCTGAAACGAGCTGGATTCTACGTTGTCTGTAACGGAGCATGACAAGAAATGCGGTCACCTCTGAAACATGCATCAGCATGGTTTAATTTCCTCCTCAAATTTTTTTTTTTTATTCTAAGTAATTTTCTATAAATTTCAATTTTTGTTGTTTTCTCAAAATAAGGTAAGAGGGTAATGCGCTTTCCTATATTGATAGAAGAATTTAGAAAATATTTTAAAGTGTAAATGTTAGAAATACTAGCTTTAATGGACAAACTAACGAAATAATTTCCTTCTCTCATCAATTAATTTATTTGTTTGTGTTCGAAAGTTCCTTTTCTTCCCTCTGTTTGTTTATAGCTGTCTATGACATATATTGACGAGGATTTGAAGGCTTTTAATTGCAATTTGTGTAGAGGAATTGACAAATTATGTGGGTCTTTCGAAGGTGTTGCTCTCGATTTCTATTTTTATTTTTTAAGAAAGAAATTTTGTATTATTTTGTTATTCATACATTTTTATCCCACCGACCAAAATCTTGGTTCCAGATCGAGTCCTTCTAACGTTGTCTCTGGACACAAAACGAAGGCATCATATTTTTTTTTTTACATGGATTTTAAATGGATTTGATGACGCCCTGGGCCCTATATCAAATCAAATTATCACGACTTAAGTTTTGAGGAACTTTAGAGAAGCGCCATGCACAACACTGTATAATTTGAAATATTCTGTAAGAAAAGGAAAAAAAACACTAAATGGAAAGGCAATTCATTGGAATATTCTAAAGATAATATGAAAATTAAAGTTTTCTTTTTCGTTTTCTTTTTAGGGTTCATGAAATTTGTTAAGAGTCTCTATCGTGCATAATTTCTTCATTGCCCACCATTCGATGAACCCATTCTTGTCCTGGAAGCTTATGTACTAGAGCATTACAACTCAGCAAGAGTTCAAGAAATCTACCAACGCAATTCATTAATCACAGGCACAGAAATTTCTACGATCGCAAATATTGGGCACAAGCTGCATGTTTGACGCAAGGTTATGCTATTGATCTCAACGTGTGATGAAATACCAAGTCAGTCAACTAATAATCTGTAAAGATTTCTGCCCAATCACAACTTACTTTAGCTTTGTATATATATATAACGTGCCATTTCATCCACCTAAACTTTTCAACTTTTGAATTTGTAAAGGAATTTCTAACCCTATGATCAGTAGCTATCTGTATTCACTGGAGAATACCGAGTCTTAATCAGCTAGATACTTTTCTTCTTTCTCTGCTGTTCATGTAAAGCGAGAAGGAAACCAAGTTGCGCATGCTATATAGGCAGGCAGGCAGGCAAGCTAGCTAGCTACCTCCAATATACCTGAAACGATTTGGTAGAAGATGCCCTGCCAATCCTTCCACAAGGGAATTGGTATATTATTTTGAAAATAAATTCTAGAAGATCGTTAAAGGGAACGTGCTTAAAATCCGATGATAAAGCAATTCCGGCTCTCCTTATATATATATATATATATATATTCATGCTGTAAGATTCCTCTTTGATGAGAAGACTCTTTATGGAGTATTTTCACAAATCACATGTCACGTCAACTCACTGCATTTTCGAAGTAATAAAGTGGAGATCAGTATACAGTTATAAATGTTAATTACAGTAGGGATGCTTCTTGAGTTCAAAGAATGGAGAGGAAGAGGAGCTCAGAACATTGAAATTTGTCGTGAATGAAACAACCTAATACCTGCAAAATGGTTTAAGTTAATACATGTTTTACACAACCAGGGCCATCATTAACAGCTCAGAATCAGGAGAGATTGAAGAGCTCACTCACAGTAATTCACCAAAATGGACAGCATTTTTTCTATAAAAAAATAAGAGGAAAATGTTCAGCACCTCTCTCCCTTTCTCTCAAATTTTGTTCGAGAGCCTGAGGTCCAAAGATGTACTCTAATTTGCAAGCATTTAGAAATTGAGGTGAAAGATAAAACAATAAAAAATAAATATACGTAGCTCGTAAGAGAGTTTCTGGGCCAAGCCCATGTAACCCGTGCCCAGGTTACTTGGACCGAGCCCAAGCAACTAGATTGGCGGGCTAAATTTTTCTTTCTGTCTCTATTTTTTTTCTCTTTTCTATAATCTTTCTCGAAATGATAATTAAAAGCATGAGAATCAAATTTGATATAAAAATCAAATAGAATTAAATGCTAAAGAGTGAAATTGAAAAACAAAATCAATCAAAAAAAGGATTAAAAAAATAAAAAACAATAAAAAAATAAGGACTATAATTGAAATAAAAAACAATTAGAGGACAACTTTTGATTTCAGCTAATCTAGTGTGATTCTCGATAAAAAAAGAGAGAAAAGAGGGAGAATTCAATCGTAGCCGAACCACCACGAACCACCATACGTGCACCGCTCCATAGGATTCGTTGCCACTCAACACTTCAATTGACATGGAGGTTGGTTATTTTTGGTTGTCGAGAGGCGTCGCACCCGCCACTCGAAAAGCGTTGACCCTTCCACACACTAGCATATATCACACATGTGCCAATAATTTTTTATTTTTTTAGTAATATTTTACATTTTAAAAGTACTGAATTTCTCTTACTTTTATTTGATAATGATAAAAAAAAATCAAGATTAAATAACAAAAAAACCTTAGACTTAAGCCTAAGAAAATTATATTTCAAGGATAATCTAAGCATTTTAATTTTCAAATTAAAATGAAATTCCGATAAAGTTCTTAGAGACAAGTTAGGTGAGTTTTGTTTTTAAGAGCTTAAATTATTTGATTTTGTTTTATAAGAGTAAAATTATCATTTTATTGTGTGAATCTTCCGTGAAACATGAATGTATGTATAATTAAATACTAATATGTTTAAGTTTAATGTGACTTAATAACAACGTAACCAAGAGGGATTGTGACCTAAATGTCCTTTCTGCAGTGCCTTAATTTGACGGCAATTGTCTACTAGTTCATCTAGAAGTTTGGTAAGATATTCCTATAATAGAGCAAAACGTCAAATATGAATGCATGGAAGTCAATTTTCTTCTAGCGAGAATTCCAACCCTTTATTCTAATTCCCTCCTTTCTCGTTTTCGATAAAACAAAGATTTCTCATTCTTTTTGAGGTTCGATACATTAGAGAATCTATATACTCTTCTTCCTCATTGGTAGATGGTGAATTTGTCCAATTTAACTAGAAGGGAAGTGCTCATCGAAGATGGTGTGGATAGTGCTAAGATTAGTCAAGGTTTTGTGAGATGGCCGGAGCCTCTTAAATAATCATTTTAATCTAATAATTTAAGTTATTATATAAGATTTTAAGATATGATCTATATTATTTTCTAATACACTTCCTCAAGTAAAAGTTTTTTAAGCTTGAAACTTGTATAGACCTATACTACCTTGTGTTTAATTTTTTATGAAATAAGTAAGGATGATTAGATTTAAACTCATGATCATTTCATCATCATAAAAACTCTGATATTATAACAAAAATTAAGTTATTAGATGAGTTATCAAGATATGATTTAAATTACGCTCTAACACAGGAATCCTAAACATAATTAAAGATAATGATTTTGCTATTTTCACAATACAAACCATAAATATTTTATATTGTCACTGTCCGATTTTAAACTCGTCCTCATGGAAGGTTTGACCGTTTAAAATTTAGGATTTCATGAGAAAAGATAGACGGCAGAGCTATGGAAAACGCAAGCATTACGCCCCCACTTTATAACGAGGAGCTAGCCTAGTTGTATCATAATATTAGTATTTCTTCAGGAATTATAGCAACAAAGTAATGGAGAATGGGTCCTACTCAGGCCAACTAGAGAAGAGCCGCAAACACACGGTTGACCGAACCCAGAGAGAATAGAGTGAAGAGGATATTTAGGAATTACAAGCCATCAGGTTGGAATCAAATTTTACTATATGATCATGGATATTTAAATATATTCCCATCTCCATCAAATCAGGTTGAATGTAGGATTTAATTTCTTCACCTACCCAATTTAAAATAAATCTGAACTTAAAAAAACAAACTATATTTTCATTCATGGAGTATAAAACTATAAAATAAAGTCTAAACTTTAAATTCATGTGTGAAATCATAAAGATTCATATACTATATTATAAAATAAAATTATAATTTCATAAAATAAAAACGAGTTAAAAAAGCGAGTGGAACCCAAGTGGACGAATCCTTCACCCGCCTCAGCATCTAACTCTAGTCAAACTATACTGGATTTTATACGCTTCTAATCCAACCAGATAAAATCCCATTCAAACATATCATATTATACTAAATAGGTCGGGTGAAATTATAATCCATAGAAGATATATAGCCCTTATTCCTCTAATTCCCTCTATTTCAAGAGGAAAAAAAAAAACTGCTGGTCAATTATATATATTCTTTCAAAGCTATTTTATTTGCTTTTATTTATTTATTTAGATTTCAGTACTATACAGGTTGATTTAGAGTTTCTTTCTCAACTCTCTTTCAACCATCTGTTTTATATATATATATATATAAAGGAGTTTTCTTCTTCTTTCTTTTTTAATTAGAAATTGTTGCAGGTTACTACTAGGTAAGGAATTACTTACTCTCAAGGTCAAGTAATAGACTAAATAGAATGGATGATAGGATTAATTCTCAACAGAGATGAATTGAAGGTGTGAACGAAGATTGTTGTTTTGTCAATTTCTTGGGATCCTTAATGTTGATATTGTGGATGAACTGGAGATCAGGTTTGAGACGACAACAAGATTGACGACTGGAAAGTGAGAACACAAAATGATTTTTTTATTTGTAAGTCAAAAGAGTGTTTAAGTCTACAAGGACTCCAAGTGAAGAAAAAAGAGGTTTCCAATCCTGAAATTCGAGAGTCCATTACATTACTTAGTCGTCGATGAAGGGTAGAAACCTAAGACTTTTGTTCCCTTCTCTTTTACTACAAGAGTGTAAAGGAAATGTCCTAAACTCTCGACTAAGTTGAAGCTCCTATGTCGTTTATTGGCTTGTCGTTCCTGTAGCAGGTTACCTAGGTTAAGGCAGGTGGCTTAATTAAACCTTGATGAATTCGGACTCGTCACTTCTCAAATCAAAACAAAACAACAACAATAAGAAATCAATTTACTTCTATAACTTAAGAAAACAAAATACTGAATTTGTATAGTGTTGTGTGTAATTTAAAAAATTTAAAAATAACAACAAAATAAAAGTTTGGTTGCATATATATATATATATGTCTGTGTGGGTGGGTGTACTTTTTTATTTAATAATTGTAATTTTTTTTTGGAGAATGAACAGTTGAAAAAAATAGTGAGACAGCCTTTTGCTTATTAGAAATGTAAAGGAAAAGGAATCTTTTGCGTTATATTCATTGCCATCGAAAACAAAACTCCACAATACAAACTAGTCATTGCCACTAGCATTGTTGGGTGTTTCTTCAATTTCGATGGTACAGGTTTTTTTTTTCCTTCAAATGAACATTTTTTTTTTTAATTTCTGAAGTTTTTTCGTCCCATGATTCATTTTAATTTAAAATATAAATTTAATAAAAATATTTAATTTTGATAATTATAATGTTCTATCTAAATAAAATTAACTAGTTGTTAGAGAATTATATAAATCATATATTGAGACCTCATTTAACATTTTAAATTTTTAGATAAGGTTTCAAAATATAATTTATATAATTATTTAACATACACTATCAAGTAAAGACTATTTGAACTTAAAATTTATACAAACTCACATTATATTAAGCTATTATTTATATCTTAATACTTTCTTAATTATATTGAATGTCAATATTTTGTATTTTAATGCTATCCCTCGTTGTGCAAATCAATGCAATTATCTTAATTCTCATGATTTTTGAATGTGAGCACATATTGATTAATATGAAAATATGATAACTTAATTAAGAGAAGGATATCATTGAAAGACAATATGAGATTAAACCATACATTATCATTGGTCCATATATAAGCTTTCTAACAATGTAAAGTACTATGAAATTCATTTTCAGTTATTTCATATTTGAAACTCATTATAAAAAGTGATGGGGGGTTTGTTATTTGAAACAAAGACATCTCATAACGTTTTTGTCTGCATCACTTGCTATTATTATAAATCATGATGGAGGAACTCGACACAGTTTACCCTAGAATGGATTGATACGATCTCTCTAGTACGATTACACAGCTCTCCAAGGATAAGATGGATACTACCTCAGCAACAAGGACAAATACGACCTCTCTAGGGTACAAACCTCTCAACCTTTCAAGGATAGGATGAATTTACTCTTCCTAGTGTGATAACACACTTACTTTGAAAGGAATGAACGTCTTCTTAGTGTTACGACACAGTTTACCTTGGAAGGGATTAACATGGTCTCTCTAGTGCGATCACACATCTCTCAAGGGATAAGATGGACACTGCCTCAGCAATAGGGACAAATATAGTCTCCCCCATGGTTTATTTGTTGCAATCACACAATTCTCCAAGGATGGGATAAACCTTACCTCAACGAAGACGCTTTGTCATCCTAGGAACAATAGCTGTAAGCTCATCTGTAGATTAAATTTGAAGCTTCTCAATGTAACTACCCACCCGAAGGCTTCTTAACAATCCATAATGGATACATTTGAGCTAATAAGAGGACGCTTGTAAATTACACCTCTTCTATATTCCAAGAAGGTAAGACCCCCCTAAACACTGTTAAGCTTAAATGATTTGCCGCCCAACACCAAAAATATCTTACTAAGTATAAGCATTGAACCTAGAAATTCTTAACTAAGTATAGACGTTGGACCCAAAAATGTTTTACCAAGTGTTGGCATTGGACCCAGATTAGATTTCTACACAAGGATTTTAGACTCGTGAAAATAAATATTAAGATAAATGAATTGCATATAAAAAATCAGGAAAAATCCTAACATTAAAAACCATTTAGCCAGTTAAAGCCAGATGAAGGTGGAACCTTTCATCAAACATTGCGAAGATGTCTGATGAGATGGTGATGACCCTCTTCATCATTCTTACCATCTCGAGACCAGCCTTCTCGAAGCTTGTTTTTTCTCCAACCAGAGCCTTCATGAGATTCCTTTCTTCTTCTGCCAAGACATGAAAATCAAATGGAGAACGACCAAGAACCATCTGGGCAAAGACATCCATGAACTCTTTAGGGCTAGCTTTAGTGGAAGTCCAGCTGCTACTTCCCTAGTAAGCCGAGCTAGAGAAAATACCATCGTATGAGCCTTTATTAGTGGGGCTGGAGCATGAGTTGTCATCGGAGTAAAGACTTTCTTCCTCTTAAAATGAATGACGACACTTACAATCATAATAGAAGGAGTTTGGTTTACCTTTTTCCTGGCTGAGAGAAAATCATGTCCCCCAAATTTTACAAGGGTTATGGCTCTCACCATTATCCTCTTAGAGACAGAACTGTCGGGAGCGAAGAGTTTACTAACATACCCCATCACCTTTCCACCTCTGCCTCCACCAGCTACAAGAGATAGAGACCCTAGGGTAAACTCTCGCCAACAAGCCTTGCTGAAGCTTTTCCTTCTCTTTCAGTTATTTACAAAGATAAAACAAAACTAAGGCTAGAAGCAAGGCAAAAGAAAAAGGACCATCAACCTAACTTGTAAAACAACTTGGTAATATCCATGGACTATTTTATTAGCTTTATACATAGTTGAAGTTGACTCTAGCACAACATAATTCTTCTCCTTATTTGAGCTCTGACGAGGCTTGCTATTTACTTTATGAGAGGCCCTTCAGTAATGGGAACAATTTTAGATGGGTTTTAGTCCTTTTCTGGGATTAAGTGTCCCAATAAATCTTACAACTAACCATCTCCCCCTCAACTTCTTGACATGCATTGGCTTCCCAACCAACGTGTTCTTTATGGCACCATTGTTTATGTTGGCGAAGGTGAAGAACCACCACATGTCATTGTCATCATCGGTGCCAGCAATAAATTGATAACAACTTCTGAAATTGTTGACAGTAGGCTTAAGGCTAATGATCCTACAAAAATTTTCAAATGAGGACAAGATTGTCCATCCATTGAGGTGCAGCTGGTTTAGACCCAGCTGACAGTAATTGAACACTTTCCTTGCGAACCCTTGAAGAGGGAAGGATTGCCCCATCAAATACATACAAATGAGGATGATAATTTTAAAATAACCTCGAGTGGAGCCCAGGGTTTGCTTACTAATACGCTCAGTAAGGTCGAGCATTTACGCCACATACTCTCCAGATTAGTAGTGGACCACAAATTCTACATCCATAACACTTACGTTGTTGGAGATGTTGTTCTTAAGAGTTTAAGGAAGCTTTTCTCCCTTATGAATGTGTCAAACTGGGATAGGAGAGGAACTCCTATAAAACCTCATTTCCTGGGTATCTTTGGTAGAGGAAGGAGAGAGACTTCTACGATAAGGTTTTCTCCTTTCCACACTAGAGAATGATGCTAATATAGCACCCTTTCTTGTTCTACAATCCATTCTGATAGATCCTTGTCCCCTACTACTTCTTTCAAGCTTTAGTTAGAACATGAACTTCTCATCAGGGATAAGAGCATTTTTTTTTTAGAGGTGGATATGATGTTCATGTGGTCCATTTGTTTTATTTGAAAGAAAGGCAAAAAGTTTTTAGAAAAGGGAAATGTCTGAAGTGGGTCTTTCTTGAATTGGAGAAGAGATGATTTGGGGTTTTGTTACAGGAGAAAATTTTCAAAAAATCATAGAAAGTAAAAGTAAAAGAGAAGTCATAAGCAAGAACGCTAGGGTTATAAAGAAACAAAGTTTTCATTCTCATTGTAGGATAAATAACCTTTCATGTCATCACATATTTAAAAAAATCCATTCAATTACTACATTGAAAGCCAACCACTATTTTATTTCCCGAGAGACACCTCCTCCTAATAAGGACAAGACACTTGGGTTTGAAGATCCTAACAGTCTTATGTGGGGTACGTAAGATCTTACAGGGAAGGTAAAAAGGGTCTCATTTGTTGCAAACAAAGACTCTTCAAAATCTTTGCGTATAAAACCTAAAGATTTAGGGGCCTATTGATGGATCAACATTCATTTTTTTTGTTTGATCTTCCCTTCAAAAGAATGATCAAAGAGAGGGTAATAACCCATCATCTCTAGGCTCAGCCAAGCGTTGAGTCTAGACATATATAGGTCCAATAAACTATTTTTTTTAACGTGAGAGGTATTTTATCTTGACAAGTCAGAGATATTTTATCCTGATAAGTCATTGATATTTTATCCTGAAACGTCAGAGATATTTTGCAGATATTTTAACTCTTCTCTTCAATAAAAAGGGCGGAAGGGGCTATAAAAGAGGGGGTATCCTTTATAAAGGATTTAGTTTTTCCCTATAAAAAAATAGCATGTGTATTTTAAGGCTTTTCTTCTAAATTATGACTGTTTTTTCTCTCTCAAATAATACTCATTTAATTATCAGAGAATCCTCAAATACATAAAAAAAAACATTTTGCTGGTATTAAACATGATCCACCAACCACCTCGCCAAGGACGGATGGATCGGATTGCCAAAATTATAAGATTAACCAAATATCCCCAGATACCAGCTTCGCTCATAAGCCCATGGGATAAACTCAATCTCATCAGTATCATTCATACGTGAACTGGGACCCAAAGTACCTATCCAGACCCGACTCAAATCCTACTGGATATGGATTTTTGATACCCAAACCCTACCCGATTAGGTTTTGAGTACCCATCGGGTGTCTATAACTTGAACCGAAAATCCGAACCTAAATGCTATAATTTACGGTAATTAGTATACAATTAGCTTAGTATATATATAATTTTTTAAAATTTAAGATTATTTATTTATTTTGGATCAGTTTTGAGTGGGGTAAAGCATGGTCCATACATTATCTAAAACTCAATCTCTTACCTAGAAACTTTACACGATCCTGATTGGATATTCTGATCGGTTGGGATCGCCATACATACTCTAAAGATAGGGACACACCGTAGCAAGCTAATCATAATGATGGGTCGGGTATAAATAACTCTACTGGAAGCTATGCACGAATAAAGCAAAGAAGAAATTACTGTGAGGACATGGCTGTCATTTTATTAAGGAGATGGAACACGGGTGATGGATCTAGTAAGCGTTTTGCAATAATAATAAAATCAATGAAAAGAATAAAAAAATGGCATGATGGTAAATTAAGGGTTTAAGAGGGTTTTTATCAGATGGACACTCCATTATATAGTGGTGGCTGCTAGAACTAGCATAATTAAGCTCGAAAAAAAAGAAAGTTGTCGAACTTTATTAGGCCGAAGAGCTGGCTATGGAAAACGGGCTTGATGAGTGCACACAAGATGGGACTGTGGATCTCAAAGGAAATCCTGTTCTTAGATCCAAGAGAGGCGGATGGAGAGCTTGCTCCTTTGTTGTTGGTAATTCATCTTCTCTACTCCCTCCCTCTCCCTCCTCTCTCTGATCTCTCAAAGGGTATTAATTTTCCAATTTTATAGGACAAGATGTTCATTAGTGAGTCCTAACGTTGGTTACACACCAGCCAACTAGTCTGCAAATGTTTTAATCAGGACATTTGCTGTTTTGAGCTACGCTCCTGGAAGCTCCAGGTGGCTCGAACTCTTCTTCTTCTGTTTTTTTCTTTTCTTTCCTCGTCACTTTAAGCCCAGCCCCTCGTGCATGCCATGGAAAAGATAGTCTGACCCTCCAATGACTTCTTGATACTTGGCATGTTACTCTTCATTAATATAATTTCTAGCTCACTGTCAAGGTCTCCTTTTCTTTGATGTCAATTTGTTTCGCATTTATGAACATATCAGATGATTAATTTACATGGGCCTAAGGATAGATAATGATTACATATGATCACATATGATCTGCCTAAAACTCATTGATTTTGGCCAATGTTTGTCTCCTCCGTGTCTTGTTTTTCCTGGTTTTCCGTCTTCTCCAATCTACGCTGAGGAATTTTGAAATGTTTAGCGACTACAGAAATTAAACAAATAGAAATGCAGAAGTCAAGAAAGATTTTGAGATTGATCTTGGGGAGCTGTAGCAAGAAATATCTCTCAGCTACTTTGTACGTTCTAGTTGAGCTAGAATTGATTTTTT
>Ga0307518_10002839_pt1 | contig 12575 bp, 12 predicted proteins | sample 25_EM_MG_FD_203889 | JGI IMG/M metagenome (GOLD analysis project Ga0307518, IMG submission 203889) | Populus trichocarpa ectomycorrhiza microbial communities from riparian zone in the Pacific Northwest, United States - 25_EM | ecosystem: Host-associated > Plants > Roots > Unclassified | place... | reverse complement strand
AGGGATTTTATATTTCAAAGCATTATTGTTTTGAATAATGGCACTTACTTGTTCGACTAAAAAGGCTTTCTTTTTCACATTCAGTTTTCTCTTCACGGTGCACTAGTCTTTCAAACATTTAGCATAAGAAGGTATATGTTTAATAGAAACCAACAAAGGTATATTGATCCTTACCTGTTTGAAAGTTTCAAAGATTTTAGAATTGTGATTGACTTTCCTTTGTTTGGTCATGGCATGAGAAAATGGAAGTTCTTGTGGGGAATCAGTCTTTTCTTTGCAATGTTCAGGTTCAACCATTTCCTTACCCTTAGAGACTAACTCATCTTCTTTCTCACAAGGTTCAAGAATGGGTTTTTCAATAACCTTACCATTGTGGAGAGTAATGATTGATTTGACTTGATCCATATGTTGGCTTCCAGAGCTACTTGCACTTGAATTGTATTGTCCTTTGGGATTTTGCTGTGGTTGAGATGGAAACTTACCTTTCTCCTGAAAACTAAGAGTATATGTGAATTTTGCAAGAGTATCTTTTAAATCTGTCATGGTTTGAGCATATTGAGTGTTGATTGTCTCTTGCTTTTCAATGAATGCATGCAATGTTTCCTCAAGATTTCTTCTAGGAAGGGGAGCATAAGGAGGTGCATATCCTTGAGAATTTTAAAAATTATGGTGGGCTTGAAATGGTGGTTGTGAAGTTTGTGCATTACCACTCTTCCAACTGAAATTTGGATGATTTCTCCAACCAGGGTTGTACGTTTTCGAGTATGGGTTATGATTTGGCCTTTGGAAACTGTTTAAAGCATTGGTCTGTTCATAGAGACATTCCTTAAAAGAAGGCAAAGTTGGACAATCATTGGTTGAATGTTCGTTAGTTTCACAGATTTGACACACAATGTCTTGAACAGATTTTAATTGACCACTCTTTTTAAATTCAAGTGCCTCGACTTTTCTAGCTAAAGATGCAAATTTGGCTTGGAGGTCATGATCATCCCTAAGGTTGTACATTCCTCCACTAGATGTATGAGGTTGAGTTTTACCTGGTGCCTCACAAGTGCCTGTAGTGTCCTAATTTTGAGCATTTTTAGCTAACAAGTCTAGGTACTCTATTGCTTCATCAGGGTCTTTATTTTCAAAAGTTCCATTGCACATCAATTCCACCATTTGCCTACCTTAAGGTGTTAACCGTATATAAAAATGTGAAACCAATCTCCATGTTTCAAAACCATAATGAGGACAGGTATTAAGCAAGTCTCTATACCTCCCAACATTGGTAAAATGTTTCTCCTGGTTTTTGAGTGAAAGTGGTGATTTGTCTTTTGAAAGAGTTTGTTCTATGAGAAGGGAAAAACTTCTTCAAAAACTGTTGTTGCATTTCATCCCAAGCACGAATGAATCTTTACCTAAGATTTTGTAGCCATGTTTTAGCTTTATCTTTTAATGGAAAAAGAAAAAGCTTTAATCTGATGGTGTTCATGCTACAATTTAAGTCATTATAAGTGTTGCAAACCTCTTCAAATTCTCTCAAATGCAAGTATGGATTTTCTAGATCTAAGCCATGAAAAGTAGGTAAAAGTTGAATAATGTCTGGCTTAAAATTAAAGTGAGATGCATCAAGAAGGAAAACTATAAATGATGGTGCACTTGTTCTTATTGGATTCATGTGGTCTATAAGTGTTCTAACACGATTATTCTCATTATTCTCATTATGAAGTGACTGGTTATCCTAGTAATAACCTATTTTTGGGTTATTCCCTAAATGTGTTTCAATCACTATTCCAAAAAAAAAAAGTGCAGGACACGGTGTCGACCATGCCCTACAGACAACCTGCCACCTTACCCTACAGGGGTAAGGTAGCCCCATTTCCCTCCTGCACCTTGATGGAACAAGGCAAGGGGGACTCCCTCTCCACTTGGCTATAAATACAAAGAAGGGGGAAGATTCCAGGGGGAAAGGAAAAGGGAAAAAAGGAAACTAGAGGGGGCAAAAATTTTGGGAAACGAACTTGAAGAAGAGAACCGAATAGAGAGAAGGAAGCGAGGGATTGTTTGAGAGAGGAACAGAGATTGTTTTGAAAATAGGGTAGACGAATAGAGAGGGGAAGACTTGAGCTGACGAGAGAATAGAAGCAAAGAACAGAAAAACAAAAGAACAGGGGAGAAGAACAGTAACTCACCTCTCTCTCTGGTCTCTCTCTCTTTGCCGTTAGAAGCAGCACCACCGTCATTCTGCCCAGTCACCAGCAGCCACCGTCAACAACCACACAATCACCGTCAGAAACTGAAGAAGATACAGAGAAACAGAAACAGAAAGAAGAAGGAAAAGCAGAAACAGAGGAGAAAGGAGGAGAAGCCACCACCTGGAACCACCATCTGTAGCCACATTCGGCCACCATTGTCACCACTAGCACCGTGAGCAACAACAGTTGCTACCACAGAAACAAAAGAACGATCAGAAAGAGGGAGAAGGAATAAAACAGGGAACGAAAGGAAGAATAGAGCAGAAGAAAAAACACAGAAAAGAAAAAGAAGGGTCGACCGCTGTCCAAGCCATTCTCCAGTCAGCAACCGCCAGCAGCACCGCCTCGAAGCCACCGCAGGTCCGCCCCTTCTTTCTTCTTCTTTTTCTTCTTCTTCGCTGCACTGTCTCCACTGTTCTGCGTGAGCAGTGGAGAGTGAATTAACTCTCCACTGTTCATTGGGGTGGACAAGTCTAACCCAACCCAAAATGAGTGGGCTGGGTCCAGCCCGGTCCAAAAAACATTTTCAAATTTTTTTTTGAAAATTTGTGATTTTTCCACGTATTTTTCTACTAAATTTTGCTTAATATTGGTTTGTATTTTTATACCGTAAAAATATAAATCCGGTATTAAAATACCCGGTTTTCGTTAAAAAAAATGTTTTTGTTTCATGCATACGACAAAGTCTCTCAAATAAAAAATCATATCATATTTTAATACAACAAAAATTCAAAAAAAAAAAACAAAAATGTTTTAGCATGCATTTTGACTTTAATAACCAGTTTATTAAAGTCACGAGAACTTGGCCAATATTTCAAAAAATCCAAAAAAATATTTTGTTTTGTTTTAGTATCGCGAATTACGAATTTATACGTAAAATATATTCTCGATATTAAAAGGTGGTTCTTTTGTTGACGTTAGAACGACTAGATTTTACCCGATAAAATAAGGATCTTCTTACCAAGGAGAACTTTTCTTAAACCATAGACATACCAACAATTAGAAACACAATGAAACCTTAGCACATATTAGACAATAAAACAATGCAACTTACCTTAGGTAGGGCATATTTAGGGTGCTAATACCTTCCCTTTACGCAACCAGTCTTTGTACCTGATCTCTAAGACCAGTTAGGGTTCCTAGTGACCAAAATACTAGGTGGTGAATCTCATTCCTTTTTTCACTAATAAGAGACAAGAATTCCTTGTCTCTCCACATTTGCCAGATAAATACCATATACCTATGAGAGGGTGGACGATCGCCGCAACGTCGCACACGTGCGACAGAATGGTGAATCCACTAGGGACCCTATGGACTAAGCATTTGTTTTGTCTTATTTTTGTGTTATTGCTGGGTTTGTTTTTTCATTGTTAATATGCAGTTCTCATTTGCTCATACACTTTAATTTTGTACATATTTGTTCATGCATTGTATAAAATTATTTCATGCATCATTCACATTTGAGGGGAATTATACTGAAAAAACTTTAGGTTAACTGGGGGACTACCAGCTTACCTTACGACTTTTAGTTAAGGTTTAAGTTTGTGTAAACCCCAACTCTTCGCTGAGTGCTTAGACTGGTAATGATTGGTGCACATGCCATCCCATTACCTACTGAGCCCCCATATTGCCTTCATGAGGGTGATCACTAGGACAACAAGATACCATTTTAAGACCAGGTAGAAAGCCACCCATCATGTAATGGCCCAAACCTATCCTTAGAGTATGAACTCTCTAATACGCATGTACATACATTTGCATCATACACATACATCCATTCATTGTAAATAACATACATACATGCATTAGGTTGAAATATAGGTCCCCAAAGAGTCTACAACACCCAACTTCGAGCGAGAAACATGGAAGATGAAGAGCGTGCTCACCGTGACGCCCATTTTCAAGAAGAGTTGGAATCTCTAAAGACAAGTGTGGCTCGCCTCACTAGCTTACTCGAGCAAACACTGAGAAATACCTCTGGTGAAGGTCCTTCTAACCGACCGGTCATCTTTAATCAGATTCCAACAATAGCTCAGGCCGAAGAAAGAATGAGTGAACATGGTCAAGAGCCTCAACATAATCCAACATTTGTGCAGTCAACGACCCCTGCACCAGCCCCTGCAGTCAACGACCCCTGCACCAGCCCCTGCAGTCATGGATGCATTTGCTAACAAGTCCCACAAGGCCAAGTCATCTGATAGCATTGATCAAGATAAGATGGAGGCGCTAGAAGCCAAAATCAAAGTAATTGAGAGGGTAGACTTATATGATCCAGTATGGGCAGCAGAGATGTGTCTGGTCCCAAATGTGGTTGTCCCGAAAAAGTTTCGTGTTCCTGAGTTCATCAAATATAGTGGAACACAATGCTCCATGACTCATCTCAAGTCCTATTACAATAAAATGGCAAAAGTAGTACATGATGAAAAACTAATGATGCACTTTTTTCAAGATAGCTTAAATGGGGCAACATTGAGCTGGTACATGAGATTGGATAACACAAAGATCCGGAGATGGAAATATTTGCTGGATGCTTTTATCAAGCAGTACAAGTACAACATGGACATTGCTCCCAACAAAATCAGCTTGTCCAATCTAGAGAAAGAGGACAAAGAAAGCATATGGGAATATGCTCAAAGATGGCGAGAATCAGCTGCTCAAGTCCATCCTCCACTTTCGGACAAAGAGATGGTCACTTTATTTGCCGACACACTTAAAGCGCCATATTACGAGCATGTGATGGGTAGTTCAACTCAGCAATTCACTGATGTTGTGGTAGTGTGTGAACGTATAGAGCAAGGCGTCAAGAGTGGTAGAATTTTTGCACCCATCGAGAAAAGAGGCTTCAGAATGAAAGAGGTCAACCATGTTGGAGATGACTACAGGGGTAGGAAAAACTCATCCCAAAACTACCATACTCCATCCCAAGTTGCCGACATCAAACAACTTGAGCCCCAAAACTTTCAAGCCAAAAGCCAAATTGGAAATTACCAAAAGGTCCAAGAACAACTACCTCCATTACCGCCATCCTTAAATGAGATGTACCAGAAGCTATTAAGCATCGGGCAGGTAGCTCCCAAATATCTGACGTCTATGTAGCCACCTTAACCTAGCTGGTACAAGCCAGAGCTCACTTGCGAATACCATGTTGGTGTTGCTGGACATAGCATTCATACTTGCAACGCCTTCAAGAGATAGCTTTTGTAATTAATCAAGGCAGGGTGGATAGCATTAGAAGACGCTCCTAATGTGAACACGAACCTTCTACCTAATCATGTTTGAAATGGTGGATCAGTAAAGCATTAGAGGCAGAATGCTCAGAAAGCATCGATGGTCAAGGTAGGGTGCGAAAAAGACAACATAAATTTTGAAGGACTCGAATTTTGACCACAGTTTTTGTCCCCACCATCAATGAGACCTCTATAAGAGCTGTTGTGGGAAGGCTAGCCTAAGAGGAGATTTATGAAAATGGAAGGATGAAGCCTGCCCTATTATTGTCTTTTGTTTGATCATTTTTGTTTCAACCTGTTTCAGTCTTGTTGGTAATTTGGCTCATAATGCCACAAGACTTTCTCTGTTAAATGAGTCTTTCTTGTTAATAAGATCATGTGTTTTCCTGTGTTCAGGACATGCCTTCATTTTTCTTGTTGTTTCATGCAAATAACACACTGAGTATAATTTTTACTCACGAAACCACTAGTGTTTTCCCTTTTCTTCCAAAACTATACATGATCTCACATGTTCACAAAGATTTTTTGGGGAATTCAAAGTTTTTGGTATGAGACAGAAATCATATTAGTGTTTGTCCAAACAAACAAGTACTGGAAATTCAAGTGATTCCTTAGAAAGGTAACCATACACCTAGAAAATCTGGAAAAAAAAAGAAAAAAAAACAACACAAAAAAAAACCATGAAGTGACTCAAAAGCTGAGTTTTATTTGAATGAATAATGAGAAATCACTTTGTATACTCGCATGAAAGCAAGGCTTACTGATCCTAAATGCATGCATTTGAGATGAAGAAAGGCCATCTTTGATAATCCTTTCACGAAGCTAAAAATATATCCTTTGCAGTCCCTTTTGAGCCTAGTAAAGTTTTTTTGGAAATGACCTTTGCTAGGATCTCACCCCACACTGGGGGCAAGTGCGAGAGACAAAAAAAAAATCATAAGGATTGAAAATGCCTAAGCAACATTGGGGGGTATAAAAGAAAATTCTCAATCATCAAAAGTGTCCAAACAAAGCTGGGGGCATGAAGGAAAAACCAAAGGGTCCAAAAGAATTGAGCTTCTCACAAAAATAATTGATATGATGTTGCTCAACCAAGTGAAGAATGAAGAAAACAAAGAGAAAGAGCCCAAGCCCAACACTGGGGGGCATGATAGATCATTTCGGAAATAAATTCAAATGACAAAAGGTCAAGAAACAAGCACAAGTGATCCTTAGTCTTGAAATCTCTTAAATAACTTTTGAGCTTGCAAATATCCCATTCCTCATAACCAATAGCCAAAACCTATGTTACATGCCTAATAAAGCCATTTTCTAATCAAAGGCAAGCAATCTAATGAATGCTTTGAACACTAGTTCTTTGAAACCCTCAAGTTAAATTTTAAACTATTTTTTGACCAACCAAACGTCATTTCATATTTTCATCAAAAGCAAAACAAAAAGTTTTCATCACTTCTGAAAACCTCTTCATAGGAATCTCTTGAATTTCTTCAGAATGAGTTTGCTTTGAATCGATGTCAATTTGTTTGGTCACCCCATATTGTTTATCATGTTATTTTAACAAACATCAAGTCATTTTCGCAATCAAAACAGTTTTAATCTTTCAAGATTGATTAGCCTTAATTGCATATTGGAGTTTGATCAAAATATTTTGTCAAAAATAAAATGTTAAACATCCCCTGACTTCAGAACAACAAAGAGACAAAGAAAAGACATGTTTCGTTTAAGGATGAGATGTGATCCCAAAACAAAATGCAAAATAGCAAAATTCCATAACAAAATAATTGATAATTTAACACCCTTTTTGGATAAGTTTTTCAGGCAATATCTGTGTTTTGAAAAGTATTTCGATCACTTGTCATTCTGAGGTTGTTCTGGTGACAATATGGCCAATCAGAAACACAACTCGCCTCTTGCTCACTATCCTTCGGACTCGATTCTTGAAATTCTTGCAACTGTTCAAATGAATGGCCTAGAACTCCACCATGATATTCACATCTCTTGTCTGGATTATATCATATAGGAAATGGTGGTTGCATGGGATTTGACGGAGTCGAGGCAATAAGTCTCGAGCCTAACAGATACTGGTAGACAAACTCGAGTGGTAGAGGAATGTCAACCTTTGACAAAGACATTTGAGCAATTGATGCTACAACGAGACCTGACTAGACCACATAACTAAGGTTTCCCACCTTCAGAGTCATTTGTCATCATTGTTCTGGAATCCATGGTAGAACCTTCAATCTTTCCCCTTTTCATAGCTTGTTCAATTATTTCAGCAATCCTCACAACTTCATGGAAATGTTGAGCTGAGCATCCTATTAAATGCTCATAATAAGGGGATTGAAAGGTGTTGGCAAACAACATCACCATTTCTGTATCCATCAATGGAGGTTGAACATATGTTGTCTTATCTCGCCATCTTTGCGCATATGCCCTCACAGACTCTTGGTTTTCCTTTTCCATGGCCATTAAGATGGTTCTATCAAGAGCAGTTTCCAGATTAAATTTATACTGCTTCAAGAAGGCATCTACCAAGTATTTCCATGTCTTGATCTTGATATTGTCTAGTCTCATGTACCAGCTTAAAGCAGATCCAGTGAGACTATCTTGGAAAAAGTATATCAGCATCTTATCGTTATGGATCATTTCAACCATCTTGTTGTAGTATGACCGGAGATGGGTGTATGGACATTTAAAGCAGATCCAGTGAGACTATCTTGGAAAAAGTATATCAGCATCTTATCGTTATGGATCATTTCAGCCATCTTGTTGTAGTATGACCGGAGATGGGTGTATGGACATTCTAGTCCGGTATACTTGACGAAATCCGGCACTCTAAACTCATTCGGCACCATAATATTTGGAACTAAACAAACTTCAGCTGTTATCACTGGGTGAATCAGGTTATTTCCTTCAACTACTCTCAATCTTTCTTCTAAGGCAACCCATTTATCATGGCCCGTGGGATTGGTAAACCTATTGTCAGAAGGTCCTTTCATTGTTGGATTCACAGTGATCTGAGCTTGACTTGGATAGACAACGGTGAAAGGGACAAAATGATTCCCAGTTATTGAGTCTGCCTCCAAGTTCTGAGATGTGTGAGGGACGTGGATTGATGGTGTTTTCACAGGAGGTTGTGCAAAAATCCCTTTTCCATTCTTGGAGCTCAACACTTGTTCAAGCATATATGTAAGTCTAGCTACTTCACCTTTAATGCTCTCAATTTCATTTTGATAATGGACCTCCAATTGAGCTCTTTCTTCATTTTCCATCTTTCAAGTGTAGCAAATCTTGGGTAGGGGACCTACGTTTCAACCTGTCAATATGTATGATAAATGTATGAGTATGTTTCTATATGATGAGCTTGCCCTTCCAGGGTTGACACATGGTCGTAACCCTTGCATGATGATTTTGATTCTTGCTCTATAGCGGAAATTTCCTGAGTAACGGCCATTGTGTCAACCATAAGTCTTGAGTTTAAGATGCTTCACGAAAGGTTTACTTTGATGCAAAACAAAAGGTAACACGCATAACCTAAGGACAAGTTTCTATTCATTAAGTGAGACAAAGGGTAGGTTGACTATTTGGTCTCAAAAAGGGTCTCATATCTGCCTAATAACGATCTTCGTAAAGACAGTATAGGGGCGTTGCGAGAAATGGTTAAGGCACGTATGCCCACCATTACCAAGCAAGTACTTAGATATAAGTTAGGTGTTTCACGCATCTGAACCTTAACCAATAGTCATAGGGCAGATCGCTAATCCCCCTCTTAACTTAATAAGATAGTATGTGCTTCTCAAAAATTAAAGTATGTGATGCATGAGGCAGTTCTATACAATGCATGATCATATATGTACAGAAATTAAAGCGTGTAAAAATAAATAAATAAAATAAGCTTATTAACATAAAACACGCAAACCAAACAAAACACAATTATCAGACAAAAACAAAGCTTAGTCCACAAGGTCCTAGTAGAGTCGTCATTCTGTCGCACATGTGCGGCGTCGCGATGAAAATATTCACTCTCAATTATATTAACTTCTATCTAATTTGGCAAATATAGGGAGACAAGGAATTCTTGTCTTTTATTAGTGGAAAAATGGAATGAGAGTCACCACTAGTATTTTGATCACTAGGAACCCTAACTGGTCTTAGAGATCGGGTACGGGGACTGGTTGCGTAAAGGAAAGGTATTAGCACCCCAAATACGCCCTACCTAAGGTAAGCTGCATTGTTTTATTGTATGATAAAATCTAAGGTTTTGTCGTGTTTTCTAGTTGTTGGTCCATTTATGGTTTAAGAAAAGTCTTCCTCGATAAGGAGGTCCTTATTTTATCGGGTAAAAACCTAACCATTCTAAAGTTAAAAAAACAATCTTTTTAATATCGAGACTACGCCTTACGTATAAGTGCGTATTCCTTACTATCAAAAGAAAACAAAATGATTTTTTGAAGTTTTTTGAAATTTTGGCCTATTTCTCGTGGCTTTAATAAACTGGTTATTAAAGTCAAAATGCATGTTAACACATATTTTTTTGAGTTTTGGTTGTATGAAAATATGATATGATTTTTCTTGAGATACTTGGCCGTATGCATGAAAACAAAAACATTTTTTTTTAATTTTTTCAATGTTTTGGCTAACACTAGGAATTTTAATGCTGGATTTCAATCTTTACAGTATAAAAATACAAACCAATACTAAGCAAAATTCAATAGAAAAATACGCAAGAAAATCACAGATTTTTTAAATAATTTTTGAAGAAAATTTCCTTTTTTTTTTAAACGGGTTGAACCCGGCCCAAAAAGAACTTGGGTCGTGATCAGCCCAATAAAACGCAAACCATCTTATATCGGGTTGGACTCAGTCCAGCCACATGGGTTGGGCTGATGGTCCAACCCGGACTGGTTACTGTGCTCGTGCACAGTAGTAACCAACCAAATACAAGCCAAATACAATTACCCTGTTACTATGCTCATGCACAGTAACAAGGTAATTATTTTTCCGTGCATAGTAACCAAGCTTCTTGCATGCAGAACGTGCACTGTGCATGTTTCTGCAGGTAAGGAAAATGAAATGGGAAACAAAAATGAGGGGAAGAGAATTACCTGGAATGGAGGCGTTGTTGTTCACGGTGTTGGTGGCTCACGGTGGCGTTGTTGTCGCGGCAACCGGTTATTGTGGCAGACGTTGCTTCTCTTTCTTCTCTCCTCTACTTCGTCGTGCTGTCTGTTCCCTCTGTTTTTTGTTTCCCCTGACAACAATGTTCTTGCCTCTCTGTAGTGGCTTCGTGAAGGTGCTGCTAGTGGCGGCGAAGAGGAAGACGGGCAGTGGTACGCGGGGGACGCTGCTTTAGTTTCTCTGTCTTTTCTTCTTCTTCCTCCTGCCTTCTGTTTGTGCTTCTGTTCTTCGTTCACTCTGCTTTTTTCTTGGTTTTTCCCTCTGCTTTTCTCCTTTTTCTCTCTGCTTTCCTGTCCGTCACCTTTTCTGGTTTTTTTTCTCCTCCACGTCCGTGTATTTTATGTTCTTCACTTTGTATTGCTTTGTATCCTTCCCTCTCTGTTTCTTTTTCTCTCCTTCTGTTCCACTTTCTCTCTCTCTCTTTTCTCCCCCCCTCCCTTGTTTTGCTTTCTTCTTTTTCTTTCTGCCTTTTTTTCCTCTCCGTGTTTCCTTTTCCTCTTCCCCCCCTCTCTGTTTTTCTCCCCTCTGTTCCTTGTCTTTCTCTAGCTTTTATAGGCCAAAGAATGCCCTGCGGTGGTAACGGTCGGCTCGTAATCTGCATGCAGAGGGATAATAGCCATAAAATGTGCCCTATAACTGAAGCAATTTAGCGCCTTTGCTGCAGAAAACGTATCTAGGCTTTTACTGCTGAAACGACTTCTGAAGGAGACAATGAATAGTGTTCAAGGAAACGGCGCCGTTTCAAAATTCAAATGAATATTTTTTATTTGGTCATTGAGTTTTTTGTAATTTTGTAATCAAGCCCCTAGATAAAATGTAATTGGATCCCTTGATTTTAGCGCCATATACAAGACAGTCTTTGGTTTTGGATTCATGCGTTTTCACCCTTAATTGATCAATAAACTTTTAATTTTTTTAATTTAGCCCCTGACTTGGTCAATTTCAACCCCTCTATTTAAGCCCTTTTTCGATTTGGTCCTTGGTTTCGGATTTTTTCAATCAAGTCTCTAATTGACCATTAAACTTCAATAATTATGCAATTAAGCCCCTGATTTGACCAAATCAACTCTTCAAAATTATAATTTGACCCTAGAACTTTAATTTCTTCCAATAAAAGCCTAAATTGACTTAAAATCAATTTTTCTTTCAATCAAACCCTCCATAAACTCAATTAAACCCTTGATAAAATTTATTTGAGTCCATAAACATCTGATTTTGGACTTTTCTTCCTCAAATTGAATTTTCCTTGTCAACAGGGCTCTCATCAGTAAAAAATATACTGTCAAATTTCAATTATTGTACTTTTTTAACCTCCTCAACCAAATTCTATCCATTTTATGGGCACTGCAGCATCCTTTTCTCATCTCCTGTTATTTTTTAGATTTTTAATTTTATTTTATTTTATTTTTATTTTTTGTGTGAGAACCTAAAAAATAGGTAACAACAAGGGGTTATGTTTTTGGTGTGATGATAACTTCGTTCCCAGCCACATGTGTCGAAATAAAAGGTTGTATTCTCTAAGTATAACGAAAGAAGATGAAGGTTATACAACTGATGAGGTGACTGAAGAGGAATTCCAGCTGAGGGAGCTCTCACCTCACATATCCTTGGATGCGTTGGAGGGTATTGTGGGGCTAAATACCATGAAGGTCACTGGTAGGTTGGATAGGACGACTGTGAGCATATTGATAGACTCAGGAAGCATACACAACTTCCTCAACTATGAGGTGGCCCTCAAACTCCAGCTTCAATTAGCTGGCATTAAGCCAATGACTGTGCAAACAGCTAATGGCGAAAAAATGGTCTGCAAATCATTATGCAAGGGACTCAAGTGGAAGATACAAGGGCTAAATTTTATGGCAGACGTGTTCATCATTGAGCTAGTTAATTGTGAGATGGTGTTGGGTATACAATGGTTATCTTTGTTGGGCGG
>Ga0307518_10002837_pt1 | contig 12577 bp, 14 predicted proteins | sample 25_EM_MG_FD_203889 | JGI IMG/M metagenome (GOLD analysis project Ga0307518, IMG submission 203889) | Populus trichocarpa ectomycorrhiza microbial communities from riparian zone in the Pacific Northwest, United States - 25_EM | ecosystem: Host-associated > Plants > Roots > Unclassified | place... | reverse complement strand
CATCTTCCATGGAGAACCCACCGGTCTACTCCACTGGCTTGCACCACGTACCATCTATGATTAATTGTGCGTATGGTCCCCTTCACGCCTGTGTATTATGAAACTGATTATGACTCACTGTAGCAGCACTGGGGTGCACCCGACCATCAGGCATGGTGATGGATGGACCCTCAGTTGCAGATCATACTCAACTGCCTGTGGACACTCGGACCTGTCCCCCTTCTGTTGAGAATGCATCGTTCTACCCCACCGATTCACGCGCTACGCCGTCTATGACTAGTGGTATGTATTTTCCTTCTAACAGCTGTCTTTCATTGACCCCTGTTCTAGCGCCTGTGAAGCAAGTCGAAAAGGAAGCCATGTCTTCCCATTCCAGTGATACCCAACCATACCCTACCACAAGGGCTGAGCATTGCAACCAGGATTCCGGTCAGCATGCAGGAAAACGAATCTCTCCGGCAGTCCCATCAATGGATGTCGAGATGGTGGCAGCACCTGGACTCGAGCAGACAGCAGCAGATGCAGCTGTGGACCATCCAACAGACATTCAGCGTAAGTTATTGTCTATCTATCATCTGCATGCTCTGCACAACCATTCCAGTACCGCCGCATGCTAGGAGCCCGGTGGATGGCCATTCGAACAACACAGGTAGCCAGAAACAACGTCCAAAACCCAGACTGGTCCACAATCTATCAACCCGTGTGTCCCAAACTGACCCTGAGGACGCGTTCAGCTTGCGGTCAAGAATCTACCCGGCAGTCCCCTCGATGGTCGAGCAGACGACTACCATGACCTCAGCATCTGCAAGGCTTGTGGCTGCTGAGGAGGGTCTTGTGAGTAAAGGTCAAGAGGGCCAACTGGCTTCAAATGCATTGCATGAGGATCCTGAACACCAAGCCACACATTCTCCTATTCCTGCAGCCTTGTCCTACGATGGTGCTAATCCCTTTGCGCCCCGTCCACCACCATTACCTGAACAACGCCTCGAGCATCCTCCCGGGCCTGGTATGCGCCCCCTGTTCCCACAGTACCCTGATGTAGGTCCGGGGGACAACTGCATGCAATATAACAACCCTGGCTGGTACCCTTCGCAGCATGGACCCTACGGACCAATGCCATATATGCCACAACACTACCACCCCGCATACCCTCCACCCAACCCTCGTGGTGCTGCAATTCTGCAGTCGGAGCACCCAGATCGCAATGCACCGACTCGGTTCCACGATGGCTACTATAATGGCACGATTGGTGGCAATCACGATGGGTATTCGTCCTACCTGCCACCAAATCTCTATCGGTTCTATCCACCACACCACCCTCTGCCAGTGGCGCGTGCAGGTCCTGTTCCCCATGCGGATGGTAACGAAAATCCCTCTCCTGGGACGCGACACCCTCCAAACAACTCCGGAGGGGACAAAGAGGTGCACAGAATGGATGGTAACTCAAACGCTTGAAGTATATCTCATCGCGCCTAGGCAGTCTCCATTGCGCACGTCCTTTTGATCCTGCTTACTGTAGATTATACCCGAATGGAGCGTTGATGACCTTCCCTAGACGAAAACCCTTGATACCCAGTGTACGTTGTAGATAGTTGAGGTCGAGATGCCATCTGTTGTATCACTTGCGTATCACTTGCGCATTGCGAGAATGACGAGTATGCAAACAATATCGATTGCAATGACAAACATATCAGAAAATGGACAAATGTATACAAAACATATTGGAGAAAGTACGGCTCTAACATAAAATAAATGACAAAAGGTCCATGACGAGGGTCCATAGAGGGTGGGACATGGTTTGGGAACAGTGATGCGATGGAGGATGACAGTGTTGGAACGTGGGAAAACGTTCACACCACCCTCATAAGAGGCTGGGGTAACATGGCAAAGGCCCCTACAGTGGATGGCAGAGGATTAGCTAAAATGCTCACAAAAATGCTCTATCCATCTTTGGATTTGGCGGGAACCCTCACATTCTGCTGGGGTCTCCGAGACGCATTCATTCGTCCAAAGAAACCATGTCACAAGACCGTGGGAACCTCCTAAAACTGGTGCCAAGGGTGACTACATGCAGGAGAGGATGAGGAGGATGTACATGTATGGCAATGTTTCCTATTCTAACTTAAGCCCTACTCCGCGACAAACCAGGTATACGAGGTACGTAGCCAGTAAGTCCAGTGCATGTGAACACAGGAGGTGGTGGCAGCATATCACTAATGGAATATTGGGACCTCGTACTTGTCGCTGAGGGTAGTCTTGAACGACAGACAGACCACGTGGTAGCACCCACAGACCAGGGATGAATCGAAACATGGAACTGCGTTTAAATTCCGATTCCTCCTTGCACAAGTTGTAACCTTGGTGCCCCTCTTTATATAGTCTCCCAAAGCCAGACTCTAGTCGAAGATAGTCACTACCCTCTTATTTATTGTTCTTCACAGGTGACACAACAGCTAATAAATCTTGTGCACATCCTGCACGTATTTTGATGGCAGTTGCTCAGTGGATAAACATCGTACATAGTAGTAAGTAGAGGTTTAGTAAACTCTTAGTTGACACAATCCGTTTCAAACTCTGCACGAAGTTCCGAATGGCAAGCAGTCCTCAACTCTGGGTGGTCAACCGCTTCAACGCCTACTCAACCCTTCTCCCAACTTTATGTCAGTACAGTTGAGGCACTGTAATAGAGTTGGGAGACACACGCGTACGCCCCCACTGAACGTTGAGCATACGGAATAGTTGGTATGTGACATCTAGTGAGTAGGTGTTATGACTACATGAAATGTCAGTGACTAGAGCAAGGACTGGTTTTAGACAAGCATGCCTCCACTGTTATCATCTGCTCTACGTTCTAGGTGACCACGACCTCGCAGTCAACGATAGGCAGTACCAACGGTCCACTCTACAACAGTGGCGACCACTCGAGTGGTAACCCGGCATACTATTTTGAGGAACGCGAATAGGACAACACTGTTATATATGACAGACTGCATGGTAGCATATACGATATCAAGAATGGATCGTAGCCTAGTCTACGAGTGAGGTGAGTGGAATCTGGCTCCACCAATGTAAAATTCACTGCACCTGTATTGACGCAAAGCAGACCCCGCTCAGAGTCAGATCAGTCTGCTCAGGAAGGGGTGCGTGTTCCCCTTCAATCCCTTCCTCCTGTTCTGATCTGCTCGCCCAGGACTGGACAATATAGATTACTCCCAGAAGGATCCCCAGTGTCGCAGCTTGGGTCAATTCTGACGCAGGGCCAACTGGAAACATACTTGAGGTAGTACCGATACTGGCTCTGTAATTAGCAAGCCCTCACGCAGCATATGAGTGGGACATACTGCATCAATGGCCCAGTCCAAATGTTCAACGAAGTGAGTCAGATTGTCGTTGAGCTCTGCGGCTGTGGGCAACATGTGGGGAAAATGAATCACAGTTGCAAGGCTGGAGAGCTCGACTTGGGAGGGTCTACTGGTAGTCTGGAGTTGGTGCTGGCAGTTTGCTTATATTGTACAACGCATCTCATGCACGTGCAAATGAACGAGCATGCAATGAACCAAGTACGGGCGAGGCATGTCCCTTTGTCAACCGGGGAGGATGAGAATGATGTCTGTTTATGGCCCCACGCCGCTCTGCAAGACCCTGGTAGACAAAACCACATAGCATCGCTTTGGAATAGCTACCAGCGCTCAGCCCCAGTGAAAACTGTGTTGGATTTGCTGAGACGTGAGCGGGTATGATCGGTTTTGCGAATATTTCATCTGTCAAAATCGGATGGGAAATGATTTCGACGATCGGAGGCAATGAGTCGTTGTCGTGTCGCGTTACATTACTTTGTACTTGTTATACATTGCATCGCATTACATCGACTCTGCCCCCTTTGATTCGAATCGCAAGTACTCTACATCAATGCATTGCATTGCATTACATTACGAAGCTTATCTCGTACAATGCACAGGTGTGTACCATATCAACAAGTCTTGTAGCTAATCGCAGTATGCTGGACTACAGGACTACTACTCTCGATGCCCAGCCACCGAAATCTGCATGTATTCGCCAGGCTCATCGCGCACTAGTAAAACGCGGCACTTCTCAGGCAGATGGAGTTCGAGGACGTGCCAAACGGGCGCGTTTACAGTGTGAGGTACGTCTTTTCTCTTCCGTTCCTTTAATCCTTGTCCTACAGGCCCTCTTAGGTGGATACTACTACCAGCGGTGGCCAAGCCACACCCGTGGAGGTAAGTACCTTCATTCTGTGGTCCTGGATTCATGCCGAACACCCCAGAAGGGACAGATTGATCCCCCCGCTCCCCCGGAGGTATGTATGCGTCGAAATGTCTATGTACTGCAGCTAACTGTCCCCAGTTGCCCCAGCATGCGCCTTCCTTGCCTCCCAGGTCGCCACACTCGCCACCACCCCCGCAGTCACCTCAATCACCTGGGCGTGCGCCTTCCTTGCCTCCCAGGTTGCCACGCTCGCCACCACCCCCACAGTCACCTAGGTCCCCTCCCCATGGGCCTTTCTTGCCTCCCAGGTCGCCACCACCCCCGCAGTCACCTCAGTCACCTGGGCATGCGCCTTCCTTGCCTCCCAGGTCGCCACGCCCGCCACCACGCCCGCAGTCACCTAGGTCCCCTCCCCGCGGGCCTTCTCCACCCCCCCAGTCACCTCCTCGTCGAGATCATCGTATCTCTCGCACAGCATTTGACATCAATGCCCTCAAGAGTGTTGCTATCCATCCTAAGCATACGGATGCTCTGGCATTCGTCGATCTCCTTCGTACAGCCTCGCTGGATGATCCCATAGCCAAATTAAATGATACAGCTCTTTATAGACTACGACATCCACCATGTACCCAACTCACAATAGATGATGAGGCAGTCCGGTTTGGAATTGAGACTTACTTTTCACTTGAACATTCCATGAACAGTTCATATGAATCCATTCGACAATCGGCAGGCCGTTGCTTCAATGGTAGTGCCCTGGATGTCCCAAGCCATTACAGCATCGAGAAGATGATTTCTGAATACATGGGCGTGGAGTCAATTGAGCACGATATGTGTCCCAACACTTGCGTGGCCTTCACAGGCCCATACTCGGCGCTCGACAGGTGTCCTATATGTGAGGAGGAACGCTACGATAGTATCAGACTGAGAACCAGCGGCAGGCGTTCTCATGTTGCTTGCCAGAAGTTCGTCACCATCCCCTTGGGCCCACAACTTCAAGCTCTTTGGTGTGATCCACAACATGCTGAGGACATTGGCTATCTATGAGAGGAGACCCGGCGGATCCGTGAACAGATGCGCACTAATGGGGGATTGATTGATGTATATGATGACTTTTGCAAGGGAACCAACTATCTCGAGGCTGTCCAACGAGGCGACATCAAACCAAATGACATTGTGCTCATGATTTCCCTTGATGGCGCTCAACTCTATGAAAGTAAAGAATCTGATTGCTGGATTTATATCTGGGTTGTCATGAACCATTCCCCAGACAAGCGCTACAAGAAGCGCTACATGCTTCCTGGTGGTTTCATCCCTGGTCCCCACAAACCAAAGAACGTTGATTCCTTTTTATTCCCTGGTATCCATCACCTTGCAGCGCTGCAAAATGAAGGTTTGTCGATATGGGATGCACACCGAGACACTACATTTATCTCGGACCTATATCTAATCTTCGTGACGGCCGATGGTCCTGGGCTAGTCTACTTTAATGGGATGGTAGGGCATAGTGGCCATAATGGCTGCCGTCTCTACTGTGGTCTTCTTGGGCGCCGCAAGGGCAATCACTACTATCCTGCACTGCTGCTACCAAATAACTATAATATTGAAGGTAGTAATCACCCTGATTACAGCGCATATGACATACAGGACCCTGATCCAGGGGCATACTTTCAAAATCTACTTCAGCTTACTGGTGCTCCCAATCCAACGCAATACAAGAGGCTTCGCATGGAAACCGGCATCACCAAGCCATTGATCTTACTTGGTCTCGACATATCGTGTACCCTTGGTATTCCTGATTGTCTCACCCCTGACATCATGCATCTTGCGGCTCTCCTCTCAGATTTACATCTGTCATTATGGCGTGGTACAATTGATTGCACGGCTCCAGACCATATCTCACAGTGGCCTTGGGCCATCTTCAAGACCTCAGATGCATGGGAGCTCCATGGGGCACTTGTTGCCTCTGCAGCACAGCACCTTCCAGGGTTGTTTGATCGGAAGCCACACAACCCTGCCGAGAAAATCTCATCCAGATACAAGACATAGGAATTCCAATTATACATGTTTTGTATTGCGCCGGCATTACTTTATGGGACCCTTGGTGAACCATATTGGCGCAACTTCTGTAAGTTAGTTCGTGGAATCCAACTCATTTGCCAGCACAGTATCATGCGATCAGAACTATGCGATGCCCACATCTTCCTCACCGAGTGGCCAATTGAATTTGAGGAGCTTTACTGTCGGCGCTATGCCCCCCGGTTGCACTTTGTAAGACCATGCGTCCATCAAGTTGCTCACTTGACCCAGCAGGCAGTAAAAAAAGGGCCTCCAATTTGCTATTCTCAGTGGACTATGGAGCGGACTATTGGAAACTTGGGTCAAGAAATCAGGCAGCATTCGAATCCATATGCCAACTTGTCTTGTGAGGGAGTCCGCCGCTGCCAAGCCAATGCTCTGAAGGCAATGGTCCCCACTCTGTGCCCTGAAAAAGCACCATTCCCATCAACATCAATTGATATTGGGGGCGGCTATGTACTGCTTCGTAAACGAGATGCACGCTCTATCTTCCCGAACGGTCTTGCTGCCAGGGCAATCTCGGACTATCTTGGACATATGGGGAAAGTAAAAATACAACGTTGGGCCCGTTTACGTCTACCTAATGGACAGATTGCGCGGACTGCCTGGCGAGAACTACTACGACCACCTGAGAAAATACGCCCAGCATGCTTTGTAAAGGTGCATACATATCTACTTCAAGTACTTCAATAGTAACCTTCATTTTTTGTAGTTTGTGCTTGTGGAAACCACCCATGTCGCCGAGGTGGAATATTTCACGCGCCTTGCAGTCCAGGACCCGAACAATCCGGCTGAATGGCTTTGGAAGAACGTCGCAATTGTCACAGTATTCTCACACCCTGACCCAAACCTCTTCAAGTTATCGTATCGAACTGTGTATGCATGCTGGCGCCAAGAGGAGGATGTACGTGTTATTGATGTCAGCACAATCACTGGTGTGGTGGGGATGGTTCCACATGACTTCACGGAAATAGGCCGCTGTCATTTCATGGTAGAACGACCTGGGCTCGACATAGCTACATTTGGTGTTCCATATGAGGCCGAGGGCGCTCAGGATGATATGGCAGATGATAATGATGACGAACCAGGTTCAAATTGATGTGTAGTAGTACAGTTGTTGTAATATTACAATTCCTCTAGCTCTTCCAACAGCGTACCCTATCATAACTGGGATCTTTGTGTCCCCGGTCATACCATTTTGCATCTTCCTCATGTGTGACATACTTCCAATATAACGAGCCAGGAGGCGGTGGGCTTGGCATAGCGAATATACTTTTGTCTGCACCAAGGCCCGGGTACTGCAAAGCTGGAAGTGGTGTCAAGACATGGCGGCTTGGCCATGGGGTCTGCGCCTGCACTGGAACATCTGATTCTGTCTCCGTTGTTGAACCAGGAGATGGGTGCTGCGTCGGCATACCAGTCGGACCAGATTGGGTGGCGGAAATGTGCTCAAGGCCTCAATAAAACGCTGGCAACATTGTGTTAGATGTAACAGTTAGTTTACTTACCTGGATCCAACTCTGGCTCTGTTGTCGAACCAGGAGATGGATGCTGCACTGCAGTCGGGTTGCTAGGTGTGGTCGGGTGAGGCATAGAGACACACTCCAGACCTCAATAAAACGCTGACAACGTTGTGTTAGAAATAGCGGTCAGTTTACTCACCTGGATCCGACTCTGGCTCTGTTGTCGAACCAGGAGATGGATGCTGCACTGCAGCTGTGGCTTTAGGCGTGGTTGGACCAGGACGAGGCGTGGAGATGTGCTCCAAACCTTGATGAAGCGCTAGTAATGTTGTGTTAGATGTACTAGCGGCAAGTCTATTCACCTGGTTCCGACTCGGATTCAGTTGTCGAGCCTGGGGATGAATGCTGCACTGCAGCCAGGGCACTGGGTGTGGTTGCACGGGGGGAGACAGCGCATACGGGCAAACAATGATTGAAACTGCAAAGTACGGTTTAGCATACAACAAAGTCAAATACCTATACTTACACCCCATCTACCCGATCTAAGGCAACCTTTTGGGATGGCTTTGGGAGCTTGTATGGAAGAAAGCATTGCTTAAGTCGCGCATATTCGTCCGGATGAGAGTACCAGTATTCCGGGTTGAGAAATTGGTCGTCCGATGGTGTCAAGTGGGGGCTGCTGCTACTCTCAGTAATAGAATCACATTATCGAGGTCTATATCAGATGGAATGTCAAAGAAGCGTTGGACGACTGTGGGCAAGTCCATCAAGTAGGTCGGACTTGGCAGCCATAGGGAAGGCAAGTAGCATGGGACAATTTTCTCTTCCTATCTCCATCTTCTGATCCTTATCTCTCTTTCATGATCCCGTCCACCCACTCCCTTTCTGGCTCCCAGAATGGGGCATCCGGCACTCTAGATACCCCAGATATCCCATCTCGTATGGGGCCAAGTCACCAGCAGACCCCATTCAACCCGCAGGGCAGATCGCATTCATTCTCACAAGATTCTTTTTCCTCTCGCGCTTTTCAGGTGCGCTACACAACCAATCAATCTTTCATTGACACAATTAATCGCTTGGTTCATGTGGGGCGCATATATGCGCCCCATAGCCACAGCAGCACTCGAATTTTACACACCCACAGATTGTGCATTATGAGACGGTAGTAAACAACTTACAGAATCAGTTGATGCAAGTAACCACTGAGCGTGATACAATAAAGTAAGTAAAGTATAGATATGGTTCTTCGTTGACTTGTCTCTTTTCAGAGAAGCATTCCAATTCCTGATCTCGGTGCTCAAATTGCCGGACAACACCGATCCATTCAATTTCTCACTTACGAACATCTGCAAACAACCCGAGACCACAACAGACCACAACGATCTCAGAAAGAAACACCCCAAAATCCGGTTCTGGTCACATGCGGACTATATTGCGTTTGTATCATCACCAGAAGCGCAAGGCATCGATCGGGGGAAATTACCCTACCTCGAGAATGTAGACGGCACCGCAGTCTCACCAGGCGATATCAAGACTATTCGTACAACCTTGCGTACCGTATGGGCCGAACTCCTTCAACGACAGATGGCGCCTCCTACATGGACAAAGATCACTGCATCCGCCAAGGCTCTCGTGTACGACTTTATGATTAAAAAGCACCCATTATTTGGACTCGACACCGACGGCTTCAAACTCGAAGGGCTATGTATTCAAGACTATTCAGGGTGGTGCAAGAACCACTACACGCCTCCAAACGGATCAAATGATGGCTCGTCAAGCAAAACTGAACCAAAGGAAGAAGAGTCGAACGATTTGACATCGCCACTCGCAAAGAAAAGTTGTAAGCGCAAGAATGGCTCTGGTGAGCTGGCACGGAAGCGTCACAAAGGTACGTTAGTTATTTGTTACGTTGTTGTCTGTAACTAATGATTACAAACGGAGGGACTGAACCATCTGCATCAGCTGAGGAAGCGGGGATGGACACAGAGGTACTGCCTAGTGGCAGCATTGACTCAGGTAGGTTATGTTATCGTATCTACCCAGTACTAATCCAGCGCCAGCGCCAAGCTTCGAGTTGTTGCACCCATTTGAAGTTGTTCCCGCGCCGGCACCAACACCAACACCAACACCAACACCAATTGAAAATTTCCCACCGCTCCCACCAAGCTCCCACAGCCAACAGGACGTCCCTTCAGACGTTCCATACGGAGTTTATTTACCCATGCCACCCCACCCTAGTGGTTCTCAATCCCGATCTCCCTCTCACGCTGGTCCATCTGGACTCGCACGTCACGACTCGAACGCACGCCACGACTCGAACAAAGAGAACGAGTTCCCGTTGCAAAACCCACTGTAAGTTTTATTCATCACACAAATAGTCAACTGATTTCATGTGACTACTAATTCAGCGCAAATGTATTCGGTGAAAAAGGAATCGTGAAGAAGACACCACTCGCCCCAGCAGCTGTCCCTACAACCCAAACTGCAAGCTCAGAACCATCGGCTGTCGCGCCCAAAGGAGAAGGAAAGAGGTGAAGATGCGCCCGGGCGCAACAAAGAACGCGAGGTAAGTTTTATTCTTACCTCACTGCGTTACTGATGTATGGCCATAGGAATTTATGTGCGCTACATTGGCTCAAGCAGGTCAATACAAGCGGGACGACCGAGGAATTCCGTTCTTACTGGGATGGACTTGTCACTGAACAACGAGAGCAATACCGTGCCGAGGCCGAGCGCCTCCAGCGAGAAGGAACGTGGACGAAGCCATCGGACACCGCTGCAAGCAGCGGTACATTGTTTTAGGGATTCCAGGTACGTATTATCTTTTTTTCTCACTATCTTAACATTCTCGCAGCTGCACCTCGACCGCCATACCATCGCCTCGCTTCTGCCACTCCCCGCTGTCATTTTCTGTCGGTGGTCGTGCCTATTGGGTTTGGGAGCCCCCTGCATTCCCCTGTATAGGTATTGTAGTGTAGCATCTGACTCAGTGGATCCGATGGGAACCGAATAGAATCGGTCGTGTTCTGGTCAAATCAGTGTGAATATGGCGAGATCGGATTGACGCAAGCAAAATCTGCTGAGAGCAGACGTGGGCCGATACCGTCCTATCCTATACTACGAACAGAGAGGTAACTACTATCCGTCGAAATCGGACGGTATCTGATTGTAAGTACTGAAATCTTATAGTGTCTGATGTCGACCTGCCTCCCCGTGCAGAATATCCATTCACTCCTGTTCGCATCTGATCACATTGGACATTTTGCTTACCAATCGAACCGCTCTGATCTCGTCCGACTGGAACCGCCCAGGTCTGACACAGTTTTCACTGGGAGCGCTCAGCCATCGTTAGGGGGAGGATGAGGAGGATGGTCATATATAGTAATTCATCTGCTCAGCAGATCGGACTGGCCGGGTTGAGCTAGATTAGAATGATTGGGATTCTATTACGTAATAGGACGAGCAATAGAATATGATCTTTGAGCGAGCGACTGTTTCTTTGTTTCTTTCCGCATCCAAGGCAACCCAAACTGCGCAACTAGATGCATACCCACTGCACGAAGAGGAACACGCCGGACAATGCCGAGCTTGAATTCGAAACCCGATATTCTCTCGTCAAGTGACCATTCCTCCCAATAACAGATATAGGCCAGTCGTGGGGGACAGAACAGTCGCCATGAGCCTTGTCAAAATGAGATTGTCAACCTTGATCACAAGGAACGCACTGTGCCTCCCCACCACAACATCCAGAAAGCAGGCAAATCGCTAAGCTCCGAGGGGTGCATTCATTATTGAGTCTCACTGCCCATCTACAGCAAAGGTATCATTGAAGTGGGAAGAGGAGCCGAAGCGGAAATGGGGGTAAGAGATGTCTGAGGGGCTTCAGGCGCGCTTTGAGGCGGGCAAGATCCCTCACTGGTGTTGGGCAGAGTCGAAGCATCTCGGACATCGCTGGTGAGGGCCGCCGACAGTACCATTGAAGAGGTCGACGAAGTAAGTGCATATCACATGCAATTTCCATCTTACCTTACCAGTTCTCGCGGTTATTCGGTTGTATTCGAGACAGAGATGTGTGCGGCATGAAGATCAGCACTCATTGACCGTTGTTGCGGTAGATCCATACCCGTATGAATGACGTGATCCAAGCGTTCGAGGAGAGGGGCCAGGAAGTGACGCCCCTGGCGGATATTGGACTCGGATCGATCTCCCAGGTCAGCCTCTGAAGGGGTTTTCTTTCTGGGAAGCGGAAAGTCGTCATCTCCCTCATCTTTATCTGTAGGATGGTATAAAGCAAAAGCATTTCATGACATTCCTGGCGCACAAAGGTAGTCCATGAATATCTGAGATGTACAAACCGCACTTACAGCCACCATGAGGAAAATACGCACCGTGCTTGCATCGTGTTGTGGTTGATACGGGTCATGCGCGTGATTTGTCAAGCGTAAAGCATGGTCCAGTTCCCAGATCGTTAATAAACTCTTCGGTCATTGTATGGTGAGGTGCAAGATGATCAGCTCTATGAGAGAAAATGTGCCGCTAGTTTGTGACTCGAGACCACTGGAGGATTTGGGGTAAAAGCATATTTTTATATTTAATCCGTACATCCAGCGCGATGGGCAGCTCGCTCATGCAGGCAGAGCCGCAGAGGGTATTTTGCACTATAACGAGTCTGAGGCAGGACACTCCTTGACGAGTTGCCTCTCAAAGATATCACTGGCATCAGAATCAACCCACACGGCGACTAACCTCTCGCTTAGCACAAACCTCACCACCATTCCTCCTTACGGCAGAGATGATGCGCTTATGTC
>Ga0307518_10002836_pt1 | contig 12580 bp, 12 predicted proteins | sample 25_EM_MG_FD_203889 | JGI IMG/M metagenome (GOLD analysis project Ga0307518, IMG submission 203889) | Populus trichocarpa ectomycorrhiza microbial communities from riparian zone in the Pacific Northwest, United States - 25_EM | ecosystem: Host-associated > Plants > Roots > Unclassified | place... | reverse complement strand
CCTGGTTGACCCCGACGCAGGCCTGGTTCCCCGGCCCCGAAGCCATCCCGCTCAACAGCGAGTCGAGATCCTCTTTGGCGCCGCAGCCCGAGAACGGGGGCAGCGTGAAGTCCCGATAGGCGGGATCCGTCCACTTCGGATCGGTGCGCACGACGCCGCCGGTGAACATCCCGTACTTCTCCCCGCGGAGATTGATCTTGATCGGCTCGGCGGTGAGGCAGTTGTCGCCGACGTCGAGGGCGACCCCGTTGATGGTGACCCCGCTCAGTTTCCCGTAGACCTTGAGCGGGGTGAGGACGGTCGAGCTGCCCTCCGGTTCCGGGATCGAAACGCCGTCGACGTCGATGATGTGATTGCCGGTCGCGTAGTCCTCCGGCAGCAGCTCCATGGTCGCGGTGATCGGGACGAAGCCGAAGCCGAGGAAGCTGATCTTGCTCGGTGGCATCATGACGGAACCGGTGATCTTGCCGGGTCCTTCGGTGTTCTCCAGATCCACGTGCCACACCGCGTTGACCATGAACGCCGGCTTCAGCCTCGCGAACGCGCCGAGTTTCGTGATCGACGACGTGCCTTGCAGTTCGAACGGCTGCAACGCGATCGGGTAGAGGGCGTTGGCGTGGACGTCGTCCGCGGCCCGCGCGTCGGTACCGGGTTTCTTCTGCTCGCCGGGTTTGCCGGACTGCGGCTTGGGTTTTCCGAGCGGCAGGAGCGCGACGCTGCCGAGAAGCGTGTTCTGGTCCGGCTTCTGGGTGCAGGTGATCGGTTTGAGCGGCGTTTCCGCGGCGGTCAGCGCGAGCGACGGCGCGCCCGTGCTCAACCGCAGTTCGGACGGCACCTTCAGCACGATGTCGGGGACGGTGCCCGTCGCGACCAGCTTCAGTTCGCCGGTGGCGGGTACCTTCGTCGCCGGGATCGTCACGGACACCGGGATCGGGGTCTTCTTGTCCCCGTTCGCGGCCGTGAGCTCGACGGTCGCGCCACCCGTGACCTCGCTGACGGCTCCGAGCGATCCCTCAGCGATGCTAAAGGTCAGCGAGAAGTCCTTGACCTGAACGGGTTTTCCGGTCGGTACCACCTTCGGCAGCGTCGCCCGGACGTCCAAGGTGACCGGTCGTTCCCCGGCGGGATCCGGGAAGACACAGGTGTTCGTGAGGCTCTGATGAGCGGACGTGGCGCCCTGCGACGGTACCGCCGGCGGCGTGGCCGGATCGGTCGCGGCCGAAGAGGACAGTGCCCCGCTCACCCCCACGAGCAGGATGACGCCCGCCAGAACGGGAAACCTCCCTAGTGCCCGGCGAACCTGCTGCGTCATGGGGATTCTCTTCCTGTCGCGTGGTGGAGACCGTGCGGGGCGGGCGTCCCCGCCCCGCACGGGTGGTTCATCAGGTGACCGGGATCGCCGGGCTGAACGCCCGGTTCTGCGCCGGGTTGGTGTTCTTCACGGTGCAGTTGAAGTTCCACGCCGTCCAGGTGCCGTCCTTCTTGTGGAAGTCCAGCGGAGCGTTGATCGTGGTGCCGAGCGAAGCGGTCGCCGAACCGGCGACGCCCGCCGTGAACGTCGGGACGCCCGTGCCCGCGTCCTGGACGATGTTGAACGTCCGCGGTCCCGGAACGTACGGGTTGATCTGCGTCGGAACGTCCAGGTTCGTCACCGTCGCCGAGGACGGGGAGGCATTGGTGACCGTGACCGGCATGTTCGCCTTGCCGCGCACGCCGTCGTAGTTGGCGGCGTTGAGCAGCGCGTTGATGGTGGCGTTGATGGTGGCGGAGCCCCCGACGGACGCCGGGGTGAAGGTGCCGCCGGCGGCGACCGAGTCCGGTCCGCTGAAGTTGGCCTTCACATCCAGCTGCTGCTGGCCGATACCGGGGAAGTTGCACATGTAGGCGACCGTGCCGGTGGCGTAGGTGGTCGCGGCAGCGGCCGTGCCGGCGGTGAGCACGGCGACGGCGCCGAGCACGATGCCGGTGGTGGCGACGCCTGCTGACAACTTGCCAAGTCTACGGGACATACCTGTCATCTCCTTTGATCCAGTTTACGTCTCGGGCGGCTTTCCCCATGCGCCTTTCGGCGGATTTTTCTGATCAAATATGCTCGACTCGAGCGGCTTTCTCGGTGGTGGGGTAAACCGAGGTTACCCGCGAGTTATGTACGTAACAAGGATTCATGTCGACATGTTTCGAAGTGGGTGAGGCGCCCGTTCTTTCTTGTCAGCGTGCGCTGAATGCGATTATGAAGTTTGTCCGTGGATGACAAAGAGGCGGCCGATCGGTGGAGCCGGGTTAACATTCCGCGCATGTCTCTCGAGAATCGACGATCGGGATCACGACGGGTAGTGGGCGTCGCGATTACCGTAATGATCGCAACGGTTTCCCTTTGCGGTACGGCGAGCGCCGCGCAGACCGGCGAAGCGCGGCCATGGGGGAGCAACGACTACGGGCAGGGGACCATACCGGCCGCCGCGCTCGGCGCCAGCGCGGTCTCCGCGGGCGCGATCACCCACCTCGCGCTCAAGGACGGCGGGGTGATCGCCTGGGGGAACGACAGTTACGGCCAGTTGGCGGTTCCGGCCGCGGCCACTTCAGGGGTTTCGGCGATCGCCGCGGGTTGGGCGCACGAACTGGCGCTCAAGAACGGCGGCGTGATCGCCTGGGGCAATGGCTTCTATGGCCAGAACGTGGTGCCGGCGGCCGCCACTTCGGGCGTCCAGGCGATCTCCACCAGCGCGTACTTCAACCTGGCGCTCAAAACGAACGGCAGCGTGGTGAGTTGGGGATCGCGAAGCGTTGTCCCCGCGACGGTTTCTTCCGGTGTCACGGCGATCTCGGCCGGTGGAGACCACGGGCTCGCGCTGAAGAACGGCGGCGTGATCGGATGGGGCAGCAACGGAAAGGGCCAGATCACGGTGCCCGCGGCGGCGACCTCCGGGGTCAGCGCGGTCTCGGCGGGGCTCCGGCACAGCATCGCGCTGAAGAACGGCGGCGTGATCGCTTGGGGCGACAACTTCTACGGCCAGGCCATGGTTCCGCCGGAGGCGCAATCCGGCGTGGTCGCCATCGACGCGGGCTTCAACCACAACGTCGCGCTGAAGGCGGACGGGAGCGTTTTCGCCTGGGGCAGCAACGTGAAGTCCGAAAGCCGTGACACCAGCACGGAACCGCCGACGGACTTCTGGAAGTTCTCCGGCGTGTGCGCTCCGGTCTACGCTGTTTCCGCAGGTGACAGCACCGGGGTCGCCCTCGTGGACCCCGCGGCGCCGTACTTCTGCTGAAGTGGAGTGCCGGGTCTCGTGAGTGGTAAGGACGGTTCTAACCGTCCTTACCACTCACGAGTTTTCAGGACAGGTTCGACTTCATGCTCAGGTTGATCGTGTTGTCGGGACCGGAGATCAACGCCCCCAGCGCGAGGTCGTTGATGAAGCAGTCCTTGAACTCGGGGATGGTGAACGTCCCCGAAGACGGGATCGTCTCGGCGAACAGGTCGACGTTCTTCGAGATCAGGGTCAGGTCGAGCGGTTTGACCGTCTTGCAGGCGTTCGGCACCGTCGGGAGCGGGATGACCGGCCAGAACAGGCCGACGACGATGTTGTCGATCAGCATGTTCGCCTGCGAGTGGGTGGTCAGGTCGCCGTTGGCCAGCGTGCCGGTGACCGGGCCGGTCGGCTCGATCCGCACGCGGGCCTTGATCTTGAAGACCCCCGAGACCAGCGAGATGTTCGCCGTCGATGGCGGCAGGGACAGATCGCCGCGGATGCCGACGTTGTCACCGTCGATGACCAGCGCGCCGTTGAGCTGGCCCGGGCCGAGGTCGAGGGTGCCGCCGGTCTTCTTCACCGTGGTCTTCCCGGTGACGGTGTAGGACACCGGGATCTCGACCGGGTCGTCCGCCAGGGCCGGGGTCGCGGCGAGGCTGCCCGCCATGGCGAGCGCGGACGTGAGCGCGACGACCGTGCCGAGGCGGCGGCGGGCTGTTTTAGGGCGCGTTCGACCGAACATGGGAATCTCCTCGTTTTCTCTCCTGGTTTACAAAGCGGATTACCTGGGGATGAGGTCGGTGATGACCCAGTTGTCGCCTTCGCGTTCCGCGGTGATCGAAAGCTGCGCCGCGGCCGCCGTCGAAGAATTGTTGTCGGCCCGGACGGCCGCTTGATCGAGGAATACCAGCAGTCTCGCTTTACCGCCGCCGAGTTCCTGGACTGCGGATGAGGAGACACGGGTGGTGAGGACGAGTTTCTGCGCCGGAGCCTTTTCCCTGACTTGGGCGAACAATCGGTTGTAGGACTCCAGTGCCTTTCCTCTCAGCACCGCGGCGGCCGCCTTTTCGGTGACGTCGGTCCGGTCGTAGGAATAGGAGAAGATCTTGTCGAGCGCCACCGTCACCGCGGAGTTCACCTCCGCCGTCGCGCCGACGTCGGTGAGCGCGCTGTTCGCCGCCGACGGCGCCGCCGAGATCGACCGCGCCTCCAGCGTGAACCACACCCCGGCCGCCACCAGCACGGCCGCCGCGAGCAGCAGGATCAGTGACAGGTCCGGCCGGCGGGACGGCTTCCCGGCGGCCTCCTCGGTGGTCTCTTCGGCCGTGGTCTCGGGCTCGGTCTCCGCAGTGACATCGGCATCGGCGTCGGTCTCGGTGTCGGCCGTGGCGGTCATCGCGCACCCACCGGCAGCTGGTCGAGCGCGCTGAGCTTCCAGCCCTCGTCCGTCCTGGTCAGCCCGGCGGCGAAACGGTTGCGTTTCGTCGTCGGCGCCGCGCCTTCCTTCGCCATCGTGATCTCCACCGAAGCGAGCATCTTGGCCGTTCCCGCGTGGTCGTCGAGTTCGCTGATCGCCGCGTCGAGCACCTTGCCCGTCGAGACCGTCGCGTCCTTGGTGAGCGCCTGCCTCGTCGCGTCGTCGGCCTTGCCCAGCTGATCGCGCAGCGGGCCGGTGGACGCGGCGAGCCAGTCGGCGATGCCCTGGTCGACCCGGTGATGATCGAGGCTGGTCAGCCGGGCGACGAGTTCGCGTCCGGACTTCAGCGCTTCGTCACGGGAGTTCCCGTAGGTCACGGCTTCGGAAGCCGTCGCGGTGAACCAGGTGTACCCGGCCCATCCCGCGAACGCGCAGGCCGCGGCGAACACCGCGATCGCGATCTTCAGTTTCGCAGCCACAACATCTCCTCGAGGCTGGTGGACGTCGGCTGGCCGTCGGCGCCGAAGCCGCCGGGGATCGCGGCGGGCGGCACTCCGCCCTTCGGCGCGTTCTGCGAGCCGCGGACCGAACTCGCGTTGCCCTTTTCGAGCGTGCACGCGGCACCCGTGTTGAACGGCAGCGCCGAGAGCTCCGTGCTGTTGCGGATCTTCGTGCCCTCGTAGCCCTTGGTGCACGGCATCGGGTCGAAGAAGGTCAGGACCAGCCCGATCTTCCCGGACTCCTCGTCGACGGCCGCGTCCACCGCGGACACCGCCTTCGGGGTGTTGATCAGCAGCTGCCGGAGGCCGTCGGTGCGCGCCGAGAACACGTGCGACGTGGTGAGCAGGTTCGCCAGCAGGATCGGCAGGCCCGGTTCGTTGTCCTTCAGCAGCCCGGAAAGCTGCGTCGCCGCGTCGGGCGCCGTCGCGATCAGCCGCCGCAGGTCACCGTCCGAACGGGACAGCTGCTCGGCGAACTGCTTGGCGTTACCGCTGAACTGCCGCCAGGCCTGCGACGAGTCGACCTGGGTCTTCAGCACGGTCGAGCCGTCGGTGATCAGCTTCTCCGTCTGCGGCAGGTGATCCGACGCCTGTTTGGTGAAGTCGGTGGTGGAGTCCAGCAGCACCTGCAGGTTCGCGCCGGATCCGCGCAGGGCGTTGTCGAGTTCGTCGACCACGGTCCGCAGATCCTCGGTCGGCACGGACGCGGTCAGCGAGTCCAGATCGGTCAGCAGGTTCTGCACCGGCAGCGGGACGGTCGTCGCCTCACGCGGGATGACCGAGCCTTCGGCCAGGAACGGCCCGTCGCCGGTCCGGGGTTGCAGGTCGACGAACTGCTCGCCGACCGCGGACCGGTTCGCCACGACCGCCCGCGAGTTCGCGGGGATCGGGGGCGCGCCGTCGTCGATCAGCAGATCCGCCTCCATCCCGCCGTCGGTGAGCCGCAGTTCGCCGACGCGGCCGACGGCGACGCCCCGGTAGGTCACCTCGCCGTTGGTGAACAGGCCCCCGCCGTCGGTCAGCGCGAGCTTCACGGTGTACCCGCCCGCCCCGAAGAGCCTGCCGAGCCCCGCGTAGCTCGCCCCGACGAACGCCGTCGTCGCCAGGGCGAGGATGACGAACGCGATCACCTGGATCCGGACACGGGTGGTGAGCATCAGCTACCTCCGGAGGACGGCAGCGGCAGGGTCGGGAGTCCCGGCGGGACCCCTTCGCCAGGGGGAGGGAGTTCGACGCCCGGTGCGGGGATCATCGTGGCGTAGACGTTCAGGTAGTCGCCCTTGATCCCGTCGCGGACGGCGTCGGTGAACGGGAACGTCGGCAGGATCTCCAGCGACTTGGGCAGGCTCTCGCCGGCGTCGGCCAGCCGTTTCAGGATCGGCGCGAGCGCGGTGAGGTCCGCGACGAGGTCGGCGCGGCTCTTCTTGATCACATCGACGCCGACCCCGGAGAGCCGGTCCAGCGACTGCAGCATCGAGACGAGCTGGGTGCGCTGATCGGAAAGGCTCCGCAGGCCCGGCGTGAGATCGGTGAGCGCGCCTTCGACCTGCTTCTTCCGGTTCGCCAGCGTGGCCGAGAGCTGGTTGAGCCCGTCGAGCGCCGACGTGATCTCGGAGCGGTGGGAGTCCAGATTGGACACCAGTTTCTCCACAGTGGACAGGAAGGACCGAATCTCCTCTTCGTTGCCGTCCATCACCTTCGACAGCTCGCGGTTGATGGTCTGCAGCTGGCCGATCCCGCCGCCGTTGAGCAGCAGGGACAGCGCGCCGAAGATCTCCTCGAACTCCGGGTTGCGGTTCGTGCTCGCGACCGGGATCACCCCGCCGTCGCCCAGCCTGCCCTCGGCCTTCGCCGCGCTCGGGGCGAGCTCGATGAACTTCTCGCCGAGCAGGCTGGACTGCCGCAGCCGCGCGATGGCGTTGGCGGGAAGATGGACGTCGCCGTTGACCGCCAGGACGGTCTCGGCCGTCCAGCCGTCTTCGCCGAGCTTGATCGTCTCGACGCGGCCGACCGGCACGTCGCCGACCTTCACCGCGGCCTGGGGCACCAGGTCGAGCACGTCGGCGAACTGCACGGTCACCCGGTACGGATGGTCGCCGATGTCCGCGCCGCCGGGCAGCGGCAGGTCGTAGACGCCCTTGAAGTCCGATGAGCAGGCGGTGAGCGCGAGGCAGCACGCGGTGAGCGCGGCGATCGCCCGTTTCTTGGCCATCAACGCCCCCCTGCGTAGGTGTCGCCGGCGACGGGCAGCGGGACCGGGGGATATTCGAGCATGTTGCCGCGGCTCTGCAGCTTGCCGGTCTTCGGGTCGACGGCTTCGAGCACGTTCGTCACCGCCAGCGGGATCGTGTCGAGGGTTTCGGCCAGCGCGGCGCGTTTGTCGACCAGCGTCCCGGTCGTCACCGCGAGCTTGTCCACATTGGACTTGATCAGCGCGCGGTTCTCCTTGATGAACTGCTGGATCTCGGCGAGCGCGCTGCCGAGGCCGTTGAGCGCGCGGGCGAGCTCGTCCTTGTTCGCGGCCAGCGTCCCGGTCACCGAGGCGAGCTGCTTGTTGACCTCGCTGACGTTGCGGTCGTTGGTGGCCAGCATCGAGGTGAACCGCTGCAGCTCGTCGACGGTGGCGAACAGGTTCTGCGAGTTCCCCGACAGGGTCCTGGCGAGGTCGGCGAAGTTGCGCACCGACTCGTTGAACGGTTTGCCGTTGCCCTGCAGGTTCTTCGCACCGGTGCGCAGCAGATCCGAAAGCGCGCCGTCGGCGTTCGCGCCCTTGGGGCCGAGCGCCTTGGCGAGCGTGTCGAGGCTGGAGTAGAGCTGGTCGAGTTCCACCGGGGTGCCGGTGCGCTCGACCGGGATCACCGCGCCGTCGTCCAGGCGGTTCCCGGCGCGGGTGAGCTTGGTGAACTGGACGTACCGGTCCGCCACCACGCTCGGCGCCACGACCAGGACGTTCGTGTCGGCGGCGATCGGCGTCGCGCCGTCGACGGTCAGCACGACCTCGACCTGCTCTCCTCGCGGATTCACCGATTCCACCTGGCCGACCCGGACACCGAGCACGCGCACGTCCGATCCACTGTAGACACCGACCGCGCGCGAGAAGTACACGGTGACGCGGTCGAGCCCGCTGCCGGAGAAGATCCACCAGAGGCCGCCGACGACGGCCAGCGCGAGCACGAGCGCGAGGGTGACGAATCTGCCGATCACCGGCGGCCTCCCGGGATCTTCGGGGTGCAGGGGTCCCGGTTCTCCGGGACGAGGCCGCACAGATAGCTGTCGACCCAGCGCCCGTTGCCGAGCGAGTTGTTCACCACGCGGAAATACGGCGCGGCGAGGTCGAGGCTCTTGGCGAGATTGTCGTTCTGCCGCTGCAGGATGTCGGTCACCTCTCCGAGCTTTCTGAGCGCCCCGCCGAGCTGGTCCTTGTTGTCCTTCACCAGTCCCGAAAGCTGGGCGGCCAGGTGCTGCGAGCCGGTCAGCAGGTCGTGGATCGCCTGCCGCCGGTGGTCCAGTTCGGTCAGCAGGAGGTTGCCGTTAGAGAGGAGCTTGGCGAAGTCGTCGTTCGAGTTCGCGAGCGTGGTGGTGAGGCCGTGCGCGTTGGACAGCAGGCTGGCGAGCTCGCTGTCCCTGGAGGACACGGTCTTCGACAGGGACGTCAGCCCGTCGAGCGCCTTTTTGATGTGCTCGGGCGAGTTCTTGAACGTGTCGGACAACGTCGTGAAGCTCTCCGCGAGCTGATCGGTGTCGATCGCGCCCGCGGTGTCGGCCAGCCCGTTGAAGGCCTCCGTGACGTCGTAGGGCGTCACGGTCCTGGTGCGCGGGATGACCTGTTTCGGGTTCTGCACCGTCTCGCCGGTCGGGCGCAGCGCGAGGAACTTCCGGCCCAGCAGGGTCTTGATCTTGATCTCGGCGGCGGTCTTGTCGCCGACCCAGGCGTCCTTGACCCGGAAGCTGACCACCACGTGGTCTTCGGCGAGCCGGACGTCACTCACTTCGCCGACCTTGATCCCGGCGATGCGGACTTCGTCGTCCTCCTGCAAACCCGCCGCTTCGGAGAATTCGGCCTGGTAGGTGGTCCCGGAGCCGACGATCGGGAGGTTCTCGTAGTTGAGCGTCGCGGTGAGCACCGCGGCCGCGACGGCGCTGCCGACGAGACCGACGACGATCGGGTTCCGCTCCTTGAAGGGTTTCACGACGTGCACCTCTCCGCCGTCGCCGGAACCCCTCGGGGAGGCGTGGTCTTGAGGACGGCCGAGCACAGGTAGAAGTTCATCCACGATCCGTAGGAGCTGATCCGCCCCAGATCGTTCAGCTTCCCGGGGAGGACGGTGAGGAAGTTGTCGACTTCGGCCTTGCCCTCGTCGGTCGTCAGCTGGCCGGAGAGCAGGCCGAGGCCTTCGATGCTGTCCTTGAGCGGCTTCCTGCCCTGTTCGAGCAGACCGGCCGTGGCGGTGGTGAGTTCCGCGAGACCCGAGACGGCTTCCCCGATCTCGGTGCGGTCACCGGCGAGGCCCGTCACCAGTTCCTTCAGCGTGGAGACCAAAGTGGACAGCGCGTCGCCCTTGCCGTTGATGCTCTTCAGCACCGTGTCCAGGTTCGTGATCACCTCGCCGATCACCTTGTCGCGGCCGGCGAGCGTGGTGGTCAGCGAACCGGTGTGCGCCAGCAGGCTTTCCACCGTGCCGCCTTCGCCCTGCAGCACCTGGACGATCTCGCCGGAGAGCTGGTTGACGTCCTTGGGCGAGAGGGCCTGGAACAGCGGTTTGAAGCCGTTGAACAGTTCCGTGAGATCCAGCGCGGGGGTCGTGCGCTCCAGCGGGATCTCCGCGCCGGGCTCCAGGAGTTCGCTGGTGCCCTTGCCGCGTTCGAGTGCGATGTAGCGCTGGCCGACCATGTTGCGGTACTTGATCACCGCGGTGACGTCGGCGGGCAGCCTGCGCTGGGAGTCGAGGGAGAACTCGACGCGCGCCAGGCTGTGGTCGGCGATCTCGAGTTCCTCGATCTGGCCGACCCGCACCCCGGAGATCCGGACGTCGTCGCCGACGTTCAGCGACGTCGCGTCGAGGAATTTGGCGCTGTAGTTCTTGGTGTCGCCGAGGCCGGTGTTCGTGATGGACACCGCCAGCAGCACCGTCGCCAGCGTCGTGATGACGACGAAGATCAGCCCCTTGATCAGGGGGCTCACGAAGTTCCTCATCGCAGGGTCACCTCCGTGCCGCGGAAGAGCGGGCCGACGAGGACGCTGCCCCAGGCGGGCACCTCGGCCGTCGGAACGCCCATGGACGGCGCGACCAGCGTGGAGATGAGTTCCCGTTCCTGCGGCGAATTCGGCAGGCCGAGGTCGCCCTGCATGCCCGGCAGCGCGGCGGTCTGCCCGCCGGTCGCCGCGATCCCTTGGCCCATCAGGCCGTTCGACGGATAGCAGCGCGGTTCACCGGTGGCGTTGTAGACCGGATCGTCCTTGCCGGGGACGTATTTGCCGCGAGGCTGGGTGACGACGATCTCCGCGTGCAGGCCGGGTTCGTCGGTTCCGGCGCCCAGCACCTTGTCCATCTGCGGCTTCAGTTTGGCGAGCGCGTCGAGCGTGCAGGCGAAACTCGGCGAGTACTTCGCGGCGACCTCAAGTGGCGCGCGGCTGTCGGCGGCGAGCGCGATGATGTTGGCGCGGTTGTTGGCGAGGAACGTCGTGATCTGCTGGGACGACGACGTCACCTGCTGGTACACCGACGCCAGCTCGGCCCGTTTCTCCTTGACCGTGTCGAGCGTGACGGCCGAAGCACTCAGCGCGTCGAGCAGATCCGGCGCGATGTCGCCGTACAGCTTCGAAACCGTGGCGAGGTCGCGGATGTTGTCGTTCAGCGCCGGGAGGTTCGGGTTGAACTCCTTCAGATACGCGGCCGCGGTGGCGAGTGTGTCGCCGATCTGGTCGCCGCGGCCTTCCAGCGCGGTGGCGACGGTGGTCAGCGTGGTCGCGAGCTTCTGCGGCTGCACGGCCTTGAGCAGCGGCAACAGATTGTCGAAGACGCGTTCCAGCTCGATCGCGTTGGCCGAACGGTCTTGGCTGATCACGTCGCCCGAACCCAAGGGTTCGGCCTTCGTTCCGTCCGGAATGGACAGTTGCACGTAGCGTTCGCCGAACAGCGTTTTCGGCACGAGCAGCGCGGACACGTTCTTCGGCAGCTGGGAGACCTTCCCGGGCTCCATGGCGAGGTCGATCTCCGCGCCGCCCGGCGTGGCGCGGACGTCGCGGATCTCGCCGACCACCACGCCGCGCGCCTTGACCTGCCCGCCGGTGCGCAACTGGTTGCCGACCCGGTCCGCCTGCAGCGTCACCGGCACGGAGTCGACGAAATCCTTCCGGTAGATCTTGATCGACAGCAGCACGAGGGCGGACATCACCACGAGGAACAGCACCCCGGCCGTCCTGACCCCGGCTTTGCGCAGCCCGCGCCGGCTCATCCGGCCACCTGCACCGTCGTGGTCGCGCCCCAGATCGCGAGGCTGAGGAAGAAGTCGAGCACGCTGACCGCCACGATCGCGGTCCGCACGCCACGGCCCACGGCGACCCCGACACCCGCCGGGCCGCCGCTCGCGCGAAAGCCGTAGTAGCAATGGGCGAGCACGATCACGACGCTGAACACCAGCACCTTGCCGAACGACCAGAGCACGTCGCCCGGCGGCAGGAACAGCAGGAAGTAGTGGTCGTAGGTGCCCGCGGACTGGCCGTAGAACCAGACGGTGATCTGGCGCGACGCGAGATACGACGTCAGCAGGCCGATCGCGTACAACGGGATGACCGCGAGGAAACCCGCGATGATCCGGGTGGTCACCAGGTACGGGACGCTGGGGATGCCCATCACTTCGAGCGCGTCGATCTCCTCGGAGATGCGCATCGCGCCGAGCTGCGCGGTGAACCCGCAGCCGACGGTGGCCGACAAGGCGAGCCCGGCCACGAGCGGCGCGATCTCGCGGGTGTTGAAGTACGCGGAGACGAACCCGGCGAACGCCGACGTGCCGACCTGGTTGAGCGCCGAATACCCCTGGAGCCCGACGACCGTCCCGGTGAACACGGTCATCCCGATCATCACGCCGATCGTGCCGCCGATGACCGCGAGCGCTCCGCTGCCGAAACTGACTTCGGCCAGCAGGCGCGTGATCTCCCGGAGATAGCGGCGCACCGCGCGCGGCACCCAGGCGAGTGCCTTGAGGAAGAAGAGGATCTGGTCGCCGAGCGTGTCCAGGAACCCGAACCGGCGATCGACGGCCTCGCGTACGCGCGTCGTCCGGGTTCTCGTGGGGGGCGGTGTCGTCGTGACCATCAGCTGCCCTTCGCCGGGACGAGCTGCAGGTAAAGCGTCGTCAGCACGAGGTTCAACAGGAACAGGAGGAGGAACGTGATGACCACGGATTGGTTC
>Ga0307518_10002835_pt1 | contig 12584 bp, 6 predicted proteins | sample 25_EM_MG_FD_203889 | JGI IMG/M metagenome (GOLD analysis project Ga0307518, IMG submission 203889) | Populus trichocarpa ectomycorrhiza microbial communities from riparian zone in the Pacific Northwest, United States - 25_EM | ecosystem: Host-associated > Plants > Roots > Unclassified | place... | reverse complement strand
CATGGGTCCAAGTATGCTTATCACTCTTCCTCATCCCTTAGGAGTTCCGGAAGCGTCGCAAGAACGAATCTGAAAAAGAATACGTCAAGAAGCTTACGGCAGAGTTCTGCATCTCCTCCACATTGCACCATGTCAACATCGTCGAGACCGTTGATCTTGTCCAGGACGAGAACAAGGCCTGATGCGAGGTCATGGAATTTTTCCCTGGCGGGGACCTATACGCTGCGATCAAGAAGGGGCACATGTCACCGAGCGAAGTCGAGTGCTTGCACAGTCAAGGCGTCGCACATAGGGATATCAAACCGGAGAACTTATTCTTTGACCCGCAGGGTCATCTCAAGGTGTGCCTTATTTCCCACTTTCTCACCAACGATCAGGAAATGTCACACCTCGGATTCCTTCATCCTGATATTTTTTCCGTTCACATTAGTGTGTACGATCCACCCCACGCCGCCCGTTTAGGCGATATCTGGGCGTGGGGGATCGTCTACTATTGTCTCCATTTTCGAGAAATGCCGTGGCGCGTCGCGCAGACATCCGACACACTCTACGCGGCATACACCCAGGCATGCACATCCCACCTGCTCAAAGACGCACATTCGCACATCATCAAAGGCACACTCCATCTCTAGCTCTACACCATACTCCAGCAAAGACCACACCAAGGAACTGCACACATCCACATCATTGCTGTCCTCCTCTTCCCGCGATGCTGGTTTGGTAAGTTGCTACTTGCTGAACTTGCACGTATGGTCAAAAAGCTCAGTCCCTCAGTGATTCATCTCTTATCTGTACAGCTCTCGCTGTATCAAGCGCACACAGATCGCGTGAGTGCCTAACTTGTCAACCTTGCAGTTCTCGCACCGCCAGATATCATGTCGGATACACCGAATATATACGAGAGGACCCGCACATGCACTGAGGTAAAGCCGCATGATTTGGACGAAGATGGGATACCACCGTGCAGACGTCCCGTTTCGTACACAAACTCCTGTGGTATCATCGAGGTAGCTGCAGTGAGACAATGATACTAGGTGTTAGGAACCTCTACATCATGATGCGTGGGTAAGAATCACGCAGGTGTGAATGTATGCATCAAATCTAGAGTTAGGCCGTATCTATTCGCTGCAGAACATGGCACGAGTTCTGTTCGGAACACTGGGATGTGTGATGTGAGTCGCTGGCAGTGGTGGGACATATGGGACCAGTGGAGCATCCCACTGCAGCGGCGATATGAAACCGTGTGAGGATGTGGTGAAGTGTTGAGTCGTCGATGCTAGTCCACGATGAAGGGATCGTTAAATACTGATCAGAGAAGCGATGGAGCTCAGCTTCGTATGTCCGACCTGTGTCTCATTCCATATTCTCACACCAACTGACGCCTCCCCCACTTCTTCCTTTCATGTGTACTGTCCGATGATCCACTTTCAAGCGATCCAATGTACTGCACAGGATACCTGGAAAGACGTGGGCATTGCAGTGGTCAAGTGAAAGGGTTGGGTAGGGGGTACGGTCGGTTTCGTACCAAAGGCGAGGTAGTGCACTGCATGTGACAGCAGATCGGCCCAGCTGTCAAGCTACGCGGTAGATATAATTAATAGGTCGAATAATAGAATAATTTCCACTTACCCGCCGAGCAATGGGCAAAGTTGAGCGCATTGATAATGCAATGAATGAGCTCAACGCGGCCGCAGTGGGCTCAAATCATGAGGGACTCTGAGAATGACGTCAACAAAGTTGCGACCTCCGAAACATCGGGTTTTCTGGTGCCTGCTCACCTCACTATCCACCACACTTCACGCCTACAACCTAATCGAGCTTGCGGAAGGCACAGGGAGATGGTCCAAGTTCTATCTCGATCATCCATACTGCCAACCTTGCAACCAACGCGAACACGGGTGCCAGCAACAGCTAACATAAATACGATCCTGGAGCAGGAAGCAAGGAGTACTAGAGCTATATTGGCATTCAAAAGCAGAAGTGGAGATCGAGGACGCTGCACATACAGCGGAGACACATTCGCCATGGACTTGTTAAAAAAGGTGGTTAGACATGGCAGAGGCGATGCATGTGTTGATGCAGCATTCGGGCCGCGCAAGTTTGAATTGGTAGAGAGCTGGGGAGGGCGGTGTCAGATGGCATAAATAATGGGTCCAGCGACCACCAACGAAATACACTAAGGAGGATAACACATGTTATAGGTCGAAGTTATGGCAAGTACATAAGTAGAAGGTGAAAGACGTACACTGTCCAAGCCTTTACTCAATTGCCACCACTGCTACTCTCACAACCAATGCAAAACGCGTACTAGCAATAGCAAGCATGAATGCGATCCTGAAGCAGAACCAACGAGTACGAGTTCCAGACTGACATCGGAAAGAAAAAAGTAGAGAGTGAGACGCGTTCGCCAGACAAAAGTTTGTTGTTAAAAAGGTGGTCTGACCTAACGGAGGCGAGGATACGGTCAATGCTGCGCAAGTATGTGTGGTTGGAGAGGTATACGGGGCCAGGGGTTTAGGTTTGCTGGGATGGGAGAAGCAACTCTTCAGCGCGTGCGGAGGAACAGGTGAGGAGAAAGCATACTAAGGTCGTATCGCTATAAAGGAGCAGAGGATGTGTTTCGATTCCATCCATCGCGAGGTTTCAAGGAAACGTGCAGACACAGGTACGGGTGCACAGCCCCCCGGGGACAGTGCTGTGGCTCACACACCCTCAGTCCACACTCATCATCGTCTTTGAAACTACTCATTCGTGCTCAAGGTATACCACTGAAATCATGCCAAAACATAATAACAATAAGAACCACTCTTCTCTTGGAAAAAATCGGAATCTGGTGCTTTGGATTCGCACTTCCATCTCTTTTCAAACTAACCGAAGAGACAGCAGGGATCTTCTGGGAACACCTCTCGTGCAGGCAGGCTTTTGGATGCTGGCCGCAAGGTATGCATTTTGGTTGTATTACATAGGTGCCTGTACTTGTACTGAATTGCCCCACAATACAGTTGTTCAGCCTCTCTCGCAAGCCCTCAAGGAACACACCCGTCGAGCAAAACCCAGATACAATCAATTTGGTAAGTGCCTGAGCGGCGCATTGAGTTTGTGAGAGATAATCAACGTCGTGATTGCGCAATTCTGTCCGCAGGCAACAGTGCCTATCCCCGGCACTTCCGCAGCAGACATTGCGCTCACGCAGTCCATACCGACCAACCTTGAAGACGCAGTCATGGATTCTATTCCTGGACCAGCAAACATTGAAATCGGTCTCGTAGACACTGCGATGGCCCAGTTAGATACCACGAACACTGGATATCGCCAAACCCTTAGCACTTTCAGCACCGTCGTCAATGGCATCATTCGGGTTTGTCATCCCAGTTGCGGACGGTCAAGCTTGACTGATGATCGCGCATAGATCCATCCACACGCTCAAATGGCTTTGAGTGAATTGAACAGGGCCTCCAAGGTATGCATCGATCACCTCCAATACCCTTGATTAACGGAAATCTGGATAGTTGATGCTGTCGCAAGCGAGTTTCGACGCATCTATCGGAGGTCTTGTTACTGAAATCGAACGAATTTACGGGCTCATTCTGGAAAACAGGTCTTCATCGAAGATCAATGCCACGAAGGACGTCCTAGTGGAGATCGCCCAAGTCGTACAGGAATGCGCAATGTTCATCACAAAGTATACGGAAACCAGAACTTTTTGTACGCCAACTATTCCTGTAGTCTTCATGGGAGTAATCTTTTCCACAGGGTCGCGGCTCGGGAAGAGTGTTCCCTCGGAGACAACGACCAAGGTCGCCAACTATAACCAGAAGTTAGAGAAGCTGGGGCTTGAGCTTCGAAATCAACCAATTCCAGACATCCAATATGGCATTCAACAAATCTACGAAGATTTTAGCTCGAACTGCTTGGCTTGTGCGGACAAAGTCGGACTCAACGAGGCAAAGAAGTGCCTGGATGGCACGAGAATCGAGATCTTGAATGAAATCGTTGATTGGATCAACAACACAGATCCTACTGCACCCCGCATCTTCTGGCTTTACGGGCAGGCTGGAAAGGGGAAATCGGCCATCGCACACACGATTGCTCTGCAAGCCCAGAACCTCGGCATGCTCGGATCGTGCTTCTGTTTCAGTCGCGTTAGACAGCACGAACAACTCCATACGAAGCTCTTCCCGACCATTGCGCGTGACTTGGCCCATCGCGACCTCCGTTTGCGACCTCTTCTGGTTGAGGCGACGACCAGCAACCATTCATTGAGGGACACGGCAGACATCGCAGCACAGTGGAACAAACTCTTTCTCAAACCCCTTTCTCAATTGAAAGGTTCCCCCACTGGAAATGTCGTGGTGGTCATTGATGCTTTGGATGAGAGTGGTGCGAAGCGCACGAGGGCGACTGTTCTTGAGATTCTTGCTGCATACGGTGCGGAACTTCCAACAAACATCCGGATTCTCCTGACTTCTCGGCCACTCGTGGACATTGGGGAGGCATTAAACACCACTCTGCATGTCTATGCCAGGTCGCTCGATGCCGTTGATGCGGAGTTGACTACGCGCGACATTCACTTCTATGTTTCCACCCGTCTGAAGGCTTTCCGTGGCACGTTCACCGATGAAAATTTCCAACAGCTCGCTGCTAAATCAGGTGGGGTGTTCGAATGGGCACGTCTGGCATGCCACTTCATCTCCCCCCGAAGCGGAGTGATCCCGGAGGACTGTTTTCATCAAATCATGTCTCATGCCCCTGGCGATGGAAGGACTCTTCTCGACGAAATGTATACCACATTTTTGAAGGATCTTTTCCGAGGGTCTGATGATCGCCGGGACTTTCGTTCGGTCATGCGGCAGATCCTGTGGTTGAAGGAGCCGCTCCCTATCAGTGCATTGGACTTTATGCGTGACAGGTTCCCCCGGGAGGATGACCGCTATCCTGTAGGATTTATCCTCAACTTCATGGCATCACTGCTTGCTGGTGCTAATGAGCTATCTACTCCTGTCCGCCCCCTGCACGCGTCGTTCTATGACTTTTTGCTGGACGAAAAACGAAGCGGAATGTTCTTTATTCAGCAGGGTGATGCACATTGTAATCTTGCTGTTGCCTCGCTTTCTGTCATGCAAGCTGGCCTTCATTTCAATGTCTGCAAACTGGAAACATCATACATCTCCAACTCGGAGGTGGCAGACCTGGAAAAGAGGGTTGAAGAAAATATTCCACCACATCTGTTGTATTCGTGTCGATTCTGGGCAACCCACCTCCAAGATGCAGCATTTGATCCAGACCTGGCACAATTAGTGAGGGGGCTTGTCACTGGAGAACAGATGTTATTTTGGTTGGAGACCCTTGGTGTATCAAACTTGATTAGGGAAGCCTGTGGGGCACTGATCTCTGCTGAGGGATGGTTGCAGGTAAGTTTATTTGTGCCTAACATTGGATGCCATCCCACTAACATTGAATTAGAATGGAAGAATGGGGTATGAAGAACTCTTGATGTTCATCAAGGATGGGATCAAATTTGTGCAGAACTTTGCTGGGATCATTGACAAGAGTACACCTCACCTGTACTTGTCAGCATTGCCATTTTCACCATCAAAGTCAATATTGGCAAGATCTCAGATTGAAAGGTTTGCAGGAATTGCACAAGTTGCTGTAGGACAACAGGATGACTGGCCCAGGAATCAACAGATTCTTCAAGGGCACACAGACTTGGTCTGGTCAGTTGCATTCTCACCAGATGGAAGGCACATTGTGTCAGGTTCTTGGGATAAGACAATCCAACTTTGGGATGCACAGACAGGTGGCCAGGTGGGCAACCCCCTCCAAGGGCACACAGACTTGGTCATGTCAGTTGCATTCTCACCAGATGGAAGGCACATTGTGTCAGGTTCAGAGGATAAGACAATCCAACTTTGGGATGCACAGACAGGTGGCCAGGTGGGCAACCCCCTCCAAGGCCACACAGACTCAGTCAACTCAGTTGCATTCTCACCAGATGGAAGGCACATTGTGTCAGGTTCAGAGGATAAGACAATCCGACTTTGGGATGCATGGACAGGTGGCCAGGTGGGCAACCCCCTCCAAGGGCACACACACTCAGTCAACTCAGTTGCATTCTCACCAGATGGAAGGCACATTGTGTCAGGTTCATTGGATAACACAATCCGACTTTGGGATGTGCAGACAGGTGGCCAGGTGGGCAACCCCCTCCAAGGGCACACACACTCAGTCTTCTCAGTTGCATTCTCACCAGATGGTAGGCACATTGTGTCAGGTTCAGAGGATAAGACAATCCGACTTTGGGATGCACAGACAGGTGGCCAGGTGGGCAACCCCCTTCAAGGGCACACCTCCTTAGTCAACTCAGTTGCATTCTCACCAGATGGAAGGCACATTGTGTCAGGTTCTTGGGATAATACAATCCAAATTTGGGATGCACAGACAGGTGGCCAGGTGGGCAACCCCCTCCAAGGCCACACACACTCAGTCAACTCAGTTGCATTCTCACCAGATGGAAGGCACATTGTGTCAGGTTCTTGGGATAAGACAATCCAACTTTGGGATGCACAGACAGGTGGCCAGGTGGGCAACCCCCTCCAAGGCCACACACACTCAGTCAACTCAATTGCATTCTCACCAGATGGAAGGCACATTGTGTCAGGTTCTTGGGATAAGACAATCCAACTTTGGGATGCACAGACAGGTGGCCAGGTGGGCAACCCCCTCCAAGGGCACACACACTCAGTCAACTCAGTTGCGTTCTCACCAGATGGAAGGCACATTGTGTCAGGTTCAAGGGATAAGACAATCCGATTTTGGGATGCACAGACAGGTGGCCAGGTGGGCAACCCCCTCCAAGGGCACACACACTCAGTCAACTCAGTTGCATTCTCACCAGATGGAAGGCACATTGTGTCAGGTTCAAGGGATAAGACAATCCGACTTTGGGATGCACAGACAGGTGGCCAGGTGGGCAACCCCCTCCAAGGGCACACAGACTTGGTCATGTCAGTTGCATTCTCACCAGATGGAAGGCACATTGTGTCAGGTTCAAGGGATAAGACAGTCCAACTTTGGGATGCACAGACAGGTGGCCAGGTGGGCAACCCCCTCCAAGGGCACACAGACTTGGTCATGTCAGTTGCATTCTCACCAGATGGAAGGCATATTGTGTCAGGTTCTTGGGATAAGACAATCCGACTTTGGGATGCACAGACAGGTGGCCAGGTGGGCAACCCTCTCCAGTGTCACACAGACTTGGTCATGTCAGTTGCATTCTCACCAGATGGAAGGCACATTGTGTCAGGTTCAGAGGATAAGACAATCCGACTTTGGGATGCACAGACAGGTGTCCAGGTGGGCAACCCCCTCCAAGGGCACACAGACTTGGTCATGTCAGTTGCATTCTCACCAGATGGAAGGCACATTGTGTCAGGTTCAGAGGATAAGACAATCCAACTTTGGGATGCACAGACAGGTGACAATATGGGGAACACCCTTAAAGAGCAAACTACAAATTCTTTCTCAAGTACACTCCCACAAATCCACTTCTCATCTTCAGCTGCACATGCACTCCATGATGCTCGGAGTCTTTTTGTTAACATGTCCAATGTCAATGGGGACTGCCGAGACCTGATTCATTTGCAAAATGATGGCTGGATTGTGGGTCCCAATGGGAAACTGTTGCTGTGGGTGCCTCCATCATACCATAAATTGTTTCATTATACTCCCTGGACACATCTGATAATCCCAAGAGGTACTATTCCTGAGCTTGATTTGAGCAAGATGGCTCATGGCTCTGCTTGGCATAGATGTTACACACCTGTCCCTGAGGATAATTAAGTATTTGAGACAGATATTGATTACTTGACCTTCCTATGATACCTGTGGTTTGAGTTTTTATCAGTGTAATGATATCCCTGCTTCTCTTAGTGATACATTGTAGAAATGTGGTGTGCACAGGGAAGCTCTCACCTAATTAAGATTGCATGAAGGTATACAAATGGGTATGGTACTACATAAACTAAGTAATAGGATGGGTGGTCACTGTTATCACTTTGTTGGCATCCTCAGACCTCAGCAGTGATGACCATGATCATTGCTATCATTTGTGTGGCCAGTTATCATGTTGATTGTTTTTGCCATCATCCCATCAAGGTAACCTACAAATATACTGAATGTCTAAAAATGGCTGATGGTCTGATACTGTTTTTCTGATTTTGTCTGATCACTCTGATATTCTGTTGCTGCTTATCTGACCATGCTGATTGTAGTATTTGCTGAGAGTTGGGACATCTGTGATTCTGATGGACCTGGAACATCTGAAATGACACTATACCTGACCTCCTGAATACCTGATATGACTGAATTGACACTATACCTGACTTTCTGTAAATCTGATAATGCTGATATGCTATATATCAGCACAGCTGGTGAGATGAGGACTGGATGTCAGAAGGTCAGAGTAGTAGACTGGCAGAATAGCAGCAGAGCTTTTTTTTTGATAGCTGATTTACTGAAATCAGAAGAATCAGAATGACAGTACTCTGGTAATTTAGGACATTAGTTTGTCAGTAGCTCATACCTACTAGCTAGTCAGAATAACAGTACTCTAGTAATTTAGGACACCAGTTTGTCAGTAGCTCATACCTACCAGCTAGTCAGAAATACCAGTATATCAGCAAACCTGCCCTGTCCTGTCCTGTACAGTGTCACAGATTTGCTGACACCTCTGACCTCATTTACAGTATCTCTGATCTCTCAGAGTCAATAAATCAGCTATACATAAATATGTAACATCCCACTATACAGTATGACAAGCCACCATACCCTGTAACATTGTTGCAACATTTATGGTAACTACTGTCCATGGGTGTTGCATCATTCAAGGTAAAATGTTTTGCTGTAAATATTGCAATGCCTGCCCCTGTCCACACCTAGCTTCATCATGCAATATATTGCAACATTTTCCCATTTGTTGCAACACATTTTTTCCCTGGATCACACATTGCAGTGTTCTCTTGCAATGTCACCCCTGTTGCACCAGCTGTTGCAACACATCCCTCAAGGCCTCATTTGGTTGCAACACCTCACATTGGTAAAATAAAACTACTATGTAGTTACTAATATACATAGTGCAAACGTCTGCCTGTGAGTCAGCACTCGTCACCATCCTCTACAGCTGCCCCGGTTGGTCATTGTCATCAACATTGTCCCTGTGATTATGCAGGCCACCCATGTCATCAAGGTCATCACCATCATCTGTCCTTGCAGCAGCACTGGCTGCCCAGGGAGGTCATTGTCATTGCTATTGCCACTGTCATTGCCTGTCTGCTGCACAGGTCATCATCTGTCCCTGCTGGCCAGGGAGGTCACCATTACCACCATTAAGTTGCCATTGCCCCTCCATGCCTGCTGCAAATGCTGTTGTTGTGCATGCTGCAGTGGGAGGTGGTGATTGTGGAAGTGGTGATTGTGGAAGTGGTGATTGTGGAAGTGGTGATTGTGGAGGTGGTGATGGTGGCTGTCATCATTGTCAGGCAGGGTGGTGGTGGTGGTGTCACTGTCATCGCCATCATGCCCCTTGTTGTGCCTGTCCCCCTCATCATGCCCATCCCCCCTTGTTGTGCCCATCCCCCTTGTTGTGCCTGTCCCCCTTGTTGTGCCCATCCCCCTTGTTGTGCCCATCCCCCTTGTTGTGCCCATCCCCCTTGTTGTGCCCATCCCCCTTGTTGTGCCCATCCCCCTTGTTGTGCCCATTCCCCTTGTTGTGCCCATTCCCCTTGTTGTGCCTGTCCCCCTTGTTATTGGCCCCATTGTTGTTGTCCTCCTCATTGTGTCAATGCTAGGTAGGGTGGTGGTGTTGGTGTCATGCATGCATGTGTGCTTAGGGAACTGCATGGGTATACCCATGGGTACACAGAGGCCAACCCACACCCATACCCACCATGGGTCTGTACCCACCTATGTGGGTATGGGTATGTGTGTGGGTTGGTGGGTATTTCCCATGGGTTTACCCACTACTGCCACTACCACTACAATCTACCATGACAACAACAACACCACCACCACCACCATGTTGACCACAGCAATGATTACAACAGTCCACACCACCAGTATTATATGTATGTCCACAACCATAACTGCCATGCTAATGATGATCACCACAACCACAAACAAAACTCAAACCACATCATGCTGATATCAGGTCCATTATGATGACTACTAGACAACCATCATCACCACTGTTACTGTGCTGACAAGGATGTCAACATGTAAAAACACCATTGAACACCAACTACAACCATAGTGCTGACAGCAATGCCAACTTGAAATGATGCCATGACTATCAGCATATACTGGCAATTGAAATGACACTCATGGGCCAGAGCCCATGCACCTACTTAGGCCATCTTACACAGCCACCCGAGGGTGAAAATCAGCTGAGTGTCATGGGCCAGTGGAGGGGAAGCCAGGGATTGACTGTCACGATGTAACACGGGTTGGGCCCAGGTTGGATTTTGTCACCCTGTGATATGGGTGGGCTATGGTGCTGTTTAAGGGAGTGGATAAAGGTGTAATCACCATGTCACATGTGTGGGCCAAGATATTGCTTTAATGCAAGGTAATGGGTGGGCTAGGAAACATTAGTACCAGTAAATATAGTAGGGCTGACCTGCTGGGAACTAAGGGGGAACTACCAATATAACTGTGGGTTGACTACTCTGGGACTACCAGGGTTTGACTACCGCGGGTTGACTACCATGGATTGACCACCGCAGGTTGACTACTGTGGGTTGACTACCGCGGGTTGACTTCCAGGGATTGACCACTGTGGGTTGACTATTGTGGGTTGACTCCCAAGGATTCACTAATGCAGGTTGACTGCTGTGGGTTGAGGTCTACCGTGGGTGGACTACTACCTCGGGTTGACTACCGCAGGTTGACACCCAGGGATTCACTAATGCATGACCACCATGGGTGGACTACCTCGGGTTGACTACCACCTCCAGTTGACTACTACCTCGGGTTGACTACTGCGGGTTGACAACCAGGGATTCACTAATGCATGTTGACTACTGGGGGTTGATTACCACAGGACTACCTCGGGTTGACTACTGGAGGATGGGCTGGCTACCTCAGGTTCACTACCATTGATTCACTAGTAGGTTCTGTTTTGTGAAATTGATGCTGAAAAATCCAAGTGCTAGCTGTAGGAAGGATTGTATGGACAAATATGGCCATGGGAAAATTACCATGGCCTAGCACAGCCATGGAACACATATACCTAACAAATAAGGCCATACAAAACATGTCCTGGGTATGTACAACTGTGGAAATATGATTTGTGCAGTTAATGCATCAAAATGAAAGTCCAAGCTATAGGAGGCATGGTATGGGCAGATATGGCTGCAGGAAATTTACCATGGCCTAGCACAGCCATGGTACACATATCTCTAACAATTATGGCCATACAAACCATGTGCTGAGCATGTACAACTATGTAGATATGATTTGCACAGTTAATGCAGACAAATACAAGTCCTAGCTGCAGGAAGGATTGTATGGACAAATATGGTCACAAAAAAATTACCGCAGCCTAGCACAGCTGTGGAAAACATGTTCCTAACAAATAAGGCCATACAAAACATTTCCTAGGCAGGTACATTGTGTGTTGTGCAACTAGTGCATCAAAATGCAAGTCCTGGCCACAGGGAGGATTGTATGGACAAATATGGTTGTGGGAAAATTACTGCGGCCTAGCACAGCTGTGGAACACATGTTCCTAACAAATAAGGCTACACAAATCATTTCCTAGGTAGGTACATTGTGTGTTGCACAACTAGTGCATCAAAATGCAAGTCCTGGCTGCAGGGAGGATTGTATGGACAAATATGGTCGCGAGAAAATTACCGCGGCCTAGCACAGCTGCGGAACACATGTCCCTAACAAATAAAGCCATATAAAACATTTTCTGGGCATGTACAACTGTGTAAACTATCATTTTCCCAGTTAATACAGTGAAATACCAGTCCTAGCCACAGGAAGGATTGTGGACAAATATGGCTGCAGGAAAATTACCACGGCCTAGCACAGCCGCGGTACACATGCCTCTACCAAATAGAGCCATACAAACCATTTCCTGGACATGTACAACTGTATAAATTATCATTTGCACAGTTAATGCAGCATAATAACAGTCCTACTAGCTGCAGGAGGTATTGTGTGGACACATATGGCTGCAGGTGCAATCCCACAGGTCAGAATTAGAGTTTTAAAGTCCAGTCCAGTCCGGTTTTTTTTGCCTTTTTTGGAAATGGACCAGACTGGACTGCTTTGGGAAGCCTGGGAATGATTCATGGACCACTTAAAGACTGGTCCAAAGTGGTTGCAACTGGTTTTTCAGAAAACCAGTCCAAAACCACTCAAAAACTGGTCCAAACCACTAAAAAACCGGTTTTTTTTGCATTTTATTGGTGTTTTTCACATCAAAGGTGTGTCAGATAGCATTTAAATACTATGTATACACTGTAGTAATTATGTACAAGTCATTACATATTTATTTGTGCCATACTTCATCCAAA
>Ga0307518_10002833_pt1 | contig 12589 bp, 12 predicted proteins | sample 25_EM_MG_FD_203889 | JGI IMG/M metagenome (GOLD analysis project Ga0307518, IMG submission 203889) | Populus trichocarpa ectomycorrhiza microbial communities from riparian zone in the Pacific Northwest, United States - 25_EM | ecosystem: Host-associated > Plants > Roots > Unclassified | place... | reverse complement strand
TACCATCCCCAGTCGCATATATTCCCCATCAGAAGCCCTTCCCTTCCCTCCTGCACCTTACCTGAAGGCTTGCAGCACATCCCCCTGTGGAGATCATCTACCAGAACCGCAGAGGAAGACCACCACTTGCTTATTGTTGTCCTTTGGTGTTGGTTGTTGGTTGTTCTGACCTCTTCCCTCACTTAGGCGCACAACGCTTGATTTGTTTTCAGTTTCTCATCACTTTTTCAGCTTGAGGAATGTGATCCAACGTCCTTGAAGCATGCTGAGCAGCAAGCCCATTGTTGGTCTGGAGCATTGAAGGCAAAGAAAGCTGCCTTGGAGAACCTGCTGACAGCTCAGAGGGACCTTGAAGAGGTTGAGAAAGCAATTGCAGAACATCTTTCTGTGGAGATTATCGAGGGTGCTCACATGCGGTATTTATCCGCTCTGCATCCTTCCAATCCAGAAGCTATTTATATTCTGACAATAGGGCGGGTAGTCATTCGTCCTCTTTCTTCTCGCCTTGGCATCTGTTTTTGCGGATAAATACTCCGTTTTGTCGTCATCCACTCATGCCATTTTTCCTTCCCAAATTTGAGAGTTGTACGATGTTTTTACAGTCCAGCGCTGAGAATCAGATTGTATTTCTTGCTCACTAATACTACTAGGACACTTGTTTTAGCTAGTCTTCTATTCAATGTGTGTAGTAGTACATGTCTCATTTATGGTAAGATCTGTGGAAGAAGCATGGTATAAAACAGTCGGCAAGTAGTAGATGAGAACCTGTTCTAAGAGTTGTACTACAGTATTGGGCCAGCACTTGAGCCAACACAAATATATGTACCATGGTTACCACACTCATGCGAAATGGACCATTAGCCTATGTAGTGTATAAAATTACAACTCTGAATTACAGATCTGTGCATGGGACATTTGGCACTATGGCAGCAAGATTCCAGTTAAATAATGCAGCATTTCCCTTTCACTATTGTCAATCTACACACAAGAAGCAATTCTCTTGGTACCAATCACAGTGCTACATAACCAACCATACCCCACACACCATCAACCACCTTCCCTGCCAAGATCCTCTGTAATCATGACTGGCATTCCTGAAAAAGGGGGCAGGTCGCCAGAGGTAATCCTTCAAATCTTTAGCTGTGACAAAGGCCAAACAATTGTCATCTTCAGCTGGTAATTGAAGTTTACTGTGAGAAAAATGCTGTCCATGGTAAGAAACAAGTTCAATCGGACCTTACTTGAGAAAGAAGAAACCATGCATCACGCAGCATGTCTACCAAAGAATCTATGGAACTTTGCTCTTGACACTGCGGTTCATGTATATAACAGAACACCAATGTGCCGCATAGGTTGGAAGACACCCGTTGAACTTCTGTTCAATAAAAAACCTGAAATCTCATATCTTCGAGTATTCGGATGTCTTGCTTATGTCCACATACCAAAGGACAAGCGGAAAGACAAACTTACTCCGAAAGCCGAAGAAATGATATTCCTTGGTTATGAACCAGGAACAAAAGGTTACTGCTTCTTGCGGAACAATAGATCTATCTATGTGGAAACAACTGCCACATTCGTTGAAAATTTATTCCCAAATTGTCCTGAAGAAAAGTTGAAAAAGAAAATCGATATACCTGAACCAATTCATCCTTCTGAAGAAGAAGCATCAGGTAACAACGATGATAACAATCACCAACCTCCACCTGACGATCTGGAATTTCCACCCATTGACCCTCCACAACCAGAGGATGATCATATAAATGGTGATGATTCTAAAGAAGACACCACAAAGCCACAAAGTCCACCCCAACGCCCTCCAAAACCTACACAAGAGGAAGTCACTGACGATGACACGCAAGCTCCTCATGGAGGACAAAGAAATCCTGAGTATCAACAACCAGGACCTTCTGTACCACACGGAAGAGTACCTCATTTTGATGAAAATACGCGTACTACTCCCATTCCTTCGAGGATTCCAAATGTTGAACCTCACCGACGCAATCCCCCTCAAGTTCGCAATCCACCTGTGAGACCAGGCAATGTCTATGGTCACAGAAATCCAGTGGATATAGAACAAGAGATTGCTAAGGAACGAGAATGGACAAGGACAGTTCTAGAACGAGGAGTACCTAACATTCCTCGATTTGAACCAATGGATGAATCAGGACAAGATATTCCTGCACCTGCAGAACCTCAACAAGAGGCACCTCCTATCGCTGCTCCATTACCATCAATGGATGAAGATGAGAATGAAATGGAAGACGTCATAGTTCCAAACAACGATGTTGATACCATGATTCAATTGGGTCAACATTACATTCTCAATTATATCATGAAACAAGCGGCAAAACCACTCAAAGGCATTCCTTACCATTATAAGGATGTCAAGAACTATCCATTGGACGAACAAAAGAAATGGGAACAGGCATGCAAGGAAGAAATAAAATCTATCGAAGATAGAAATGTATGGACTTTGGTGGATTGTCCGCCAGATCAAAAACCCATCAAATGCCGTTGGGTATTTGCAAGAAATCAGATGGAAGATATAAAGCCCGCTTGGTTGCAAAAGGCTTTTCACAAATCTATGGTGAAGACTACGATGAAACCTTCTCACCGGTCACACACTTTGAGACAGTTAGACTGCTCTTGGCTTATGCATGTCGAAATGACTGGGAAATTGAAAGTCTTGATGTCAAGACTGCCTTCTTATATGGGTGACTCAATGAAGAAATTTACATGGAGCAACCCGAAGGTTTCAAAGTACCCGGTTCAAGCAACAAAGTATATTGTCTATTGCGCGCTCTCTACGGCCTGAAACAAGCCGCACTAGCTTGGAACAGAGAGCTACATAAATCACTCCTAAAGCTCAACTTTAAACATTCCAAATCAGATCCTGGAGTATACATCTTTCAAGATAAATCAGGCATCATGCTATTCATTGTATACGTCAACGATGGACTACTTATGTCGAACTCTGCCAAACTTCTCAAGAAGAAGAAAACCGCATTCTTAAACATATGGGAAGCTCGCGACATGGGACCAGTACAAGAGTATCTAGGTTTCCAAATTACTCACAATCACATTCAACGCTCAATGGTGTTACACCAACATCCCTATGTTTTGAAAGTTCTCAAACGCTTTCAAAATCCATAATAGGTTCACTCCTATTTCTCATGCTTGGCACACGTCCGGACATCGCCTTTGCCGTCATAAAAATGTCACAGTTTATGGCAAATCCAACAGAAGAACACCTCCAGAAGGCACTTCACATAGTGAAGTATTTGGGTTCAACTCCAAATCTAGCACTTCATTTTTCAAGAGGAGCTTCGTCACTGGATTGTTATTCTGATTCTGACTGGGCAGGCGATAGTGAAACAAGGTGTTCCACAAGCGGTTATGCTATCTTTCTTGGCAATGACTTGGTTAGCTGGCGATCTCGCCGGCAACCAACAGTGGCTCTGTCCTCAACAGAAGCTGAATACATGTCAATGTGCGACTGTGCACAACAGATTCTATGGATCAAATCACTCTTTCAAGAGTGTGGATTATCCCTCCAGCACTTTATGATGTTTGGAGACAACAAGGGTGCAATTCATATTGCACAAAATCCAGTCACGGAAGGACGGTCAAAGCATATTGATATCAAGTACTATTTCCTTCGCGAATGCATCGAGAAACAAACTTTCATGCTTGACTATGTTTCTACTGATCAGCAGAAGGCTGACATGATGACCAAGAATCTGACATGGCAGAAATTCCAAGACAATTGCTCACGATTGAACCTATTAGAGTTCAAATCTTAGCGAGGAGGAGTGTCGACAAGAAAGTATGATTGTATCTTATCTAATCTAATCTTGGAGATTTCCAGAGATCACAGTTACATGTGATTCAGAGTAGTGTTAACCGGATTACCGGTATATCACATGACTGGCTCTACAGGAAGACCAGAACTATCACATGCAAGGCACGTGTTCAACATATGCTGATGCACGTTGCAGGCACGTTTCCAGATAACTACATATAAGGAAACTTGCACCTTCTACATATGGGAATATGGTGAAACAGGCGAGAATAATACTTATCTACGCACAGACCATGTACCACAGGTATATATACTCTGTAGGATCACCCATGTAGAATAACGAACTCAGTGTTTAACACTTAGCTCAATACAGTCTAAACTGTTCTCTCAATTCTTGCTACTCTCAATAACTCTCAACTACAAGAATCAGCTACTAGCTATCAAAGGTACGCTTACGTCACCTCCGTTGCTGTTGCCCCAGTTTTGTTGCTACAGTGTGGTGAGCAGCTGGTGATATTGATTTGTGATGATCCTAACCTTGAATGGCAGGAGGCGTGAATTAAGCCTGTTATTGTCAAGGGGATCTGCAAAAGGACGCCAAAGGCTCTGGTTAGTGCCAATCCAGATATTACATCTCATCTGCACAGAGATGGACAATGACTATTTAACTCCACCCTTTCATTTCATTTAGATTGCCTTTTGATGTAATGGCTACCATTGTACATACCATGTTCATTCAGATCCGGTGATCATGCATCACGATGCAGTTGAATCTCACAGTATTGAGGTATCATGACATGAGAGAATTAATAGTAGCATGCAACAACTCCGAATGATGTATGCAAGTGTATGTAAGTAGTGTCAGCATGAGCTGAATAGAATGGGAAATGGATGCCATGTCAAGCCATGAGAGCGGATCCTCTGGAGGACGGCAGAGACATCTGGACTCAATGGCTGGTGCCCAGCTTGTGACTGTAAGAGAGACAATGAATAAGCTGCTTGGTGGTATCTGGTGCATGCATCAGTACATAACTAACTTACAAAGATGTCTGACCTTGATGTCATTCTTCTAAACTCTCCCCTCTGGGTCCCTTTACTTTTTTATGACTCTTTGACTCCTCCTCCAACACCAGCTCCAATATATGTTTTGATTTAAGGACCACATTGCTCATTCCTTCCTCACCCCAACAGTTAACCTTGGTTAATTCTTGCGCTACAGCTGCATCCTGCTCAGGCCAAGTCCCTGATTTGAGGTGGTTGGCAAAACATTCAATAGTGTAAGTGTGATCTCCCAATCTGTCCAAGGACTGCTTATGACTGTATACCGCTAAAGCCTGCAAAAGCTTTTTCTCCCTTTGTGAGAGATCGTCCAGAGATGAAGGTATGAGACCCCATTCTTCCAGACTGGGTTCATAGTAGACATGGCCAAACAGGTCCACCAGATCCTTCAGCAACTGAAATAATGAGGGCGTGTTGGGAAAGAGGGTGGAAGACTTCAGTGTGTTGCACCTAAATATAGTCTGGAACGTGAGAACACCCTGTTTCTGCTCCCCCGCTGACTCGAAGGTGTCCCAAATGAAGTTACTGTGCTCCTCGATAGATAGGGATGTTTCGGAATACATAAGGGTCATCCAGAGTAGCACCCAAAAGGAGGACTCTAGGTCATCCTGAAATGTGTGGATGGCGCTCCAATTTTGGATAAGGTGTGCTGACATGAATTGCCAAGTGCCCTGCCAAGATTCATCAGAAGGCAAGCACAAGACAACAGTATGACATACTGTGCGTGTATGATGAGGTGTTTCTATCTTGGTGGGTTTCGCCAAGTCCCAGTTAATCAAATATCCACTGCCAAAAGCGATGATGATATTCCTGGAGCTAATGTCCCGATGAAGGTAACCCACTTCATATGCCTCTTTATGAGCTATGGATTGGCAGCTATGAGTATACACGGTCATTAGGATGGAAGAACTCACCAATAAGGGCATCGTGCATTGCTTGTACCAGTTGCTGAGAGCTAGAAAAATCAGTCAAGGCATCTCCAACAATGTCTATGACAAGGAAGTAATGGCTATGACATATGATCACCAGGCCTTGTTTACAAGCCCAGGCCAACTGTGAACAGTGGAACGTTTGCATCTTTTGCTGAGACCAACATGGCACATTGCCACTAGCCAGACAGATTGGGACATGGGAGACACCCTTTGCATTGAGATCAGCGTAGATCTCACCTTCTGAAATGATATCGGTAGCATCGACATGCCAAGATTCCTGTAAGTACACCACACGGTCCCCTAAGAGGACGTGTGTATGACAGGTGTGTGTCCCATGGCAGGCAGGACTTGAAGGCTGACCTTCGGGCTGGGGGAAGATAACCATCAAAGAAGGGCTGTCTCTGTTTCCTGGGATAGTGGTCTTGAACATGGGGGGGTTTCCAGACAAACACAATGCCTTTCTTGCACATGTGGCTTCATCTGAAGGAGTGATTGATATCATAGTGTTGTTGAAGTCGCACGTGCACCCGGTGTAAACCGTCAACGAAGTGTGCACAAGACTGCGACCCATATTAGTGTAGACTTAGTAATAGTCCTCTTTAGAGTAGATGTCACATGTCACATGTCACAGTCACATGTCACACTATTTGTTGTATATAAACAGTGTTCATCGCTTATATAATATAACAGCTCTTGACCAGCTACCGCTACCATCTCTGGTTGTGCACTCCACCTAACAGGTGAGTTGGAGTAGCAGTTCCTCTACGTATATAGGTATTGCTCCAATAGGTTATGAGCCCTGTGAGTGCACTGTGTGCAGCAATGCACCAGACAGCGCTCCAGCTCCCTGAGTGTCGCTTTAACTAGCTTGACACTGTGGAGGACAGTGAGCTCCTAGTTGAGCCCCTGCACAGCCACAAGGCGAAGTTCATCAATGATTTGCGCCAGTCAGTGAGCTCCTTAGTTGAGCACCTGCACAAGCGAAGTTCGACGACGACTTGCACTGGCTGACCCTAGTCATGAGTTAGCTGTTGACAGAAGTGCTTTCACTAGCACTCAGGTGTTTCTTCTTTTCTTGTCTGTCCGCTGTCACATTCACTTGCTGACTCCATTGACCTAACAGAATATTACCATGTCCAGCACTCTTGACAAGATGGTTCCTGTGTTCACTGGCTCCAACTGGCAGCAGTGGCACACTGCTATGCAGGCCTACCTTCAGGCACAAGGCCAATGGTCTGTCTACGCCAACGCTTGTCCCAATGCCGATGTTGATGACTGAAAGAACTGGGATGAGGACACCGAGAAAGCGCTCAGTAACATCACCTTGCGCCTTGCCCCCTCGATCCAGGTTGCCATTGCTGACTTCACTACTGTAAAAGAAGTCTGGGACCACCTCAAGGAAAACTTCAGCACCCCCAGCATTGGCTCGGCCTATGCTGAGCTTAGCAAGCTGCTGGCAACTACCATCCCTGCTGGCTCTCACCCTGCTCTGGCGATTACTAAAGTGCTTAGCCACTTTGCCTACCTTAAGGATGCCGGCTTCGAGTTCCCTGCTCCTGTGCAGGCTATGGTCATTCTCTGCAAGCTCCCTCCTACTATGGAGGTTGTAGCGCAGATACTAAGCCAGACGACCCCCAGCAAGATCAAGAACTTGAAGCCCAATGGGATCATCAAGGCCGCCATGCTCTCCTTTGAGCAGAAAGGTGCCTCTTCCTACGGCGGTGGTAAGGGCCCACAGGCCAACAAGCTTAGTGCTGTGAAGCGCAAGCCAGCTGACCCCAAATTCACCCAGCAGCAGCAGCAGCAAGGCAGGTCCAATGGCAGTGCGAGCGGAAACACTCCTGCCCAAGGACAGGGAGGCCGCACTCACAGAGGTGGCAAGAAGGCTCGCGCTTGTCACAAAGCTGCTCAGCAGGCTGCCTTCGCCACCTACGTCCACTTCAATGGACCTGAGCCCACCATTGACCCTCGTGCCCTGGCTCACACTCCTGGTGCTGCCCACTACGGCCCCCCCACATTCGATAATACTATTAAGGCCTTCGACTTGGCACACTGCTTAGGGGTAGAGCCCTCCTGCCAGACCATCTGCACCCTTGACCAAGTTGTGTTGATGGCCAGTGTGAACCTGGACCAGCCTGAGGCCAGTCCCTCCTCACTGAAGTGCCCTCGTCTTGAGGAGCGCATCACCATGTATGAGGAGGATGCCATCTCCTTGGGGGATGAAGAGCCCTTTGCTCACAAACCGTTCGCTGATGACGAGTTCGATGAGATCGATGCAATGGTCCTGGACCACTACAACACAATGTCTATGGCGATGGGCGTGGAGGCCAGCCTCTTCAGGCAAGTACCTTCTGCACACATGCTGACCAACGCTGACACACTCCCTTTACATGTGCACTACACGCCGTCACTGTATATAGCGAGTAGTATCTACAATATGTCATGTCGTTGCTCAAGAAATGCATATACTTGTTCCTGCTTGGACTCATGTGTTGCCTGTAAGGGAAAAATGGTTGACAATAGTGAACTCTCTGGTGCCTTCTGGCTACTAGACTCTGGCACATCCCGCCACTTCACTGGTGACATAGGCGATTTCGCCTCCTACAGTGTGCTAAGGAAAGTGCACTACGCTAAGACAGCTAATGGTGTAGCACTAATTGCTGGCATTGGCATGGTATTACTCCAGTGCCTAGACCACAAATCTGGTGATGAGAAAGTTGTAACACTCACCCAGGTGCTCCATATGCCAGGTGCTACTGCACGCCTAATTTCTATGGGCGAAATGCTCCAGCGTAACTACAGAGTCACTGGTGATAAGCGTGGCATTAGCCTTATTGGCAAAGCCGACCGCCTATGGTTTGGGCCAGACCCAGAAGACGATCACAACATCATTTTTGGGATTAGATCTATCCCGATAATTAGATCTAACTATATCGCCTCCGTGAGCAAAGTTGATTACGACATTATGCACTGGAGATTTGGGCACCCCTCGAAGGAAGTACTCTGATGCGCACAGAAGCATATGCAGCGCTTCCTGGAGATTCACTTTCCAACTGAGGATTGTGTTTGCCCTGGATGTGCTCTTGGCAAGATGCCCAATTGAGCTTTCCCAGAGAACAAAAGACGTGCTTCCAAGCCCTTTGAGCTGGTGCACTCTGATCTCAAATCCTTCCTGGTTACGTCGTACCGGAAATTCAAATATGTCATTACATTCTACAATGACTTTACTTCTTATGCCTGGACTATGCCTCTTCGCTCCAAAGCTGCAGCGATCACGGCCACCAAAGATTTCCTAGAAATGATGCGTGTCCAACATAATGCGCACATCATTGGATGGATGTTCGATGCTGGCAGAGAGTATAAATCTGATCTGTTTGATCGAGCACTCCTTGAAAAAGGAATTAAAATATATCAAAGTGCTCCAAGAACTCCCATGCAGAATGGCCATGTTGAGCATCTAGGGCACACTCTCATGGATAAAGCAGAGTCTATGCAGCATCAAGCCTGCATTCCTGACTCTTGGTGGGAATTTGCATTTGCTCACACAACCCACATCTATAACCGTACTCCGGTAGCTCGCCTGCGATGGCACACCCCCCACAAAATGCTTAAGGGGGAGATGCCTAACATCGACCACCTCCACGTGTTTGGCTGTGGAGCTTTTGTATATCTCCCAGCAACGGCTAGAGCAAATAAGATGGCTCCCAAGTTGGAGCTAATGACTTATGTTGGTGCTGCCCTGGCAATGAGCGCAACTTCTTGTTTATGCGCTCCACCAATGCAGTGTTTACTGCTGCACATGCCATCTTTGATGAGCGTCATTTCCCTCGCTGCCCCAAAAACAGGCACGAACCTCTTGAGAACCCTTTCAGAAGGGCAAATCCGAAACCAGCCACTGATCGCCCAGGGAATCCCCCTGATGATAACGACAGTGATGATGATGTGGAACATGACCATGGCTACCCACATCCCCAAGCACAGGATGACAATCCAAAGTGCGAGGAACCAGAGGCTCCTGAGGAAGAGCCTATTGAACCAAATCCTCCCTGTATGCCATCTCCAGTGCCTCCACCAGCACCGAGAATGCCTTCACTGGCAAGAAATCCACCACCTCCAGCACCACAGCATCATGGCAGAGCAGAACGCCGCCAGAATGCGCTGTGACCCCCTGCAGTGAACATTCCTGCCCGCCCCCAATGTGAACATAGAGCGCCATTGCGCCCCGGTAACGTGTATGGTGAGCGGCAACATCCCGTCGAGCAACTCCGGGATATCAAAAGTGCCTCGCGATGGCGAGAAACAGTGGGTGAGGCCTCTAGGCACCCACAACCAGACACACTGGACAACATACCCGGTGGTTTCCCTGACACCTCTGCAACGCCCAGTGAGGAAGATGTGCAAAAGATGTGCAAGGAAGGGGGAGCAAACCTAGTCTGATTCCTGATGGGCAAGGCCCTCACAACCCGTGACCCTCAATACAAGAATGTCTGTGATTGGTCCTACAAGGACATTGCTCGCTTACCCCAAGTGGAGCAGAAACTCTGGTGACTTGCTTTCCAAGAAGAGCTTGACATGATGCGAAAGTGCAAAGTCTTTGAGCTAGTTGACCGTCCCCGAGACTGGAAGGTCATTAAGAATCGATGGGTCTTCGACGTGAAGTCAGATGGCCACAAGAAAGCCCACTTAGTTGCAAAAGGCTTCTCCCAGGTCAAGGGATTAGATTTCGACCAGGTCTTCTCACCAGTTGTGCACTTTGAAACAGTGCACCTCATGCTTGCACTCACTGCACTTGAAAACTGGTATATTACTGGACTTGACGTTCGGAGCACCTACTTGTATGGCAAGCTCAACGAAGAGATCTACATGGAGCAACCTGAAGGGTTTGCAGCTCCTGGGCAAGAGTGCAAAGTGCTCCACCTCTGGCATGCCCTCTATGGCCTCAAACAGGCCAGCCTAGCTTGGTGGCGCACACTCGATGAGTCTCTCAAAGAGCTCGGGTTTGAGCGCCTTAAGTCTGAAGCAGGCATCTTCTTCTACAAGAAGAAAGGCACCAACATCATCATTGGTATTATCTATGTTGACAACGCACTATTCTGCGGCCCTAACAGGGCTGCTGTTGATGCCATCAAAGCACAGTTCATGTGCAAATGGGAATGTAGAGACCTTGGAGAACCTAATGAGTTCCTCCGAATGCGAATCACTCACAAAGGTTGTGCTATCCACTTGGACCAATGTGCGTACCTCCAAAAGGTCATTGAACACTGCAGCATGCTCAATGCAAAGTCTGCAAGCACCCCACTGCTGGCTGGCTACTATGCCGCCAAGAATACAGAGCCTGTTGATGCGGAACTCCGCTCCCATTTCCAGATGGTAATAGGGTCCCTCCTGTACCTTATGTTGGGCACTAGGCCCGACATTGCTTTTGCAGTCACCCATCTCTCGTGCCATGCCACGAATCCATCTCAGGACCACCTGAATAAAGCACTGTATATCGGTTGCTACTTAATTGGGATGTCTACGTACTCCCTAGTATACAATGGTGGATCCAGTGCTGGACTGATTGCATGCACAGACTCAGATTGGGGATCAGACCCTACCTCTCACCTCTCACAGACAGGTTTCTACCTGAAGCTTGCAGATGGCTTGATCAGTTGGACTTCTCAAGCACAGAAGACTATTGCGTACTTGTCCACTGAAGCAGAGTACATGGCTTTGAGCGATTGTGCTCGCCAAGTCACCTGGATACAGAGTCTACTCGGTGAGCTCAGCTACAAGCTGAAAGCTATCCTGATTTGCAGTGATAATCAGGGATCCATGCATCAGGAAATTGAAGAGGCTCTGCTCAAACTTTATCTAACATTACCATACATTATCATTGTCCACATATGTATCCATATGCATCATTCTGATACACAACTGGATCATGTTAGTTACTGCCTGGGAGAGTTGTGAGTGATTGTCATTTGCATCCAGCATTATTGTCATGACCGCGTGACGCCTCGTGACTCCGCAAGGCCTCTAGTCTGTTGTAAACTCAAGTCCAATTGTAATCACACACCTCCGACGCTACGTATCCATCTCCGCTCCGACAATTGACGCTCCGTCTCCTTTTAGTATATAGTTCCACGTCTACGCCTCCGGTTATCATATGCTTCCGTTCCGTTTCTGTTCCTGTTTCCTTTGTTCCCGTTTTAGATTAGATATGATTACTCATAGCTGTGATCCGTTAACCTTTTGATCCATTACGCTTATCACTGATCTCCATTCCGTGTATGTTACTCATCCGTTTGTCATCCGCAGACTCTTACCTACGTCTCCACTGTGTTTCTCTCTGCCTCTCGGTTACTGTACATTCCCAATGTAAAGTATAAGTACTCCGCACACTGAGGGGATTGTCCCTCAGTTCGAATATCAGCTTGAATACCTCCTGTGAACTCTCCTCTGTCCTCCTTTGTCTCCTCTGCCTTCTGGCAACTCCGACCTTCGTCGGACCTCTGTCTCTCTGTCCCTTAGTCCTCCAAAATACGAGGATGCAGGTATCGCAAGGGTGCAGCACATACGCTGAAGCCAAGTCCTCAAACACTTCTGCATCTCCTCCACCTGTCATCGACAACCCTTCATACTTACCTCCGCTTGCATCGGAGTTCATTGGAGGAAACAGTTCTGACAATTATCAATTCTGTCAGATTGCTTGGCTTTATCAGATCAGCTCATCATTATCACAATAATGTGGCCAATCAGAAGTACATATATTGCTAAAAGTGATAAGACATATCTGTGGCTGTATTTGCTATGG
>Ga0307518_10002831_pt1 | contig 12592 bp, 9 predicted proteins | sample 25_EM_MG_FD_203889 | JGI IMG/M metagenome (GOLD analysis project Ga0307518, IMG submission 203889) | Populus trichocarpa ectomycorrhiza microbial communities from riparian zone in the Pacific Northwest, United States - 25_EM | ecosystem: Host-associated > Plants > Roots > Unclassified | place... | reverse complement strand
ATTATAAATCAGACTTGATAAAAAATCAGACTTGAATAATAATTCAAGACCTTCACTTAACGAAAAAAGCTTTAAAAATAAGTAAGATATATCTGTTGATTATATTCTATAAAATAAAAATTATCTTAGCAAAAATTCTCAAATATAAAATGAAAATTGCTCAAGAATTCACTTGTGGGGGTACACATAAAAATAATAAAAAACTATTTCTTAAATATTTTAAAATATTTTATTTAAGATTTTCATTCACCTTAACCCGATAACTATCGAACAGTAAATTGAAGAAGTGAACTCACTTGTTTGGCATCAAATATCTATCTTTTTTTTTACTTTAACAATACCACCATTTCTTTGAGAGTCATGTCAGTGAGACATAATCTACTGCTGGGAAGGGAAATCGAGAGATTGAAGAAGAGAGTAAAGTATGTGTATAGTTCAGATCGGGTTCGAAGGTCGAGAAAAGTTATATAAATACTCTGACCTTTCGACTTCCGGTATTACTCGAACCGTCGAACGGAATGGGCAAAAAAACATTCCTATCTATTTGGATCGGAGTTAGTGTGAAATTGCCATCGCTGCGAGTAAAGGACGACATTGTTAAAAAGCATATAGTTTAGGGGTATTTTCAAGTTACTGAAAAAAGGTTGACGATTCAATGAATGAGATGACGTAGGATAACTTATTGGGAAGGGTTCCCTGCTAACTACGCTTTTTAAGGAGTACACGGCATCTCAAAGTTCATTGATTCAAGGTTCAAAGTTGAAACTCCCCTAACAACTTTTGTTTTTTTTCCCAGACTTATTTATGCTCTTAAGAGCAAAGGACATATTTACCCTTAACTACAGCATGATTCTCAATTGAATACCTAATTAAAAAAATTCCCTATTCGACATGATGCAATTAACTCCATAAGAACCCTCTTTTTTCTTTTTTTTTTGAAAATGTGTAAAAAAATAATATTTAAAGACAAATAGGTCTCTTTTAGTTTTTCTAAAGGGAAAAAATTAGAGGCAAAAGGTCGATTGGGTAATGAATGCCAAATAGATGGGGACCAAATTTGGTAATTATATTTGTAGGGGGATGCAGTTTAGAATTGTATGATAGTTGGGGGTAAAATCGTCATTTTCTTATTTGTTTATTTTTTTCTTATAAACCCGTGGGCCATGGGTATCTTCTTCTCTCCTAACTCCCGTGGTTATCTCTGTTTATAAACGAGATCGTCGATCGATCGGATTAGATTTTATCATCTTCTTCATCGGAATTGTGGTCGAACCTTAGGGTGCTATTAGAGAAGAGAAACATAATAAGATGGGTTCGGTGGAGGAACATTCATCGCTCTTGGAAGATGGACTCATTCAACAGGTATCTCTATCTTTATCATTCTTCTCCCTTCTTTGAAGATTCTTATTAGGAATTCACTCTTACCTACCAATCATTCAAGTCTCCCCAAACCAGTCCCAAGCTTGGAAGATTTTTTTTTTGTTCAAAGGTCATGAATATCCCTGTTAGAATTGGTACCTAGCTAGCTACATGTTATACAAAGTTGTTTCTGGGTTCTGGTGTTTTTTTTTTTTTTTTTTGCTATTATTATGAAATTCTGAATCCAAAAGAAGAAATAGAATTGAGAATTGGCAATTTGTTTTGATTAATTTCGGGTTTTTGATGCTTAAATGTTAATTAAAATTGAAACTCAAGACAGCTTTTACATGCAATGAGAAGCTTCGTTTTCTGGTCACTTGCATTTTGCAGTGACGACCACTGCCTCTGTTTATAGAACATTGGAATTGTGATTGTCTTGCGATTGGTGGCCGATGTAATTTACCGCTATGATTTCTCCAGTATGCAGGTTGTAATCAAGGCATAGCAAAGTTAGGGTTTGGGTTTCATAGGGTGCAATCATGGCTGTTATCAGTTTTTTTGTTCTCTCTCTCTCTCTCTCTATATATATATATATATATATTAAAAAAAAATGGTTTTGCTAGGTTCCTGGTGATGGAGTAGATATGTTATCTTAGAGAAACATTCTCCATTTTGGAAACCTAAAGCTACATTAAGTCTTTTTGGTGATGGAGTAGCTATGTTAGCTTCATCAATAAAGAAGTCTTTTTGGTAAAAAAAAACAACTGTCCTTGGTAGATTTTTGTGTTTGAGGTTTAGAGCTCTTTGGAATTTTGATAGCGATTGTTTTTCAAAGCGATTTTCACTTGAAAATACATCAAAATAATATTTTTTTATTTTTCAAAATTCATTTCTGGCATCAGCGCATCAAAACAATCTAAAAACACAAAAAAATATTAATTTGAAGTGAAAAAAATTCAAATTTTTGCAAAAGCGCTTTTCAACCGCATAAACAAATGGGGCCTTAGAGTCTTGGTTTATGAGCTATTTTGTAAGGAGGGGCAGAATTGTGATTTCTGCATGTTCTGCGATTTGTGGGCTATTTTAGTAAATTTTCAGAATTACTTGGATCTCTGGTCTTATTTAGGAATTTGGTGTCTAAAATAGCCCAGAATAAGAATGTATATTGATTAACCACCTGTGTGTTTGACATATTGTTAGCTTTTGCGGTCGCGGTTTGAAAAATTAGGCTTAAAAAAAGATACAAATTGTAGTTTTTTCTTAACTAAGGTTTCAAGAGAGTTTTTAGTGGTAGCTATCCAAAATTGTGGTGTTGTGAGGGTTGATTAACCGAAAACTTTCAAATTCATGGTTGGGGCAAAACGCAGACCGCATCACACGCCGGACCACATAATCAAATGGAGAAGTTTATTAGTTTATTCCTGTTTAGTTTATTTCCTAGCCAAGTATGAATTAGTTATCCTAGTCTTTTAGGGAGTCTTAATCTCACTATATAAGAATGCTATGTTTTAATTTTTAGGAGAGTTGAGTTATGAAATAAATTGAGTTTTTTAGAGTCATTTTGAAGGCTTAGTTGCCTAAGTTTCCTTCTATTTTCTCTTATTTCTTGCTTTAATATTCTGTTGCTTCAGTGCTTTGAATTACTGTTCAAATCCTAATTTCTCCTTATTTCTTTCTAAACAAGCTCTATTCTACCCTAATTCCGCAAACAATAAACCTCACCTCACCACAAATCCTTAGTAGAACAGAAATCTCAAATCTGACCTTCATCACCTGGTTTGCCCTTGGCAGTCGTTCAGGTGGCTTTCTTCTTTGATGCTGCATTAGTTGATGGCTAAGATTAACAAGTATCCAGTCCTTGTCAGGTATTGATAAGAGTTCTAAATAATAAAAATACAGGATTTATCTCCAAATTTGGACACGTTAGGTTCACTTTCTCCCGAGGAAATAGATATTTAACTAGCTAGAGGTGTGACGTCCCAGAAAATTTGATTTTTATTGGGTCCAATGTTTGGTAACCTATCTATATCTGATTAATATAGCTAAGTTTGCGTAACATAGAAATTTAGTGGAAAAAAAGACATGAAAATTAAGTAAATTCTTAAACCATCTTGTTCATGTGAATTGCAGTTTAGTGAAATTTAAAAAGCAGCTTGTCTGAACAGTATCTATGATATGCATTTGTGGTGTGTCTTAGCTGTTAATCCTCAATTTCTTGCTTTCTTAGAATTGGGTCTGTTGCCATATAGGTGGAGTTTTCCGATTCTGTCCTGTAATTGTGTCCACGCTGCATATAGAGGGAGCCTGTCTTATCTTTTATTTTTGGTGGCATTTAAAAGGGTTGGTGCCATTTTTTAACCAGGGCGGAAATACTAGTCTGATTATCTGTGGTCATTATAGATGCCCTTTGGACACACTCACAAGCTGTTAAAATCAGAAACCATGTCTCTCACACATGCAGTTTCGTATTATATTTCCAGGATGAAAGCAATGGACTCTACACAGGAGATGGCTCAGTTGACATTAATGGGAACCCTGTCCTTAAGCAGAAAACTGGAAACTGGAAAGCATGCCCTTTCATACTGGGTACTATTTATTATACTTCACGCTACTTGGATGATTAAGTATCCTATTGGCTTTCTGACTTTTATCTTACCTCATACAGGTACTGAATGTTGTGAACGCCTGGCCTACTATGGGATTGCTACTAATCTCGTCACTTACCTTACCAAGAAGCTACATGAAGGAAATGTGTCGGCTGCAAGAAATGTTACCACCTGGTCAGGGACATGCTATCTTACACCCCTCATCGGAGCTGTATTAGCAGATACTTGTTGGGGAAGATATTGGACTATTGCTGCTTTCTCCTCAATTTACTTCATTGTAATTGTGAACCGAACTCATTAGTTTTATTCTTTGCCTAAAGCTCTGATCAGTACCTCATTTCTAATGCATGACTATATAGCTTCTATTCATGCTCATATCTCTCAATGTTGATGGAGCTACCTCCGGCTCTTATTACTTTTCTTTTCTTTTAAATACAAGCATATGGTGAATTTGGGCCTGTTATTCAAAATAATCCCTTGAACATCTCAAATTTTTAATTCATAAGAGTACCAAAAGTAAGGCTTGTGATTACTAGAATAGATTATTTGGTGTCTTGATAGAAATGCTCTCTCCTAAGCACCATGTAATGCCTCATCATATAAATGACTGATCAAGTATTACCTTTTGTTGAAAATCTTCTTAGCTTATTCTATGGCCAAGAATTTATGTTTGGATGAGGTAGAAGATGCTTTTTATTTTTTATTTGGTTCCTCTTTTTCTCTTAATTCAATTATTTCTAAGGAATTCACTGGTTTTGATAGCTATCAGGCAAAGTTTACCTGTCAGTTAAATATTTGGAAAAAAAAATATTGCAATTTTGTGATTCATTTAAAGAATTGCAGTTATAACCACGTAAGTATGGCATCGAGATATTATGGAATATAAAAAAGGAACTTGTCTATCTGCCCTGTATGTAGATCACTGTGTTAGTCATAGTGGACTTGATGATCATTCTACAATATATATGTAACATGCCAGAGCAGCCCTTCTCTTAGGATTTCTTGCAAATTGTATCAAAGGACTTGGGAAGCACAAAAGAAAGTAACATGATTTAGTTGCAGTGGCTATGCTTTGAAAATAGTGTGATAAAAAGGATATTAAGGATCATTAATGGTGTTGGTTACTCCTGTTAAACAATAGTTTCTGCTTTTATCAACTTTCCTTTCTTATGGTTTATTCCAGGAAGCCATGTTTGATGTTTAGGAATGGAAAAGTTTCTTGTTTTGATTGTGCCACTAACCATAACTACAATAAAAAGTCTGAATGAAGTTTTGTTGATTGTTTCATTTTTTAGGTGTCAGATGTATTAGCTACGTCAAGCAAGATATATATTTTAAAAAACATGCACCACTCCTTTACTTGATGCATGTTTTTTTTCCAGTGTTGGTTAACTTCTACATGAAAATTGGTGCAGGGAATGTGTGCGTTGACTCTCTCAGCATCTATTCCTGCATTAAAGCCAGCTGAATGCGTAGGTTCTCTGTGCCCTCCAGCAACTCCAGCTCAGTATGCAGTATTCTTTTTTGGCCTCTATCTGATTGCGCTTGGGACGGGTGGCATCAAACCATGTGTTTCATCCTTTGGGGCAGATCAATTTGATGACACTGATCCCAAGGAACGGGTAAAGAAGGGATCTTTCTTCAATTGGTTCTATTTTTCAATCAATATTGGTGCTCTTATATCAAGTAGTTTTCTGGTATATATTCAAGACAATGCCGGTTGGGGACTAGGATTTGGAATTCCTGCACTGTTCATGGGCATAGCTATTGCTAGCTTCTTTTCAGGCACACCCCTTTACAGATTTCAAAGACCAGGGGGGAGCCCTATTACAAGGATGTGCCAAGTTTTGGTTGCATCATTCCATAAGTGGAATCTGGAGGTTCCTCTAGACAGTAGCCTCCTGTATGAAACACAAGACAAACACTCTGCCATTGAAGGAAGCCGGAAACTGGTGCACAGCGATGAACTAAAGTATTTTTCTTATTTCTTTTTAGCTGATTTATTGTTCTCAGATCTGAACATTTTATCCTGATTTGATGTTGGTTTGGTTTTTCTAATCAAAATTCCTAGCTGTTTAGTGATTCATTACCACACAATCAGCAGGAGTGGTTTTGAAGTTTCAACATCCTACCAAAGTTGAATCTTTTTTTGTGTTTTATAGACAATTGCCAGAGTTGGTCATTCAATGTGAACAGTGGTCAAGAATGGTCTGTCTAGTTAATACTAAAATGCCTTATTTGAAACAGTCTGAGCATAACCAACAAACTCATATAAGCCTTTATGAAAGGTGCTACACAGAATACACTGAAAATTATTTTTTTCTGTGAAGTTTAATTGCTATCTTATTTTAATTTTTTTTACTAATTGTGTTTTTTTAAGCTTACATTTTTGTAAGTGCTGGTCTGTCTAACATGAGCACACTGTTAAATTTGCCCCCTCTCCCTCTCCACCTTCTAACTTCTGTGTTGCATTTGCTGAAATATATATATATATGTCTTAAGTTTAGAAGTATGTGCAACACAAGAGGCTTAGCTAACACATATTATCTTGTGGAACACTCTTTGTTTATTCTCTATCTAGTAGCAGAAGAATCGTGGACTTCCACTTGGATAGATTGTTGGGAACATTTGCTGTTGGATGTATAATTTATATGTTCTCCTTTCCTTTGGAACTTCATCTTTCCATGTTCTTGCAATTTTTCATGGCAGTGGAATCTTGTCTCGTGTGGTTTCTGAGGAAAGACTAGAGAGCAAATTTATACATCTAGAATTCCTCTTTAATCTTTACAAATAAGACAACATCCCAAATGATTACTGGAAAGAAGGTTTAATTAGATCTGTTTTTTGTGTCAATATAATAACAGATTTGTTTTACACTGATCTCACCTTAGTATGTTTGTGTGGAAGTTTTGACATCTGACAAGCACTAAACTTTGCCTGAAAATTTTACTGAATTGCTATTCCATGCAGGTGCCTTGATAAAGCTGCTGTGCTGTCAGAGGCTGAGATGAAAAGTGGGGACTTCCCCAACCCTTGGAGGCTTTGTACTGTCACGCAGGTGGAGGAATTGAAGATTTTGATCCGCATGTTTCCAATCTGGGCTACAGGAATTGTCTTTTCCGCTGTGTATGCCCAGATGTCTACTATGTTTGTGGAACAAGGGATGCTGATGGACACGACAATTGGTTCTTTCACAATTCCTCCAGCATCTCTGTCATCCTTTGATGTTATTAGTGTTATTTGCTGGGTGCCAATCTATGATAGGATTGTTGTTCCCATTGCAAGGAAGTTCACAGGAAAAGAGAGGGGCTTCTCAGATTTGCAGCGTATGGGAATTGGCCTGTTCATTTCAGTGTTATCAATGACAGCTGCTGCTTTGGTGGAGATTAAGCGCCTACAGCTTGCGAAAGAGCTTGGCTTGGCTGGTGAAGCTGTTGCAGTGCCTATCAGTATTTTTTGGCAGATCCCCCAATATATGTTGGTAGGTGCTTCAGAAGTTTTTACATTCATTGGTCAGATTGAATTCTTCTATGAAGAATCTCCAGATGCAATGCGGAGTTTATGCAGTGCGTTGTCACTCCTGACTACGTCTTTGGGTAATTACTTGAGCTCTTTTATTCTGACTATGGTAACTTACTTCACAACCACGGGTGGGAAGCCAGGATGGATCCCCGATAACTTGAATGAGGGCCACCTCGATTATTTCTTCTGGCTTTTAGCTGGACTCAGCGTTCTCAACATGCTGGTCTATGTTTTCTGTGCGAGGAAATATAAGCAGAAGGCCTCCTAAGGTCTCCGAAAGGGATGGCCCGGCGGCCGGCTGTGGAAAAGGTTAAATTTAAAAAGGTTCTGTACATATGCAACGACCGTCACATTATTTGCTTCCAGGTTCGAAGGAATGTGTACTATATTTATCGGCATAATTTGCTTGTCATATGCCCACAATTATGCCTCTGCATCTTAATCAAACATCACATCTCACTTTATTTTATGGTGTCGCCTTCTGAGTAAATTTAAATGAAAGGAGCTGTGGGCACTTGATTTTCACAGCTCAGCCTGGTTTACATGCATTATGATTTTCTTCTCTCTTGACTTGAAACTGCATTTAACCTTGGTATGTTAGAAAAGCAACTACTACCGTGTGAAAACTAGACGAATTTTTATTCACTTGAATCTTTTAATCCAGCCACCCTCGTATTCATCGGCCGTACTAGAGTTTCCAAGATTTATTCAAATTTAGCCCATTACAAGCAATTTTTATTAATTATTAGTGATTTTTGCATTTGTCTGTTATGAACCTGTCCCGTCAGAAAAAAAAAATGATTTGTTATATAATCAAGGAAATATTTCAAAGTTTTTGTTTGCGTACTTTATGAAAATAACTTTAATTATGTCCTGTAAATTCGTATGGTATTGTTTCCTAGTCAAAGTATGTTGAAAAAAATAATAATGCATATAATAAAAATTAAATCCATTTTAATACAATAAACCATAGGCTAGTTCTGTTAATTTGATGGATATTTAATTTGAAACGAAAAAAAAAAGTAACATTAAAAAGTAACTTCAAAGCAGACCATGTGATATGCTATTAACGAGTCCATTGTACTGTATTATTAAATTTGATTTAATAATTTAATCTTGAAACTTGTAACTTATTTGTTTAATTTTAGTTTAAAATTAAATTATACAGAAATTAGACCGAATTAAATTGATTAATTTTATAAATCCATGTGTAATCTTAATGATTGGTGAAGGCGTAGCTTAGCGCTTAAAAAAAAAACCTCAAGATAACAAGTTTTTTTAAAAAAATTAACGGGAGAGGGACAATGACAAATTGAATTTTATAAAATTTAATAATATGATTTTTCTTTAAAACTATTATTTTTTTACAATATGAAAAAAAATAGATAAAAAAAATTAAGTTCAATATAAAAAAAAAACACCCCAACAAACCAATTTTAGCTTTCTAATTTTTTTTCCAAGAATTTTGCTATTTTGGTGACCGGAAAAATAGGATCCATGGTTTTTTCATCCAAAAACACATTTTCAATCAGTTTTTTTATTCAAAACACTTTGAAAACACCATAATAACCTTGTTAAACTAAACTATAATCTCTAAAAACATAAAAAAAATACAGTTCAAAACTCAAAATAAAAAATCTTCTCAGACTCATTTATGTTTTTTAGGTGTTTTCAAAATAAAAAAAATATGATCTTAACCCTTCTCGTTATATGGAATCTTTTGACACAAAAATTGAACATTATAATGGCCTAAATCTTTCATAGCATTAACTTTCTTTTTCTAAATTGAAATTTGGCAACCATCTCTCTCTTCTTTACTTCAAGAATGATTAAAAAAATAAAAAATAAAGTTCGGTATCAAAATATATTTTGTGAAAATTATAGGGACTGGATACCTAATTACTTAAAAAGATAAGAGCCAAAAATAATTTTTTCAAACAAATTATATAACTGATACTAATTTTAACTGTTTTCATCACTCACTCTATTCTCTTTATTTTTTTAATTCAACCCTCACCCAATAGAAAAACATGCAGCTAAGTTCTAATTTGAAATAAAAAGAGTTTAATCACGCAAAAACAAAATTCGAGAATCAAATTGAAATTTTACTATTATAATTCATAATGAAATATGAAATAAAGAACAATATTCCACTGCAAAAAAACACCACAACATTTTACTTTTCTTATATAATTTCATTTTTTTTAATTCGCATAAAAGTCAAAGGGGACAATATTTTCAAGAGAGAGTAATACTTACTCTTTTTTTTTCCTTGTAAAAATACCAAATCGACCGTAGATTAATATGCAAAGGAAGAGAGGGTCCACGACTCCACGTAATAAAGAGTTCACAGTTAACTTAGGATTAAAAGGTTTGCTTCCTCTGTGATCTCAGATTCGAGTCCTGTGGTTGCTCATATGATGGCCACTGGAAGCTTACATGGTCATTAACTTCAGGGCCCGTGGGATTAGTCGAGGTGCACGCAAGCTGGCCCGAACACCCACATTAAACTAAAAAAAATAAATAAAAGAGTTCACAGTTAATAATTCATTGTATTTTAGTTTGTATTGATTTTTAACGGATACGTCTCATTTTACGACTAATCATAATTCTTCAATATGTATTAAAAATAACTTTCATAACTATGCTACTGTGAAATTTTAATATAAAAAAATTAATGGAGAGTTTAGAAATGCGGACCAATCCATGTTTTTAAAAAATTTAATTTAAATTTTTATTAAAAGTTAATTTTTTTTATATGTTTTGAAATGTTTGATACACTAATATCAAAAATAATTTTTAAAAAATAAAAAAAATATTATTTTAATATATTTCAACATGAAAAATATTTAAAAAAACAACCGCAACCACACTTCTAAACAGCCTAAGCAAAGAAAAATAAGTTTTTCTAACCAATAATCATGTACTCACTGGTTAAATTCAAATGCCTTTTCCAATATAGACTGCTTGAGCATACTTTTATTATTAATTATTACCTTTCTCCAATTATTTATTCTTTTAATTGGATTCTCAGGTAATGTAAATAGTTAATTATACGTTTGCTTTTTTACACTTATCAAAATCAAACGTACTGATAAAACATATTTAAACTCAAAACTAATAACAAACATGATTTTTTCTTGAAAATTAATGTTTATTTATTTTAATTTTATTAACTTTAATTTTTTTTTTAAATATCAAAACATTACACAAATCTTATAAACTTGGTCGTGAAAACGTGCAAGTACCATACCATAAGCATAGATTTTATAGAAGAAAATTATTAAAATGTGATTTTTTTCCCTTGATGATATATGTGAAATTAACAGTTTAAATTCGAAAATAGAAATAAATATTCCTTTTATTTCACGAAAAGAGTAGTTATAATTTAATATTTCTCATCCATAATTAAAAAACAAAACCCAGAACTGCTATTTATTGAAGGACAAAAAAGAAAAGTACATAATTAATTAGGAAACAAAAAGAAGCAGGACTTGGGCTGGAGGAGAAAGGGCTAAAATATGTGGCCGTGGCCCATAAGTGGAGATATCTGTCTCCTAGTTTAATAAGATAGAAAGAGAAAACCCTAGCTGTTCTAGCTCCCTGCTGATAACCTGAAGTTCCATCTTCATCTCCTTCCTGCGAATCATCAAACACAATCAAAATAATAATTCTCTATAAAATAATATAAAAGATGAGACCAATCTTGATGAAAGGGCATGAAAGGCCCTTAACATTCCTAAAATACAACAGGGAAGGAGATCTCTTGTTTTCTTGTGCTAAAGATCATAATCCCACCGTCTGGTTCGCCGATAACGGCGAGCGTTTGGGCACATACCGTGGCCACAACGGAGCCGTTTGGTGTTGCGATGTATCAAGCAAGTTCCTATCTCTCTCCTTCATTGAATTATTTTTTTTGCAAGGATAAATTATGAAGATTTTTGCGTCATTTTTTTTTTGCTGTTTTAGTATGTTAATGTTTTATTGTCTTAGGTTAATTATTATTAACAATGTAGGAGATTCGATGCTGCTGATTACTGCTAGTGCGGATCAGTCGGTGAAGCTGTGGAATGTTCAGACTGGAGCACAATTGTTCACATTTAATTTCAATTCACCGGCTCGGTCTGTCGATTTTTCTGTTGGTGATAAACTTGCTGTTATTACTACCGATCCTTTCATGGGAGTCACTTCTGCCATTAATGTCAAAAGCATCGCAGAAGATCCTTCCCAGCGTAAGTTAGTGTATGTTATGGGCCTTATGGCTCATATTACATTTCATTGTGTTGTTGACCTAATGTTTTTTTTTTTTTTTTTTTTTTTGTAGAGAGTGGTGAATCCGTGCTCACCATCACCGGACCTACGGGAAGAATTAACAGAGCTGTTTGGGGGTCCCTCAACAAGACTATCATAAGTGCTGGAGAGGATTCTGTGGTCCGCATATGGGATTCCGAGGTAACTGGCTAGTTATTTTTTGCATTATTATTGTTGTTGTTGTTGTTATATAGGACAGCCAGGGGATATGATAAGCTCCCTGGAGTGATCTAGAAGCTACAGAAGATTGTTTCTTACCTGATGTTCTTGAGGCCAAAAGGCTTAGAAATATTTGTGTGGACCTATATTTTTTGAGAACTCAAATTTAAATTCAACTCTACAAGAGCAGTTCAAGATTTTGTGCTGTAATAGTCCCATACTGGGAAAGTGAAAAGGCACCCTTTACCACTGTCCTGGGGATTATCTGATTTTACTTTTGGTTGTTCTGGAAGACTTGTGTATTTTAAGAGCATAAAATCAAATGTTAAAATTTCTATTTGCAAAGTAAAGAAAAGATTGAACTTTTTCGCTCTTTCAAGTTTCATGCATAGTTTTTGTTGGAATGTTGCTCGGATGGATATTGCATTAGAGAACCTAAAAGAGAGCTGAAGAGCTCTAATATTTGTGTTAAATTGTTCTATTGGTTGAGATATTGTTTTGATTGAAAATATAAGAAAACAACTACAACTTTTGAATTTTTCATTTGCATTTTACCACGAGCTCTGACATTTTGCAGTATTCTGTTTGTTGGTTGGTTTGATGTTTGAGTTTATACTGTGTCTCTTATTTGCAGA
>Ga0307518_10002829_pt1 | contig 12597 bp, 15 predicted proteins | sample 25_EM_MG_FD_203889 | JGI IMG/M metagenome (GOLD analysis project Ga0307518, IMG submission 203889) | Populus trichocarpa ectomycorrhiza microbial communities from riparian zone in the Pacific Northwest, United States - 25_EM | ecosystem: Host-associated > Plants > Roots > Unclassified | place... | reverse complement strand
GGGACTGAGGGAGCAGGCTGGGAAGATATGTGCCAGGCAGTGCATGGGAACTCTGGGAGAGGCTGTCCTAAGAGCAGGACATAGTGGAGATCTGCAGCAATAGCGGAGAAATGATCCAGAGAAAATATGGACTCCATAGTGACTGATGAGATGAACGTCTGGATTGTGGGGGGAATATCTCCGTGGGAAATGAACAGATCCACGTCGGAACTTGACAGGCAGATAGACCACGCTCTGGGCTCTCTGACGGTATAGTCACGTGCCTGATAGCTTTGGAAACGGTGGAGCTATTCAAAATATCGGAATGCCGGCACTGGGCACCTAAAAATGACATTTGAGCGCTAACATCGTTTCTTCTCTTCTTTCCTTCGTTTCTCCATCAATTCTTCAGCTTCTTTGCTCGTTCTGGTATGGGAGTTGGACTGCAGTAGATTGCATTCCTTTCTCATACCATACTGGACGTTATTCCTTCAGTTTCTTCTGCTTCTTGGCGGTTCTTGTGCGATAGATGACTGTCAGCGTCGGCAGTCGTCTCTTGCATCAGGATAGTCTTCTTGTGCGATAGATGGCTATGATGAGGCTCCGTCGTGCTCATCCTTTGCATCAGGATCGTTTGATATTGACGTTATCTTCCATGTTCACTGTACCAAACCTGTTTGGTGCGTGACACCGTCATCATGGCTGGTGGCTGCTGGTGGCAATGTGGTGGTTGACATGTCCCCTGGTTGTGGACGCTGTGCCCTGGGTGGTACTGGCGACCCACCGTTGTTGTAGATGCTGGGGGATTGGGGTGGTGGTCAGCAATGTGTTGACACTAACAGGTTGGTGCTTACCTACCAACAACAGCACTGAAGCTGTCGCTGTCATCACTGTCATAAACAGGGTAGCTGGGGGTTGTCGTTGCTGGGGTTGGTGGCAGTGGTGGCGGGTGCTGTCGTCGTGGTAGGGGTGGCAATAGTGGTGGTGTAGTAGTCAACATGGTTAATCCATGCTGGGGTGGTCATGGTGGCCATCATTGTCATGGCTGGTGGCTGATGGTGGGTGCTGTCGTTGTGGCTGGGGGGAGTGAGGGTGGTGGTGTGGTGGCCAATGTGGCTGACAGTGGTGGCTACTATGATTGTGGCCACCATTGTCATTGATGCTGGGGAATCGGGTGGTCAGCACTTACAGGTAGCAATGTAAATGGGGTGGTCTGTCAATGACAGTGCTGAGGCCATCACAAGCTGGCTGGGGTGGCTGTTGTTGATCAGTGAAGTGACTGATTATAAATCAGTCCACTTCAATCTTTTCTACAGTATTACTGGTACTAAGTCCCAATCTGGCCCCCATAAATGCATGACCACCAGCGTCAATGATGGCAACTTCAACCCAGGCTGTTGTCAATAGGTAAGCATCATGCCATCAGCATCGATACACCGCTGACCACCGTGATCCCCCAGCATCAACGACAACGAGTGGTCACTACGTCCCATGTCAACCAGCAGCCTCAGTGTTGTCCACCAGCATCACCACCACCCCCAGCATCATCCAACGACGACCACAGCCACTACTCCCTCACCACAACAGTCCCCATTCCCCACTATCAACGATGTGATGGCCACATGGTCCTCTCCACCCACCACCATTTCAGTGAGGATGGCAAGGGTGGGGTGACAACGGTGATGACACGACAGGGTGATGTCTCCCCCTCCTCTTACAACAATGATGGCAATGGGGACGCGATAACACAACAATGGTATCATTCCCCCTCTGCCCTTATGATGCTGACGATGGGGATGTGACCACATAATGACAGTGTCGCCTTCCCCCCTTCCACCTCCTATGATGTGTTGCCCCCCTTGCCGTGACGTGACTCAACAGCAACCCCCCTCCCCCCCAATACAACGCAATGATGACACCTATGATGGCAGTGCATCTTCCCCCCATATTACACCATGACAGCAGCCCCTCCCATGCTATGCGATGACAATGCCCCCCTTCCCCCCCTCACATGATGCAAAGACAATGCCAATCGACAGCAGCCCCCCCTCCCCCTCATGCGACATGACACAATGATAACAATGCCAGTGATGCCACCACCAACACTGTTGATGACAACAGCCACCATATCCATTCTACCCTCACCCCCAACATTGACGGTGACAGCGATGACAACGATCCCCAACACCCTCAGCATTGTTCATGGCAACAACTCCACTCCCTCCCACAGCCTCATCCATGGACCTCATCCCCCATGTGTGGTGATGATGAAAACAACAATGGTAGGGTAATATTAGTAGTATTTATAGCAGTAGTTGCATTATAATAAATTGTTTTATTACACTTTCTACAAACTGGTTGGTGAGATCCAAAGTACTAGTGCTTGACTGCTTGACATGACTTTGTGGCTTGATGGCCAGTTGGTCAAGCAGTGGTGCCAAGTGGTGATCAAGCTGAATTAAGTAGAATTAAGTTTCTTGATCAGTGATTACCTTGTGACTGCTTGACAAGGTCACTCTGTAATTATGTAAGATGTACTGCCCCTGTTGTTCTGGGGTTTGCTGTGGATGCCCATTGAGTCAACACTTTGGAATTCTTTGAAGTCCCCTCACCACACACAATGGCATTTGTAGATACTATTACTATTCCTTCCTCAGAGTAATAAAATTATTGCATATACATGATCAATTAATTACAACTGGTTCACACAATGCCATCAGTAGGTATTTGTTGTTCATTGTAATAAAATCATTGCATACACATGGTCAATTAATTACAATTGGTTCACATAATGGCATCTGCAGATATTTGTTGTTCATTGTAATAAAATCATTGCATACACATGGTCAATTAATTACAATTGGTTCACATAATGGCATCTGCAGATATTTGTTGTTCATTGTAATAAAATCATTACATACACATGGTCAATTAATATCAGGATGATAACTGTCTGGTCAGTGAATGCCAAAGCGTTACCACAGAATGACACAATGTCATGTTTAGATATTCCTTGTTCAAAAGCATAAAATTATTACATTCACATTATCAGTGGATGTCAAGCTACAGGCAAGAGGATAATAGCTTATAAACTCACAACAAGTCATCCTACAGGTATATACCCTTATCACTGAGCCATCTCTCTGGTGTTAGGGGATCAGCCACACAACTTCCTGATGCCAGCCTGATCAACAAAGGATAATGGCTGCTAATCAATTATCCATTCATAGCATGCTGACATTTGTTTGTCAGATTTGTCAGGTCATGCCAGCACCTCCCCAATTTCCTGATGGATGCGAGATGGCTGGTTCATGGGGGATGGTATCAAAGTTTTGCAGGCAATGGTATTTTCAAAGGACCATCCAGACTATCCAAACGAGCCCAAAGGCATCAAGTTTGTCCTCTCCGAATGTGGCCTCTATCAATCACCGCTGCGTGGGAAATGCCAATCTTGATGTGACCTGAGTGCAACTGCCTGTTGCAACAAGCGAATTTTGGAATGCCAGCCTGATTTTCAAGCACAGAAATCCCTTGTTCAAGAGACTATTGAAGGTGCAGGTCACCTTTGCATTTTCCTTCCAAAATTTCACTGCGAACTTTATTTTATTTTTATTGAGTTCTTCTGGGGAAAAGCCAAGAAATATATTCAAGACAACTGTGATGGAACCTTCAAGACATTCAAAAAGAACTTGCCACTCGCCCTACAGTCAGTTCAATTGTCTACCATCCGTTTATGGGAGCATTGCATGCATTGGTGGATGAATGCATACCATGCAGGGCTGGACACAAAGGCTGCACAAATCCAGGTCAGAGAGTTCAGTTCAAAAAGGTACAAGTCACATCAGAGAGTTCCCGAAGCCATGGCTCAGACCCTTGATTTCCAAATATAGTGATTTTGCATTTACCATATATAGTAATGCCCCTATGTGGCCAAAATGTTTTCCTTCATTGGAACCTTGCTCGAGTAATTTTAGGTTAAATAAAAATTGCTCTTACAGCTTTGTTTCTATCATGAAATAGACCATTTTTGTAAGAGGACATAACAAAAAGACTATGTTGTGACCAGGTCCAAAGTTTGTACAAAAGTAGCAGCCTCTAAGTGAGCAGCACCATAGGTAAAACGAAAACGAAATTGAAAATGGCGCGAAAACGGCCAACAAAAATGAACTGTGAATTCCCCTCATGTTAAAAACTAGTCTAGTTAAAAACATAAGAGCTAGTTTGGGAGGAAAGTCCCATGATAAATCTAGGTAAAAAGACCCACAAAAAAATTCACAAGGACTGTTGACATAAGCTGCAATATTCCAGTGGAGTTCAGGCTCTGGCCAAGATGCCGTGTTGGAGGCGGGGTTAGTATCAACACTGCAGTGTGGCTCCCATGTCGCTCTCTCTCTCTCTCTTTCTGTGATGACCTCCAAGAAGTCATCATGCTCACCCACCAAGGGTACATCTACTTCTCACCAAGTGGACACATCATTGGGATCAGCATCATGGCCGGATGCGGATATTAACACTCTCCTTGATCTAGCTATTTCTCACAAGGCATCGGCTGGCCAGGGCACGAATTTCCAGGCAACCTTTTGGAATGGGGTTGCTGCTGCTCTTGCCAACCCCAGCAAAGGAGGACCCAAGACTCCCAAAGCATGTAAGGACAAGTACAAAAGGGTGAGTAATTTTTGGCCTAAATAATGGAATAATCAACTGATATTGCCTACAGCTGAGAAAGACGTATGAAGTTGTTGATCACATTGTGAATACGTCCAGGTTCGCATATTCACTTGAGTTAGGGGCCAATGTCGGTCTGGAGAACAAGGCGGTGTGGGATGGATATGTCAAGGTGCATCGCCATAAGAAGGACACTGATCTAGGCTAACGGTAGTAATGTTGACAGATACATAAAGATGCAACTACTTTCAAAACAAAAGGCTGGCTACACTACAATAAAATGAAGCTGCTCATGCCCTCTAAGGGCAAGGGCTTAAATTGCTTCTCTGCATTAAGCCTCAGTGCTCCACACTCTGCTACTGATGGCATTTCCACCGGTAGTAGTTCGCATGATGAGGGAAGTAATAGCACTGTGGGGGGACATTCTGTTGCTCCATGCACTTCTAACGACGTGGAGATGTCTACCCCTCAGCATGTACCAGTGTATTTATCTCCCCCTATTGCACCTTCCACACCATGTGCCATTTCAACCAACACCCAGGCTGCCTTCAATTTACATTCTGACCAATCTGCTGGTGTTCCTGCCACACCATCCAGCTTCACACCTCCCACAGCGCCTTCTTCATTTAACGGTTCAAATATTAGCTCAATCAAACCATCATCTAGCATCTCAGCTCGTATCGAGCGCTCTCAAAAGTGGAAGGCAGATGGCGATGGCTCTTCAATTATGTCAAGTTCCTTGGCCAGATCTAGGGTTTCCAATTCATCATCAGCTCAAAAGCAGTGTGCTGGAAATAATGAGGTGATAGAGCGTCTGGGGCACCAGTTGGAAGGTATCCAAGCCAAGTTTATGGAGTCCTTGAAGAGTGAAAAGAGCACCATCTCGGAGGGATCTGCAGCTGGTGGCCCCTTGTCCATGGCATGCATTCCAACCCATCTGCTATCCCAGAAGGCAAGGGAGCAGTTCCTCGAGCTTGATATGGCCCATGGATTGAGTTGCGGCTCAAAGAAATATGGGAAATTTAGTTACATGTCACACTTGTAGCACTTTCATGCCATTGTATTGTCCTTGCATGGGTAATCATGTCTGCTTATTCGAGTGATGTGTGAATTCTGGTATGCACGACTAGTATGTATCGAATTCTGCTCAGTCTGCTACTGGTATGCACGAGTATGTATTGAATAGTTAAAATGCGACTGGATTGCCCCTCCAAGCACATTCTGCAATGTAGCTGGCCCACATGTCTTGGGCAATCCTGTCCCACTTTGTGGACATCCACTCACGATCTGCATTAGTGGGGACACCATCAGCGATTGAGCCAGACAGGTTTCCAGATGTCTGTGGCAATGGAACTGCTCCGGTCTCGATATCCTCCAGCTCTACTGGGTCCCATGTATGGATAATGTTGTGCATGCAAGCCAAAGCAGCTGAGATGCGAGCTTGAACGTCCATAGCATATTCTGGAGGCAGGATAAGAATTCAGAAGCAGCATTTGAGTACACCAATAATATGCTCGACGACATTGCAGAGCTGTGCATGGCAGAGGTTATACAGTTCCTGTGTGTTTACGGGCCTTGATGTGAAGTGAGTCATTGTGAGTTAAAGAAAACTAGAAGAAACTCACCAGGTCTGTCCATGGCCCCACTCTGCTAAATGATACTGTTGCCCATGGTAGGGAACCAATAGCTGGCAGCAATTGGGAAACCCTGCATCGCTGAGGTAGTATTTGCCATCAGGAATAGCTAGGTCGCTCAACCGTGCATCATGATAGATTGACGCATCCATCATTGAGCCTTCCCAGCCGCTGAGCATGTACGTGAATTGCATGTCGAAGTCGCAACATACGAGACAGTTCTGCGACATGAATCCTTTGCGATTTCGTGATGCATCCCTTTCCTCCACAGATGGGGCACACACAATATGTGTCCCATCAATTGCATCGATTGTGTCTTCAAAGAATGGGTGGAACTTGGGGTTGTTGAGGATAGAGTTGTGGACTGGAGCGTCAATACGGGGAAGTTGTACATATTTCATATAAATTCCGGGCGAAGAGAATGCGATGAGCATCTCCTTGAAGTATCTATTACAGCCGTTTGCAAAAACCTTGACAGTGACGCGTGATGTGTAGACTAGTTAGGAAATAAAAATAATGTGCCACATTGGCCTGCTGCTACGTCTACATGATGGGCCCAGTGCTTGATGCTATCGTGCAGATGGAGACGTCTATATTCGACGATGACTTCTCAGATGACAACCATCAGGATCAGTTGTACTCGGGACCTGAAGAAGGTGCTGGCAGGACAGCAGCTGCAGTTGACCCTGATGTCATCCCTGGTGACGCCTCAGCTCACCCGTCGGTAGCTAGTGCCAAACCTGCACAACCAACTATCCCGAAGAAGAGGGGACGGCCTGCGAAGAAGGCACAGGTGGAAGCTGTCAAGGGACCAGGTCAGTTTGCTTTGCTATCTGTATGTATTGACTCATCACAGTATATGCGCCCAGAATCGCTACCAAAGTCCATATCTATCACGTACTACCTTGCCATCTTCTCGGAAGTGGAGATGAAGAAAACCGAGAAGCAGCGCAAGCCCAGCAACACATTTCTCCAGATGAAGTCTGACCGCGAGTGGGACACTGCGAAGGCGCAACTACTGGAGAAGATTTCTCAGGTTCTTCGCCCCAAGCTCATCAATTTTGATGACTACGTCTTCTCATGGAGTGTTCCGCGCTATCAATCCTCGCCAATGCAACTACAGACCGACGACGACTACAATTTCCTTATCACACACGCTTTGAAGCCCAAGGAACCCGCTGCAAACATTAGAATTGAGACGAAGCTTGCTAAGGCATGTCTATTTGATTCTGTTCCCACATATATACATGACCTGAACTCGTAGAAGGGAAAGGTGAAGCGAAATGATGAGAGCGATGCCGAGAATGGTCCATCAGACAACCCTTCGGACTCGGGTGATAGCAGCGACACTAGTGGCGACAGACAGTGTGCAAAAAAGATGATGAAGGTAATTGAATTGGCTACAATAAGTACTACTACTGACATTGACGGTATGCAGAAGAAGTCTAGCAAGACCAAGGGTGGTAAGAAGATCATGAAGGAGACAGCACTGAACAGGGACGTCGACGAGAAGATCAAGCTGTTGCAAAGCCGCTGGGAATGTTCAAAGGGGGGATGCAGCACCGATCATTGCTTCATCCACCCCGAAAACTCTGAGCACATCCCCCTCAGTCACAACCATTTCGCTATTTGGGCTGCAGCATGGGTATGTACTTTTTTTTATTTGCTAGTCACACTTATTCATCTCAGATCAGCAACGCGGCCCCCAATTTGCAGACTTGGAGAAGCCGCCAAATCACACCAAGTTCAACAACTTTCGTTTAGGTCAACTTGGTGAAACATCGCCTCTACTCCAACGGCGCATCAGTGAGCGGAACCAACAGCCTGGACCAAGCGCCCCCATCTTCAATATCAACATTCCACAAGAGGTAATCAGTATTTTCCGTCCCCCAGCTGCTGTGGCAGCGAACCCAGCACCCTCCCCTCCATGTTCTATTACTAGGATGGCCGGTGATACTGACCCCGATCTACTACTCCCCGGATCGGCAACGCCTGGACCATGCCTAACATTACAACAGTTCTGTGGCAAATACTCACTCAGTGATGCAGTCTACCAGAAATTGGATGAAAACGGCTACACCGGCTCAAACACGATCAGCTATATTCGTGTTTCAGAACTGAAGGAAATGGGTTTCAAGCATGGTGAGATTGCAGCAATGAAGGACGCAGTTCGGCAGTGGGTTTCAAGGGTGTAAGATATCATTCCAAACTGTAACACTAGTACACACATTCATTCAGAATACATATGGATGGTAACGAGATTGTATGCAACGAGATCAAAAGTAGCCACCATGTATGAAATACCCTGCAGCGTCATTTGGTGTAATAACATCCATAGCCGTGTACATGTCAAATACAATCCCATCGCCAGCAGTGACAACATCTTCGTTGCGGCGGATGAACGCCTTGATCTTAGAGAACGCCTCCTCGATCGGGTTCAGATCGGGGGAGTAGGGCGGTAGATACTCGACACGAACACCTGAAACTATGTCAGCATAAACATAAACATCTAGGTAACACTTACCGGCATTCTGAATGAGTTCCTCGACTTCTTCGTGATGGTGGATGCGTGCATTGTCCATAACGAGGACAGAGAGGGGGCCAGGGTATGGGGAGCATAGCGGCAGCTAGCAAATAATGTGTCATCAACAAAACTGAGAAAAGACGAGAGGACTTACCACATCGTGCTCGAGGAAATGGACGAACTTCTCCGCGGTAAAGGAGCCTTCAATGACATTGGAGGCTGCTATGCCATCCAGTGTGAGTAGACCAACAGCGGAAAGACAACGACCCCGAACAAAGACGCCCTTCCTCTGGGCACGTACACCCTTTCTGGCACGACCGTTCCGCCTGAAGGCGGTCCTCTCGTCCTTTGAAGTCTTGTCGATAAACCCAATTTCCTCTGGACTGTACTGGGACATCCGCTGCACAAACTCTGCCCGCTTATCCTCGTCCCGCTCCTTTGCTATCTTCCTCAGCTTCTTCAGTGAGATACCGGCACGCACAAGTTCCCTGTGTATTGTAGTGAAGTGAGTTGCGATGAACCGGTTGGTATCGAGCAAGTCAAGGAGTTCATCGAGAAACCAGGTGGGGCGATGATTGACGAGCCGGATGAGGTAGTTGACATCATCGAAGTGAAGAGCACGGGGTCGACCTGGAAGACCTATGGGATGGTTGATAACGTCACCTGTCTCTCTCCAGAGCTTCAGCGTGCGCCAAAATGTGCTCTCTGAGAACCCAATGCAGTCGAGAATTTGTTCGAGAGATAGCAGGTTACGTTCGTAGAGATTCATAGCTGCGATTTTGACATCAGGCACAATCTTTTGATACATGATAGTAGGGGAGATGGGCAAAGTTTGGTTGCGTGTGGCACATTATTTTTATTTCCTAACTAGTCTACACATCATGCGTCACTGTCAAGGTTTTTGCAAACGGCTGTAATCATGATCAGTCATACATAGAGACATGTCAATTCAATACTTACTTCAAGATAGTACTGTTTGATTGCTGGAAACGCTCTCCAACGTGCCTGATTGACAGGCCAGTAACAGCAGTATATAGAAAAATACCCAGTTGCTCCTGGAGAGTGACGTGTTTTGAGTGATTGAATTGATGGCACTGAAGCTCGTCCACTAGCATCTTAAAGACATGCTTATGAATGCCAAGTTCAGTGCAGATCCATTCAGGGTGACCATTCAAGAGTTCCAGCATCCATCCTTCACCAGAAAGGATGGAGGTATGGTATGGTATAGGTTCAGCTCTCTGAGTCACTAGAGCAATCGCCTCAATGATAGTCATGGATACAGCGTATAAGGCCTCGAATTGGTGCTTGAATTGAGTACGAATTTGAGCCATATGATGGCCATCATCGATTTCTTCAATCTCCACATCAATCACTTCAACCTCATCAACATCTTGCCCACAGTCCGCGATTGTATCCCACTCAACGAATTCTTCATCCATATCCGAAGGGTTGGCCATGGTGGATGTCAATTATTTGTTGCGATCAATCGACAAGTTCTATATAGTCGCATGTAATTACTACTCTGCCAGAATGTTGCAGCTTATGTCAACAGTCCTGTGGATTTTTTTGTGGGTCTTTTTACCTAGATTTATCATGGGACTTTCCTCCCAAACTAGCTCTTAAGTTCCTGTTGGTATTTAGAAATGCCAAGTGGCCTAAAGTAGGGGAAGACAAAGACAACAAGAAACGAATGAAAACTGAGTGACTGGGGTATGACCTGTTGAGTGAAAAGAAGCTATCGTCACTTGGCACGGTGGTACAGGCTCATTTGAGTGCTGAAGTGCAGCTCTCAAATAACCCTGTGCACCCCATTGGGGACCATCTCTGGCAGTGCCACGTGCCCTCCACATCTCCTGTGTCGATAATAATGCATAAAAACTAGTTGGTTATTGATGATCCACCATTCGTCAAGTTCGTGATACCACAGAATTAGGTAACCCAGTGTTGGTATGCCACCAATGAATGCCAGTTGAATGGACTGAATGAATGGCATCAGCAGCTAACATGAAATCTTATTTCATTTATGCTAGCAGATACATAAAAGGACAACTACTTACAGGCAATAAGCCAAGAAGGTTTGGAGGACTTGGGCCAAAGTTCACGATTTGTATGTTGGGGAGATGTTGAGGGAATGGAATCCAAGTTTCAACTGGGGGCCCACCGGCGGGATTTGGAACCTGGCCGACGTACAGCTCAGGCGAAATGAAGCTTACACCCAGGGCAGTTGCCAGTGCTATGGCACATTGCCAAATTCTAGGGAGTTGGTGTAATGTATATCGGTTCCAATCTGGTTAGGGAACCACGTCCTGCTGGAGCCGAGAAAGCCCTGGTAGAATGCCATCTGTAAGCACAGATGGATTTAGCCAACAATACAAACAGAAAGAAATTATTACCTCAACAGAGATGCGAAAGAAAGATGGGCCAGGAACAGGGAACAGGGGCCCAATAAGCGCTGAGGAATGCAAGAGCTTGACGTGTTGTTTCAAGCTTCAGGCGTGACACGTGATGTTGGACTGCTGATGTTACGTTGAACCAGCAGCGCCACTGATCACACAGCACTACAACTTACAACTAGTGCTGTTGGCAGAAGTCTGCCATTTTGCCAGTGGCAATTGCCAGCAACTGCCATCTGGGCTCGGCAGAAGTTGGCAGAATAAACAAAGTGTCAGATTGATGTTGGAATTTAATATACTATGTACACTCTGAGTCATATGGCAGATGGTCGAGTCTGAGGCTTCAACATTGGCACAGAAGGGCTGCCCGCCTCCACAGATTGTAGCCAAAAATTTCCACCAGACTGGGAAGGTCAACAACAAGTCCAATCGCTGGTACTATGAATGCATACATTGCAGCACAAATGGAACAAGTTCCCGTATTGAGGGTCGTGACAACAATCACATCCGCCATCTCACTGACCCAGTTAGATGCCCAAATGTGCCGCCAACTGTCCGCAATGCTGCATGAACATACCTGGCCACAAAGGGTGTAGAAGTGGCCCTGCCTTCAGAGGTGTCCGTTTCGGATAGTCCAACCATTGGCCCTTCGAGTGGAAAGTCTGTGAAGCGCCAAAGTTCACTGTTGGGCTATGTAGATTCACCCCTAACTAAAGCCCAACAAGAGCACGCAAATATAAAACTGTTCCGGTGCATCACTGAGTTTCAAACCACAGTCCAACTCATGGACTTACAAGTACTATTGCCCAAATAGATTCCTTGTGCATGCAGATATACCATTTTCTGTTACAGGGAATTGGTATTTTCTCAACTGGCTTAATGAACTTCGGCCTTCATACAACCCAGCCTCTCGTTATGTGCTCTTGCACTCTATTATGGCTAGTGAAGAGTGTCAAATTCAGCTCGAGGATATTGGAAGGTTAAAGGACAGGAAACGGCTCACTTTCCTCATTGATGGTTGGGAGGATAAGCTCAAGTGAAGCTTGTATGGTGTCATTGCGGCAGAGGTTCATCAGTTCCCTGTGGTTCTGAGCCTAACAGACTTGACAAGCCACCGTGCATCAGCAGACAAGATATTGGAGGCGGCAGTGCAAGCACTGCAAACAATGGAATTGGGCGATGACCATAATTTCATCGCTGTGACAACAGATAACCCAACTGTTATGCAAGCATTTCGGAGGAAATTCCAGGATAAGTACTATTGGATTATTGTACGTCTAATTTGGTGTCTTCAGTTGTCATATAGCCACTTAAACCAAGTTTCTAATAGGCACTGCCTTGCTTCCTTCATGGAGTGAATAATATCATTGGCGAGATCTGTGCACATCCATGGATGAAGCAT
>Ga0307518_10002828_pt1 | contig 12598 bp, 10 predicted proteins | sample 25_EM_MG_FD_203889 | JGI IMG/M metagenome (GOLD analysis project Ga0307518, IMG submission 203889) | Populus trichocarpa ectomycorrhiza microbial communities from riparian zone in the Pacific Northwest, United States - 25_EM | ecosystem: Host-associated > Plants > Roots > Unclassified | place... | reverse complement strand
TGCTCTGATTCTCCTATTCTTGTTCTCCATCACCGAATGCTTAATTACTGTGATGATGGAGGCCATGCCTTTGAAATCAATAACTGCAGGCATTATGACCTGAATGTGGACATGCTAATTCATGTGCTTTGTGCATGTGCACATGAATTTTTACAAAGTTTTTGATGAATAAAAGTTAACGGGATTTATTAAATTAGTTACAAAGGTGGTAGTTGCTATTTCTAGGTTCAATGCATGCCATGGTACTTCATTCCACCTTTATTACATGTGAGCATCTAAACAATAGAAATTGCAATACGGATTCAGTAATATTCCTCGCCAACAAAAGATTGTTCCACATGTCAATAGTGCGTGCTACTGACAAGTATCATTCAAATAAGTGAGATATGATAATTTTCCCTTAAATTTCCCTAAATGGGAACAATACCTTCTCCATGCATTCATGTCCACCTCAATTACACCTGCCATAAATTTCACAGCTTCAAGCACCAATTCCATAAGCATTTATCTGACTCACAGATTAAGCAACAGAAGGTGATTGACAAATATGGCTGCTACTTACACAACAAACACCAGTCAACTTACTGTTATATTATATTTGTATCAACATAGTGAGAATCCTTCTTAACCACCACTCTCAGCCTAACTATCACAAAACCAACCATAAATAGATATATGCTGTTTAGCACCTCTATCTAGTTCTTGTTTTGATTCTTTGATTGCATTGTGAGGACTACTGAGCAGGCAATGTATCAGGTTTAGTACATAGTTAATGAGTTCATGTTGAGGAAATAGCTGGACCACCAAAGACTTTGAAACATATAAGGCAACACAAGCAAGGGCCACATTACGAATCTCCACTGTCATGTTATGTAACACAATGTGAATATTAGGCTGCTGTGACTTGTGAAGCTATCTCACAACAAGTAATTATAGTTGATCTTGCCAATCATGAAGGTTCCTTGGTGAAATTCTTAACCTTGAACTGTGGTCTGCTGAACAGACTCCACTTTTCACTTTCTGTATGAGCAATGGAAAGAGCATTTCCCTCCTGGTTATCTGCTCAAAGATGCGTTGGTAGATCAACCTTTCGAAGGAGATGCTTGCCACTGCCACTTTGTTTTTGTTCAAGACAACAATCTAAGTGCCGCTCCACAGTTAGTCTTAAAGTATCAATGGTTTGTGGGAGAAAGAGCACTTTCAAGCTTTGCTGCCATTCCTGATGCCACTGGAGAGGTAATTGATTCATGTCATATATAAACGTTTGAGCAGATATCTTCATCTTATGCTATGCTGATAGTATCATATGATGCTTAGGTATACTGGCCAAAGCATGAAGACATCGGTAAATTTCTGAAAGTGGAATGTACTTCCGTAATGGGAGAAATAGAGTATCCTCCTATTTTTGCCCTATCATCATGTGTTTCACCCGGTATGTTTTGTTCTAATATATTTAAATGAATGGTTGATATTGAATAAGTTGCTTGTTAATTTAGCTTCTAAGTTATCAACATGTTATTGTATTGTTAGCGGAATAAATTTATAATTTGTAATTATTGATTCACATCAAAGTGGCTTTACATCTACAATAGAAAAGCCCTTTTAGAAATGAAGAAACAGACAAATATACATGCAAACATTCAAGGAATTGTAGGTTCTGATATTCTCAGTCAAAGAGAGTATGGTATAAAATACATGATGACTTTTCCTTCAACCTAATTTCTTCCCAACCTTTTCTTCAACCATGTAACTTGCGTCATACTGTCTTTTAACCTCACCTTTTCATCTTATAAAGGAAATGGAATTCCAAAGGTTGTGAACCTTGAAGTGCAAGGAGAGTTGGTGGAAGGAAATGTTATCAAAGGCTATGCTGGGATTGCATGGTGTGGTGGAACTCCAGGGAAAGGTGTTGCTAGGTAAGATTGATAACGTGGTTGTAGGATATACACATCCAAGGTCAAAATATGCAATTTAACTCCACCATTGCCTTTTTTCAGTTGGCTGAGGAGAAGATGGAATAGTAGCCCAGTGGTTATTGCAGGGGCAGAAGATGAGGAGTATTGTTTAACTTTAGATGACATTGATTCCAGTTTGGTTTTTATGTACACACCAGTCACAGAAGAAGGCGCCAAAGGGGAACCTCAATATAAATATACTGATTTTGTTAAAGCAGGTGTGTAGGAGATGAAATCCTTGATTAGTTAGTGTACGAGCTGTTTTCTCTTCAATTTCTTATTGTTTATTCTAGATGTTTATGAATTTCCTATTTGAATTTATGCTTGGTTCCCCTTTATCAGGGAAACATCCCAAAGAAATATCTGTTGGGAAAAGGTTGACCCACCCCAAGACTTATAGTGAATTTAAACAGAATGAGTTTCCTGTGATCAAGCGTTTTAGCATCCATGACAATTTATTTTCTTTGTTCTGAAGTTTTTATTGGTGCAACTCTCTGAACTTTCTTGTATAAAATAAAAGTCAATTGAAACTTACCATTTGAAACTTAGTATGTTCCTTGAAAAGGCGAGGAAGTAATTTTTCATTTATTCAAATTCAAAGAATGAACCTGAAAATCAAACCTCCTTTTAGCATGAGTGATGAGATATCCTCCTATTTTGCATGAACAACTCTTTTACGCTCAACTCATAATTAATTCAATAATGGATGCAACCCTCTAGGCTCAAACAGTTGACTTGGGAATTTAGTTAAAATTTCATAGAAAACTCAGAATGTTTGTTCTCATGCTCTGAATTTTGACTTTATTGGGTAGTCATATCTGCTATATATTTGCTAAATATTTTCACCATTTATTTTTAAATGCAAATAGTATGGCATTGGATACTGAAGGATTGTGTTTCATTGTGACAGCACCTCCATCGGTCAGCAATGTTCGAATTATTGGAGATATTGTAGAAGGAAATATCATTAAAGGAGTTGGGGATTACTTTGGGGGGAAAGAGGGCCCCAGCAAGTTTGAATGGTTACGGGAGAATAAGAATACTGGGTTAGTGTGCTCAATATCTCATAATCTACCTCTGTTTCTTGGAAAAAAAAGAACTTATTCTCTTGAGTTTGTTTTTTATTCTTGTTTTTAGAGGCTTATGCCTTGCTCACTTTTATGCAAATAGCATTGCATATACAAGGCCTTCTTTTCTCCTTGTATGTTTTCAATTTGGGTTTGGATTTTTTTTTGTGCTCGACTTTTCATGGTTTTCATTTAGACATTTGAGTTCATTTGTTTTTTTAATTGTGGATTCTAAGAGATACACATTTCATGGACTCTTTTTTGATAGAAGTTATTTCAATCTTCTTGGCTGTTTTTTATTTTTTATTTTGTAGAGATTTTGTATCCATATCAACTGGTACATCTGAGTATGCCTTGACCAATGAAGATGTTGGACGATGCTTAGCTTTTGTATATTCACCCATTAATTTTGAAGGTAGGTCCATTGCCCTTTTTGTTGATGAAATTATAAGAAACATGTTTTCTCATCATCTAGATTTCTGATAGATTATATTTACGTAGTATAATAGTTAGCATTCTTTGCAGGACAGGAAGGGAAATCTGTTTCAATATTTTCTCACCCAGTGAAGCAAGGTAGATTGAAATGATGCCAACATGTTTTCACTTTTTTATTTCTTGTGCTAGGGGGCCCCCGGAGGCATTGTTATGCTTCCTGGTTATAGTGAAAATGTCTGATAGATTTGAAGCTCGTATCAGTTGGCAAGTAATGGGTCTTTTTCTAAATTAAATTCATTTTTGAACCTCTTGCAGTCTGTGGTAACCCTAAATCAACATAACTGAAGCACATGTTAGTTTTAGTAAATATAAGAAAGTAGATTCACTTTTACTCCTGCAAAAGCCAACTAGTCAATGACTCAGCATAGTTTTCAAGTTTGTCCTACTCAGGGAAATCACGATCATGGGAAGTGAAATTTGTTTGTGGCACTAATCTTAGTTTCTTTTGCTATGTACGCCATTCTTCTTCTTTAATTTGTTTGTTTCGTTCAGTTGTGTAATACATCAGCTTTAGTGGCCAAGGTAGGAAAACTTTCAGTGTACTTTCACTGTTTCTTTCTTTCTCAAGCCATTCTGTTTAAATGTCAAGGGTGTGTGTGTGTGTGAGGGTGTACTTTTCCTCAAATGAAAATCCAATTAGTGATGCACCAGATATTTTAGCAATAGTAGGGGCACTGTTGCCTAGGTGGCCAATTTTATTGTTTGTTTCTCTCTCTTTATTCCTGCCATTTCTATTCCATGTCAATGGTTGCTTGTTATCCTAGTCAAGTATTATCCTCATTAAAAAATCAAAATAGTTGCTCCTCTATCAAGTTTAGAGTCTTAGTTGTTTATCATGTCCACTGAAAAATGTACATTTAGTTCTTTATAAGCGTGCTTCATCAGTATATACTCTTCAAATATGGTATGGTCTTCTAGATTCTATTCTCGATAACAACGATACAATGAGCTTCATTGAATTCCTTGCATTATAGTTTTCTTCCATTGCTAGTAATATTTATTGCAGTATTTTGTTGTTGGTATCTTTGTAATGTTTTTGCAGTTTTATCGTGTTGCATAAAGTTTCTGACTCCCATTGGTTGTGATGGTTTTGTTTACCCCAAATTCAGCACCTCCTAAAGTAAAGAATATAAAGATAATTGGTCATTTACGGGAAAACAGTAAGGTCACTGTAACTGCTACCGTTACTGGAGGAACTGGAGGAACTGAAGGTTCTAGCAGAGTTCAGTGGTTTAAAACAAGTTCTTCAACATTGGATGGTGAGAATAGTCTTGATGCATTGATCACAGCAAAGATTGCAAAGGTGGGTAAACCTGTATGTCTATATATGTACACAGAAATAATGGGCCAGTGTCTCTTCTTTTATTTTTGTTGGATGTTCATGGTTGAACTTTTGCCTTAATTTAGGCATTACGAATACCTTTAGGAGCAGTTGGTTATTACATTGTTGCGAAATATACTCCTATGACTCCAGATGGTGAATCTGGTGAACCAGCATATGCTATATCTGAAAAAGCAGTTGAGAGTAAGTAAATCCTTTTCCTCTGCCTTGCTAAAGATTCTTGAATATGTTTTTGACACAAGGTAAAGTTCTGGTTTGAAATTCACATAATCTACATGTTATTTTTCCACATGTTTCAGCTCTTCCCCCAAGCCTAAATTTCTTATCAATTTCGGGCGACTACACTGAAGGTGGAATATTGACAGCATCATACGGTTATGTAGGTGGTCACGAAGGGAAAAGTGATTATAATTGGTTTCTTCATGAGGTAAATGCTTAAATCTAATCCATGTGCGCTACAACTTCAAATTTTTTGTCACATTAATTTCTTTTTCACTTGTTTAGACCTGTCTTCTTAATGATAATCAGATGAAATTAAAGTTTTGTTAACATGGTTACTTCAAGAGATTCATATTTCTAACTTTCATTGCTAGCATATAAGAGATGTTGCTTTGACAATCATTCTACTGAAATCATTTTTGTATTTGATGCTCTTGTGGATAACCCATACCCATGCAATGAAGATTTTCCTTCATGATATCCTTCTCTTATTTCCATGAATAAATTCTTACACTCAGGGTGTGTTTGGTTTTGGGTTAAAGTTGGTCAACCTCGAAATGGGGGTTAAATGTTCACCTATAGGGGATGGGGTAGCAAAATTTTTGAGAGGGGAAATAATTTCGAAGTTTGACATTTTTTTTCTTTCCAAATTCAAATTCCATTCCCTTTTTTATGCACACCCAACAAATGGATCCTACCATTATTTATTATTGTTTTATTATATTTATTTTAATATCGATTTAAAAATTATTGGGTCCCACCATTACAAGTAGTTTTTACACACCTGCCAAACATCTTTAATACCTTACCTTTTAACCAATTTCTTGGATTCTTAACACTTATCCCTTGGTACTTAACCCCTTAACATTTAACCTCCATTTTTTAACCCCAAACGAAACCCAGCCTAAAACCAAAATGAAAAATCATTTGCTATTTGAAAAATAGAAGATTTTTATTGATCTATAACAATATTTTTCTGTAGGTTTTAGTTTATGCATATTTACATATTGCAGTCTTGGTGGATATTCTTACTTTTCCTTACTCATTACAGACTATTTGGTTTTTTTTATTATTTTATTTGAAAGAAAAAACATTGCCATTTTTTTCCATGTGAGGTCGCATTGTCCAGTAGAAAATTGGACACTAGAGGTTCCAAGAGGCTTTCTGAAATAGGTTTTTTTCCTCCCTTTTATGTGGGGTAACGGCTCATGCTGCAAGGTGTAGCCTTTTTTATTTAACTATCTGCTATTTGTGATTCAATTTTTCAAGTCATTTTTTGCATCTCTAGAGAAATAGATAGGATATCTAGAAGTTAACCATTTGAGTCTTAGCAAAATATGTTCAAATTATTAGTATTCATTTTTGTTTTGCTCTTATGTCATTTGGAATATGTATCTTGGAACTTTAGCTTGTTTAATGTACCAAATGGTTTTCTTGTTTCTTCAATCTACTTTTTTTCTAGTCTTGACATCCATTTTATTGCTTTTTTTTTGTATCAAGTATATTTGATTATTCCATTGTTTAGAAACAACAATCAAGCCTCAAACCCAAGCTAGTTGGGGTTGGCTATTTTAGTGTTGTCAAGAGGCGCTCGCCTAGGCAAGGCAAGACCACAACACCTTTATTATTTTCAGGCGATGGATTTCAATGAAGCATTGCCTAAGCGAGCGCTTGATTGAAATACTTTTTTTTTTTTTTCCTGTTGGATTTGTTTTTTACTAATTTATGTTTTGACCTATTTGTCCATTTTTAAATTTACCACAAGAAACAACTTAGGGGTATTTTTGTAAAAAAAAAAACAAAGATTAGTGTAAAAAAAGAATAAAAAAATCATTAAAGTGAGAGGGAGACATACAGTCAAAGAAGGGCACTTGAAGAGAAACATAAGCCAACTTTGCGTTGAATAGAGTCAGAGAACAACACAAGTACAAATGAGGAAGTTTTTGAAGATTAATGAATAATGATGATGATTTTAAGTTTGCCTTTTAATCTATTTGGCTACTTACTGCAGACCACTTTAAATTATCCTTTTTTGTTTTAAGGGTGAAAAATATAACTTTATATGACTATGTCATGGTATTGTATATTTTCTTTTGTTTTTCTAATGATCTAATCTTAATTGGGAAGATATATATTTTAGATTTATTTTATATAATATAATATATTATACTATAATATTGTACACATTTTTTAATCTGTAACATATTGCCTTGGTTCATTTGGGCGAGCACCTCAAGCATTTTACAGGCTTGGTGCCTTTTATCGCCTTGTCTTTAACAACACTGGGCTATTTGTATTCCTTTGCACCATTCCATTCGATTATCCCACTGTTTTGAAACTGGGTAGTAAAGAGTTTGAGTGTTTTAGTTTAAAGAAATAAAATTATCAAGTGTGTCTAATGCCTGTTTTTTTATCCAAGAATTGCACTTAAACTAACTTTTCAGTGTTGTTTGGAATTTTCAGTTTGAAAGAGACAATGGAACCTTGATACTTGAGGGTTCTGGAGTTCTTCGGTATTGTGTTACTAGAGATGCAATTGGTAAATTCATATCTTTTCAGTGCATCCCAGTCCGTGATGATGGAATAGCAGGTGAGCCAAGAACTTGCATGGGGGTGGAACGCATTCGACCAGGTGATTTTCTTGTCTCAAGTTTATATAATTTTGCTTGCTTTTGTAAGTGTGTGAACCAAGAATAGATGAAGCTGCAAAATGTTGCAATTAATGTAAATCACAATATAAAACTAAAGTTTATAAGCAAAGCCAATGATTTGTTTTTTTTTTCCCTTCTTAATTAGCTCTTTCCCTTAAATGTTTATTGGCATTGAAGTAGATATTAGGCACAAATCCACCACTACTTTTTGTTGATATTAATTTTCAAATAAATGGAGGGATTAGGTTTTGAATTCTTGACATCTAGGTCAAATGGACTTGTACTATATATATAAAAAATTAACATGAAAGTTTAAGCTGTTAAGTGAAGGTTGAAGATAAATTTTGAATCTTAAGAAAGTTGTATTGAAAGCATATTAGTTTCTTGTGGTTTAGGTATTTCTATGGACAAGCTATCTGTTGTGAATGCTTACCAAGACTTGTGTTTTTAAACTGGTTTGTGCTGTCTGCATGTAGCTAGTTATGTTGTTTATGTTTCAAACTTATTTCTTTATGAGAAGTTGTCTTTGATGGTTAGGAAGTCCAAGATTGCTTTCTCTGCAAATAGTTGGAAATGCTATTGAAGGAACTTCACTAAGCGTTGACAAAAAATACTGGGGAGGTGAAGAGGGGAATTCAGTTTTCTGCTGGTTTCGGGTACTTTTTTCTTTATGCATGTATGGACTTAGTAATCTTCTCATATTTTGAAGGCGAATTGCCATAGTTGCTTGTGACATAGTGTAGCAGAAAGGAGGAACATCACTTACTGGTAGAATTGGCATTTTTCTGCTACATCTGATTGTTGACTGCTTTATGCTTTATTCACCAAGCTATTCTTTTACAGAGTAGTTCAGATGGTGCTCAAATTGAAATTCAAGGAGCCAATACTTCGTCATACATGCTTTCAGTTGATGACATTGGCTCCTTTGTCTCGGTTTCATGTGAGCCTGTGAGAAGTGATTGGGCTTGTGGTCCTACCATTTTTTCTGAACAGATTGGACCTATTATACCAGGTATGTGATGTCCTTTCCATAGTCGCTACCCTTTTTCTTCGCCGTTTTTCTTTATAAGCTTCTGAATTATGCAGTTTTTGAGATTTAATCTCCTCTATTCCATCATGTAATAGTTGACTCAGTAAGGTCTGGTTTTGTGATTCTATCTTTAAAATCTTGCACAGGTCCTCCAACTTGTCAGTCATTGGAGTTTCTGGGATCGATGATGGAAGGACAACGTTTGAGCTTTGTTGCTTCATATAGTGGAGGGTGAGAATTCTAGTGAACAAGATGTCCTTTTCTTTTATTGGCATTAGCAACCTATTGTTTTACTGAGTGCTGGAATGTCTAAGCCTGTTGTAGTTGTTTCTCATGAAATTAAAGCCTTTCTATGATTCAGAGAGAGAGGGAATTGCTTCCATGAATGGTTTAGAGTGAAAAGTGGTGGTATCAGGTTGAAATTAAGTGTGGATGGTAAGTTTCTGTGAAGCAACATGAAATATGATGTTTTACCAATTCGATTTGTCTTCTTGGAATTACTAGATTAGAAAATATCTTCTCAAAATGTTGCAGAGCATCTTGATTTGACTTTAGAGGATGCTGGACAATGCATCGAACTTGTTTACACTCCAATTCGCAAAGATGGTATGAAAGGAAGCCCACGGACCATATTATCTGATGTGATTGTACCTGGTGAGTCATACTTTCATAATTCAGAAAATATAAGACACAACAATAATTTTTTTGTGGACCTCAACTTCTCTGAAAATTATTGCCTAAAATAAAATAAAAATTACTGTAGCTTTTGTTTGTCTAAAAAAGATCTTTGATTCTGATTGGACTGCCCACATTGTTGTTATGAACTTATGATTGCTTAATAATTAGATTACTTTAGGGGATATGACATGACTCTCTAGCAGGAATTTTTCCTCATGTCAAATTTTACTCGGGGATCGAAATTAGTACCGGAAAGCTGCACTTGAGGGAAAGCTTTGGGAGGACACATGGATTGAGTTTGAGTTGTTTTGGATTGTTATGTATCATTGTTGTCATGCTTGCATGATAATTAGGTTAAGAAGGTCACAGTTTCAAAAAGCATGTGCCTTTACATTAACTTCTGTGAATCTAAATTAGCACTCAAAAGGTGCTCTTGATGGAAAGCTTTGGAAGGACATAAATGGATTTGAGTTTGATTTGGTTGGGGTTGTTATGATACACTTATCATCAGCTTTGTGCATGTTACTTAATTCAATTTTTTTTTGGAAAAGTTTAAGTTGTATAAATCCAAAAATAATTACAAGATACAAGGGGTATACCCAAAGTAGTACAAGTCCGAAGACCGGATAAAGAGACCATAAGGTCAAAACAAAGAACAAAGCTAAAACAACAAGAAAACAAAGCAAAAGCTAAAATAGAGACATCTGGTCGACTGGTTTCTGGGAAATCCAGAACCGGTTGACCAGTTAAACAAAGAAAAGCCTAGGAACCGGTTTCTGTCCGACCGATAGATGATTGATTGAAAAAGATTAAAAACCCAAGATGATGCAAGACATATTTGAAATTTCTGTTCTAGGAAGGATTTGTGGTGAGCTAGGGTTTGTTGTTTGTAGAATTAGAGTAGCTTAGAGCTTGTTTAGAAAGAAATAAGGAGAAATTAGGCTGTGAACAGTGATCCGTTACTGTAGCAGCATTGCTTTTATGCAAGAAAGAAATAGAATTACGAGAAAATAGAACAGAGAGTGAAAATGTAGTATCCCTCATTTATAGAGATTAAAACTCCTTAAATGATCAGGATTTCTAATCCTTACTTGACTAGGACTGAAACTAAATAGGAATACTCTATTAAAGACTAAGCTTACAAAATAACCCATGACATAAGACTCCAAATCCCAAACATAGAAATCTACCAAGGACACTATCGTTTTTTTTTTTACCAAAAGACCTCCTGGTTGAAGAAGAATTGCTTAATGTAGCTTTGGGTTTCCAAAGTGGAGAGTGTTTCTTTAAGAATAACATAGCTACTTCATCACAATGGTTGGTGAGTTTAATGTTTTAAATTCCTAAACTTCTGGAAAATCAGCCAAAATCTATATCAAAATAGATTTTCTTGTAATTGAATGCTATATGTGATGCAACTGTTCGTGTTTCTTAAAGATAGACACACATGTCATTGTTCTGTAAAATGTCTTATGGGAACTCAAAAACATATTTCACAGGGGGTTTTGGTACTCAGGTCTTATTGGTTTGTCAGTGGCGTATACTACTTGGATGCATGCTTGACATGACAAAGTGCATTTGCTAATGTGTTTATAGTTGCCCCCCCTCCTAGATGCACTGCTTCATTAGATTCCTGATTGAAATTATTGAATCTAATTGACATTTTGGTGTTTTTAGCACTGATTCTAATCTAGCATTTTCTTCTATAAAATTTCTATCACACTCAAATTTGTCTTATTCTATATTTACTCTTTTTAAATAGCTGATCCAGTGGGATTGGAACTTGTGATTCCTAATTGCTACGAGGACAAGGAGGCCATCCCACAAAAAACATACTTCGGTGGACAGGAAGGTGCTGGAGAGTACATTTGGTTTAGAACAAGGGACAAGCTAAATAAATCTGAATTGTTGGATATATCAAATGCTGGTGATGATGATCTTATATGTGGTAAAACCTTGTAAGTAACTTGTATAATATATTGGGTTCAAAGAGTTGAGAAAGTTCATCTTAACCATGAATTTCTGAGACTGATGTGCACTCGTGGCAGGGCATATACTCCATCAATTGAAGATGTTGGAGCTTATTTGGCTCTGTACTGGCTGCCTACTCGTGCAGATGGCAAGTGTGGAAAGCCTTTAGTCACAATTTCCAACTCTCCAGTTAACCCTGGTATTCATTCATAAATTTCAACTTCATATGTTCTTTGACAACAAAGACCTATCTTGTTATGCAAGGCTATAGATAGTCATAGACCTTCCATAAACATCATCACAGGTGCATGCATTTTGGAGTTCTGTTAATCTTGTGATGAACCTATTTGGCCACTTTTTGAACCACAGTATGGTTGATTAAATTGAATTACATGTACTCCATTATACCAATCCATGGTCTGGCCCAAGTTATGCCAAGAAGCTGCATTTGTTTAGTTCTTCTTTTCCTTAAATTAGCTCATTAAAAAGTGGAATTGATATCTTGTGGCAGCTCTTCCAGTAGTTTCTAATGTTCATGTGAAGGAGCTGTCTTTGGGTGTTTATGCTGGAGAAGGAAAATATTTTGGTGGGCATGAGGGATTGAGCCTCTTCAGCTGGTATAGAGAGACAAATGAGGGAACAATCATTCTTATTAATGGGGCTAACTCTAGAACGTACGAAGTCACAGATTTGGATTACAATTGCTGCTTATTGTTTGGGTAACTGTTCTTACTCTTTTTTACCATCCCATCTAAGTTCCTCAAGTTTAAACTTAGTTATCTATTGATGTGCCAAACATTTGAATATTACTCTAGAATGATTTTCCAGTATTCCTTTGGTTCATAAGGCTATGTGTGCAATAAACATGTCCAAATTTTTCTCGTAGGTACACACCTGTTCGTTCAGATTCAGTAGTAGGTGAGCTTAAGTTGTCTGAGCCAACTAACATCATTCTCCCAGGTGTGTAGTCTCTTTTGGGAAAGAATGGGGAATATGATTTTGCATTTACTTGCTAAATAGCGAGCACTTTTTTTTTACTGTAGATGAGCTGTATAAATTGGACTAGCTGATCTTATCACTTATTCATGCGGGGGGGGGGGGGGGGGGGGGGGGGGGGGGGGGGCGGGGGGGGGGGGGGGGGGGGGGGGGGGGGGGGGGGGGGTGGGGGGGGGGGCGGGGCGCCCGCCCCG